>Ga0070727_10000258_pt1 | contig 75070 bp, 77 predicted proteins | sample tdAd472_FD_66722 | JGI IMG/M metagenome (GOLD analysis project Ga0070727, IMG submission 66722) | Marine sediment microbial communities from the Atlantic coast under amendment with organic carbon and nitrate - tdAd47.2 | ecosystem: Environmental > Aquatic > Marine > Coastal > Sediment | place... | reverse complement strand
CTTCCAGAAGACCATGAATATTTCCTGCTATTCCTTCACCGCCATCTGCCAACGCGCGCGCAAGCTGATGACCGAGGGCGGCAGCCTCTTGACCCTCACCTATTTCGGCGCCGAGCGGGTCATGCCGCATTACAACGTCATGGGTGTCGCCAAGGCGGCGCTGGAAACCAGCGTGCGCTACCTGGCCGAGGACCTGGGCAAGGAGAACATCCGCGTCAATTCCATGTCGGCGGGCCCGATGAAAACGCTGGCGGCATCGGGTATCGGCGATTTCCGCTATATCCTGAAGTGGAACGAGTACAACTCACCGCTCAGGCGCAACGTCACCATGGACGACATCGGCGGTGCCGGCCTCTATCTGCTTTCCGATCTCTCGTCCGGCGTCACCGGCGAAACCCACCATGTGGACTGCGGATACAACATCGTCGGCATGAAGGCCGTGGACGCGCCCGACATTTCCGTCGTCTAGCCGGTCGCTCAGGGCATGTCGCACAACAGTTTCGGCCACCTGTTCCGCATCACCACCTTCGGCGAGAGCCACGGGCCGGCCATCGGCTGCGTCGTCGACGGCTGCCCGCCGGGACTGGCCTTGAGCGAAGCCGACATCCAGCCCTATCTGGACCAGCGCCGGCCCGGCCAGTCGCGCCACACCACGCAGCGGCGCGAGGCCGACGAGGTGCGTATCCTTTCCGGCGTATTCGAGGGCCAGACCACCGGCACGCCCATCGGACTCATGATCGAGAACACCGACCAGCGCTCCAAGGACTATTCCGAGATCAAGGACAAGTTCCGCCCCGGCCACGCCGATTTCACCTACCTGGAGAAATACGGCATTCGCGACTACCGCGGCGGCGGCCGTTCGTCGGCGCGCGAAACCGCCATGCGGGTCGCCGCCGGCGCCGTGGCACGCAAGGTGCTGGGCGACGGCATCGTCATCCGCGGCGCCCTGATCCGCATGGGCGAGGAACAGATCGACCACCTCAACTGGGACTGGAACGAGGTGCACAACAATCCGTTCTTCTGCCCCGACCCCAAGGCGGTGCCGGTTTTCGAAACCTATCTGGATGGCGTCCGCAAGGCCGGCTCGTCGGTCGGCGGCATCGTCGAGGTCCAGGCGGCCGGCGTTCCGGCCGGCTGGGGCGCCCCCATCTACGGCAAGCTCGATGCCGACCTGGCGAGCGCGATGATGAGCATCAACGCCGTCAAGGGCGTCGAGATCGGCGCCGGCATGGAAGCCGCGCGCCTGACCGGCGAGACCAACGCCGACGAAATGCGCATGCCCGGCAACAAGCCCGAATTCCTGTCCAATCATGCCGGCGGCGTTCTCGGCGGCATTTCTTCCGGCCAGGACGTCATCGTGCGTTTCGCGGTCAAGCCAACCAGTTCGATCCTGACACCCAGGCAAACCATCGACACGGGCGGCAATGAGACCGAGATCGCCACCAAGGGACGTCACGACCCTTGCGTCGGTATCCGTGCCGTGCCGGTGGGCGAGGCCATGATGGCCTGCGTGCTCGCCGATCACATGCTCCGCCACCGGGCCCAGTGCGGCACCTGAGCAGGAAAGCCGCCGGCCGATGAACAAGGCGCTCGCCGGTTTCCTGAAACTCCTCGCCGGCGCATTCCGCGACCTGCTGCCGATCATCCTGGTGATCGGCTTTTTTCAGACCGTCATCATCCAGCAACCGTTCCCGAACCTGGGCAACATCGTCACCGGACTGATTTGCGTGGTGCTGGGATTGGCTTTCTTCATCCAGGGCCTGGAAATGGGCCTGTTTCCGTTGGGCGAGGCCATGGCCCAGGCCATGACCCGCAAGGGCAGCCTGGTGGGACTTTTGACCTTCGCCTTCGTGCTCGGCTTCGGCACCACCGTGGCGGAACCGGCGCTCATCGCCATCGCCGACGAAGCCGCCGAGATCGCCGGCCAGGCCGGCGCCATCGCCAATACGGTCGAGGACCGGGCCGACTACGCGTTTTGGCTGCGCGCCACGGTCGCCTTCTCGGTCGGCGTGGCGCTGGTGATCGGCGTCTTCCGCATTCTGCTCGGCTGGCCAATCCAATACTTCATCATCGGCGGCTATATCCTGGTCGTCGTCATGACCGCCTTCGCCCCGCCGGAAATCGTCGGCATCGCCTATGATTCGGGCGGCGTGACGACGTCGACCATCACGGTGCCGCTGGTCACCGCCTTGGGCGTCGGCCTGGCCAGCACCATTTCCGGGCGCAACCCGTTGTTCGACGGCTTCGGCCTGATCGCCTTCGCCAGCCTGACGCCGATGATCTTCGTCATGGTTTTCGGGATCCTGGCATGAGCGATTTCCTGCTGCACCTGGCCAAGGTCACCGCCGGCACCATCGTCGACGTGCTGCCGATCGCTGTCATCCTGTTCGTGTTCCAGGCCTTCGTGCTGCGCAAAAAGCCCGCCAACCTGGGCCGCATCCTGATCGGCTTCGCCTATGTGCTGATTGGGCTGAGCCTGTTCCTGGTGGGGCTCGAGGAGGCCCTGTTCCCGCTCGGCAAGACCATGGCCAAACAGCTCACCAATGCCGATTTCCTGGGGATCAAGGACGCGGCGGTCGTGCATTGGCGGGATTACATGTGGGTCTACATCTTTGCCGCCGCCATTGGCTTCGCCACCACCGTCGCCGAACCCTCGTTAATCGCCATTACCATCAAGGCCGAGGAGGTCTCCGGCGGAACGCTTCGGGCGACGGGGCTCCGCATGGCGGTCGCCATCGGCGTCGCCATCGGGGTTTCGGTCGGCGCTTACCGGATCGTATCGGGCACACCACTCCCCTACTACATCATGGCCGGCTACGCGCTGGTGATTATCCAAACTTTCTTCGCATCGCGCGGCATCATCGCGCTGGCGTACGATTCCGGCGGCGTCACCACGTCGACCGTCACGGTGCCCGTGGTGGCGGCGCTGGGCCTTGGTTTGGCGGCGGCGATTCCCGGGCGCAGCCCGCTGCTCGACGGATTCGGCCTGATCGCCTTCGCCAGCGTATTCCCCATCGTTTCCGTGCTCGGCTACGACATGCTTGCCAATTGGCTCAGGCATCGCAATAGAATGAAACCCAAGGAGCGACCATCATGAATCTGAAAATGATCATGGCTTTCGTGGCGGACGAAAAAACCAAGACCGTCATGGACGCCGCCCGCGAGGCGGGAGCGACAGGCGCCACCGTCATCACCAGCGTCCGCGGCGAGGGCCTGGTTCCGGAAAAGACCTTCCTCGGCCTGGAACTGAGCGCCCAGCGCGACGTTTTGTTGTTCCTGGTCGCGGCGCCGAAAGCGCGTGAGATCCTGGAAACCATCAACGCAGCCGGAAAGTTCGACGAGGAACCCGGCACCGGCATTGCCATCCAGATCGAAATCGAGGACGCCGTCGGGTTGAAATCCCAGCACGATGCGATCATTCAAGAGATTGAGGACGCCCTATGAGCGACAGCACCGAAAAAACCATCGTCACCGTCGCCGACGTCATGAGCCGCGGCGTCATCACCGTCGACCGTACCTCGACCGTACACGATGCCGTCGAACTGATGCGCCAGAACGGCACCAGTTCCGTCATCGTCGACCGCCGCGACCCGACGGACGAATACGGTATCCTGGTGGTTTCCGATATCGCCGCCGAGGTTTTGGGCAAGAACCTTTCGCCGGAACGGGTCAACGTTTACGAAATCATGACCAAGCCCGTCCTGACCCTGCCGGCGGAGATGAACATCGTTTACGCCGTCCGCATGCTGACCAGCTTCAAGGTCAGCCGTGCCCTTGTCATCGATCATGAGAGGAATGCCCTCGGGATCGTCACCCTGCGCGACATGGTATTGCGCGAGGTGGCGGTCGCTGAAGCGGAGTAAGCCGGGAACCGCGCTCGTCCAGTTTTCATCTGCGTTTTATACAGTAATTTTTTGTGTTTATATTTTATTTGACATTTTTGATGAGTAATATAAATTAATTCACATCATAAAACGTTTTTTTGGACGGCCGCCATGTACCTCGCCCCCAGCCCGACCACTGAGTTCCACCCCAGCCGACTGCCGGGCCAAGCACCCCTGGCGGTCGATGCCGGAACGCTGCAGACCTGGATCGGCGACGAAGCGGTATTGTTGGTCGACGTGCGCGAACCGCAGGAATTCGAACGCGAGCGCATCGCCGGCGCCTTTCTGGTGCCCATGTCGCGCTTCGACGCCGCGACGTTCCCGCGCGTTCCGGGCCTGCACACGGTGTTGGTAAGCGAACAGGACGGCCGATCGCTGGCCCTGGCCGAGCGGCTCGCCGACGAAGGGTTCGTGGGTGTTTACGCGCTCGCCGGCGGTCTTGCCGCCTGGCGTGCCGCCGGATTCGAGTTGGACGAGTAACATGACCGCTACCGCGCTGGCCGCGCGGCCGTCTGCTGCCGCCGAACCCGTCACCGACGCCATCCCCGAAGTCGATCCCTGCCAGGTCCTGGCCTGGCTCAGCGCCGGCGATACCGTGTTGGTCGACGTGCGCGAGACCGTCGAGTACGAGGCCGAACACATCCCGGGCGCACTCTTGTGCCCGCTTTCCACCTTCGAGGCGGACCTGTTTCCGAAGTTCCCGGGAAAACGCCTGGTCATCCACTGTGCCGTCGGCAAGCGCTCGGCCGCCGCCTGCAAGCAACTCGCCAATGCCGGATATCCGGACCGGGTGCTCAACATGGCGGGCGGCATCGGTGCCTGGAAGGCCGCCGGCTGCCCGACCGAGGTTCAGCACGAAAACCGCGCCGATATCCCCTTCATCGGCGCCGGCGCCAATGCCGGGCTACCGCCCCTCGCTGCCGGCGTGCATCCGGGGCAGGTGCTCGACCGCGAATTCATGCGGCCCTTCGGATTGGGCGCCACCGCGCTGGCGCACGAGATCGGCGTGCCGACCAGCCGTGTCTCGGCCATCGTCCGGGGCGAACGCCGGATCACCGCCGAGACGGCACTGAGGCTGGCCCGCCATCTCTGCACCACCGACGAGTTCTGGCTGCGCCTACAGGCAGCCCACGACCTGGCGCAAGCGCGCCGCGAGATTGGTGACGTCGTCAACCGCGAGGTCACGCCGCGCCGCGCCGGCACCACGGTCAGGGTCCAGAATGCCAAGGGCTGCGACTGAGGCGCACGTTCTCCACACTTGATTTTCCGGCTGGACGGCTTACATGTCCGCTAACAGCAAGAACAACGGAGTCCAGCATGCCTGGCGTTCTCAATTGCCATCCGACCGAAGCCAAAGCCTGGGTCGATGACGGCACGGCCATCCTGATCGACGTGCGTGAAGACCAAGAACTGATGCAGGCCCGTATTCCCGAAGCCATTCACCTGCCGCTGTCGCGGTTCGATCCGCACGGGCTGCCGGAAACCGACGGAAAGCGCATCGCCTTCCTTTGCGCCCACGGCGTGCGCTCGCAGCAGGTCGGCCACTACCTGGTCTCCAACGGCCTCCTGGATGAAGCCTACAGCGTCACCGGCGGAATCGTCGCCTGGGCGCAGGCCGGATTGCCTTACGAATAATCGCCGTCGCGGCGCCTACAGCACCCGTCCCCGATCCTTCTTGATATCGCTGCGCCGCTTCTTGGAGTCCAGGCGGCGTTTCACCGATCCCGTGGTCGGCTTGGTGGGACGGCGGCGCTTTCGCGGCGTTGCCGCCTCACGGATCAATTCGACCAACCGCGACAATGCATCCGCCCGGTTGCGTTCCTGGCTGCGGAAATTCGTCGCGGTAATGACGATCACCCCATCCAACGTCATCCGGCGCCCGGCCAGTCGCCTCAATCGCGCCAGCACGGCGGACGGCAACGCGGCGCAATTGGCGGCGTCGAAGCGCAACTGAACGCCCGTCTCTGTCTTGTTCACGTGCTGACCGCCGGGACCGGGCGAACGGATGAAGCGCTCCCGGATGTCGCTTTCGTCGAGGGATATGTTGGGCGTGACAGGTATCATGGCGAGACCTTTTACCCCGCCGAGCACCTTGCCGCTATCAGGAATTCCTTGTTGCCCTCGGCGCCCGTGATCGGGCTTTCGGTGATGCCGATGACCCGCCAGCCCGCAAGCGAGGCGATCCAGGCCTCGATGCGCCGGCAGACCTCTTCGTGCAAGGCGGGGTCCTTGACGATACCCCCCTTCCCCACGCGCTCGCGCCCGACCTCGAACTGCGGCTTGATCAGTGCCACCAGGAACGCACCATCGGCGGCGAGCGCCAACGGCGCGGCCAGAACCGTTTCCAGCCCAATGAAACTGGCATCGCAAACAATGGCATCGACGGGCTCGGGGATGTCGCCGCGGGTGAGGTTCCGCGCGTTGGTCTTGTCCATGACGACGACGCGCGCATCCGATTGCAGCTTCCAGGCCAACTGTCCGCGCCCCACATCGACGGCATAGACCTTGGCCGCGCCGTTCTGCAGCAGCACATCGGTGAACCCGCCGGTGGACGCGCCCACGTCCAAGCAGACGGCCCCTTCGGGATCGAGACCAAAGACCTCAAGCGCGCGTGCCAGCTTCATCCCGCCACGGCTGACCCAGGGATGGTCCTGGCCGCGCACCTCGAGCGGCATGTCGGATTTGATCTGCTGGCCCGGTTTTTCGATGCGGCGCTCGCCGGCGAACACCAGGCCGGCCATCACCAGGGCCTGCGCCTTGGTGCGGCTTTCCGCCAAGCCGCGCTCGACCAACGCCTGGTCGGCGCGAACCTTCGTAAGTTTGGGTTTCGGTTCGCCCACGGCCGGCCGTCAGGCGCGGCGCGCCTCGAGCACGGCTTCCGCCTCGGCGTCGCGCCCCAGCGCCGCCAAGACGGTGGCGACGATATGCGGTGCCGTCAGCCCGGCGATGTCGTTCTGGATTTCCGGCTTGTCTTGCTCCAGGAAACGATCCGGCATGGTCATCAGCCGCACCTTGAGACCGGTATCGAGGGCGCCGGAATTGGCCAGGAACTGCATGACATGCGCGCCGAAGCCGCCGGCGGACCCTTCCTCGATCATGACCAGGACATCGTGATCCTTGGCTAGGCGGGTGATCAGATTTTTGTCCAGCGGCTTGGCGAAACGTGCGTCGGCGACCGTCGCCGACAGCCCCATCGATGCCAATTCTTCCGCCGCCTGCAGCGCCGATTGGACACGCACGCCGAGGCCGAGGATGGCGATGGAGGAACCTTCGCGCAGGATACGGCCCTTGCCGATCTCCAGCGGCGTGCCCTTGGCCGGCAACTCGATGCCGACGCCCTCGCCGCGCGGATAGCGGATGGCGCTGGGACCGTCGTCGATCCCGGCGGCGGTGGCGGTCATGTGCATCAGCTCCAACTCGTCGCTGGGCGCCATCACCACGAAACCCGGCAAGGTGCACAGATACGGCAGGTCGAAGGCGCCGCAATGCGTGTTGCCGTCGGCGCCGACGTAACCGGCGCGGTCGATGGCGAAACGCACCGGCAGGTGCTGGATCGCCACGTCGTGCACCACCTGGTCGTAGGCACGCTGCAGGAAGGTTGAGTAGATGGCGCAGAACGGCCGGTAGCCTTCCGTCGCCAGGCCGGCGGCGAAGGTGACGGCGTGCTGCTCGGCGATGCCGACGTCGAAGCTGCGGTCCGGGAAGCTTTCCGAGAACTTGTCGACACCGGTGCCGCCCGGCATGGCGGCGGTGATGGCGACGATCTTATCGTCGGTCTCGGCCTCGGCGATCAGCGCCTTGGCGAACACCGACGTGTAGCTGGGCGCATTGGCCTTGGGCTTGTGCTGCTTGCCGGTGATCACGTCGAACTTTGAGACGCCGTGATATTTGTCGAGCGAGGCTTCCGCCGGTGCGTAGCCGTGGCCCTTCTCCGTCACCACGTGCAGCAAGACGGGGCCGGTTTCCTCATCGTCGCGCAAGTTCTTCAATACCGGCAACAGGTGATCGAGGTTGTGGCCGTCGATGGGGCCGACGTAGTAGAAGCCCAGTTCCTCGAACAGCGTGCCGCCGGTGACCATGCCACGGGCGTATTCGTCCACCTTGGACGCCGCCTCCTCGATCTGGCGCGGGAACTTGGCCGCCAGCTCCTTGGCGAAATGCCGGACCGAGCGGAACTGCTTCGACGAAATCAGGCGCGACAAATAGGCGCTCAAGGCGCCCACCGGCGGCGCGATGGACATGTCGTTGTCGTTGAGGATGACGATCAGGCGCGCATCCATGGAGCCGGCGTTGTTCATCGCCTCGTAGGCCATGCCGGCGGTCATGGAACCGTCGCCGATGACGCAGATGACGTGGTTGTCGCCACCCATGAGGTCGCGCGCCACTGCCATGCCGAGACCGGCGGAAATGGAAGTCGAGGAATGGCCGGCGCCGAACGGGTCGTATTGGCTTTCCGCACGCTTGGTGAATCCGGCCAGCCCGCCGCCCTGGCGCAGCGAGTTCATGCGCTCGCGCCGGCCGGTCAGGATTTTGTGCGGATAGCACTGATGGCCGACATCCCAGATCAGGCGGTCGGCCGGCGTTTCGAACACGTGGTGCAGGGCGACGGTCAGTTCGACCACGCCGAGGCTGGCACCGAGATGGCCGCCGGTGATCGATACCGAGCGCACGGTGTCGGCGCGCAACTCGTCCGCCAACTGTTCCAGTTGCTCGGCGTTGAATCCGCGGATATCGGCCGGGTCGCTCACGGTGTCGAGCAGCGGTGTGTGCACGTGTGCATCCTCCGGGCTCTTCGGGGCGTCAGAAGTCAAATGCCGTCCTTCCCAGACTGCGGGTTTCACAAGTAAGGTAACAATTATGACCGTCGGTTGACAATGAAATGCGCCAGGCCGCGCAACGGTTCAGCCGTGGTATCGAAGGTTTCCAGGTGCTCCTGGGCCTGCCGGCTCAGCATCACGGCCTGTTCGCGGGCGCGTTCGACGCCCAAAAGCGAAACGAACGTCGCTTTTCCGGCGGCCTCGTCCTTGCCGGTTTTCTTGCCGACGGCGGCCTCGTCACCTTCGACGTCGAGGAGATCGTCGGCAATCTGGAACGCCAGGCCGATGTCGTGGGCATAGGCATGGAGTTGAAGGTGAGCATGTTCGGAGGCTTTTCCGAGCAGCGCCCCCGCCTCGCACGAGACCGCGATCAACTCGCCAGTCTTCATGCGCTGCAGGCGGGTCACTTCCGGCATGTCGAGGGTGTGGCTTTCGGCCACCAGGTCGAGCATCTGCCCGCCGACCATGCCGGCGTGGCCGGCGGCCTTGGAAAGCGCCAGCACCAGATCGGCGCGCACCCGCGCGTCCTGGTGGGTGTCGGGATCGGCCAGGACCTCGAACGCCTTCGTCAGAAGCGCGTCGCCGGCGAGGATCGCCGTCGCCTCGTCGTATTCGATATGGCAGGTCGCGCGGCCGCGCCGGAGGTCGTCATCGTCCATGGCCGGCAGGTCGTCATGGATCAGGGAATAGCAATGCACCATCTCGACCGCTGCCGCGGCCCTGAGCGCGGCCCGCTTGTCGACACCGAACAGCGCCGCCGATTGTGTCACCAGGAACGGCCGGATACGCTTGCCGCCGCCGAGCGACGAATAGCGCATGGCGTCCATGACCCGATGTTCGGGTCCGTCGCCCGGTTCCAGCAACTCATTCAGCACCGCTTCGACGGCATCCGCGTTGTCGGCCATTGCCTGTTTGAGGTCGAAAGCCAAGTCAGTTCCTCAAGAGCTAGAAAGTCTATTCCGCGTCCAGCGGTTCACTGTCCACGTCGCCATCGGCATCGAGCACGATCTTGTCGATCTTCGCCTGCGCGTCCTTGAGCCGCGACTCGCAGTGGCGTTTCAGGTGCACGCCTCGCCCGTAGGCCTCGATCGCCTTGTCCAGGTCGCCGCTGCCGCTTTCCAATTGACGCACGATCTCCTCCAGCTCCTGCAGCGCGTCTTCGAAGCTGAGCTTGCGGATATCGGCGGGAATCTTCTCGTTCGGCATCGGCCTCACCGTCGGTCAAGGAGCGCGAGTTTAGTCATGCTCATGGGTGAGGGCAAGGCATTCGCGGACGCCGGCGCGCGCGTCGCGGACGATTTGCCTTGCTTTTGGGCTTCGATGTTATTTACTTGTTTTTCAGTCATTTGTGACCGTCCTATCGTGGATGAGGAAGCGAAATTTGACCGACGTAATGACTGCCGACATCGAGACTGAAACACTGCGCGCCGAAATCCAGGGCCTGCAGGCGGAAATTCATAAAATCGATGAAGTGGCCAAGCAAATTGCCGCCGTCGCCAAGCAGACCAACCTGCTGGCGTTGAACGCCCGCATCGAGGCGGCGCGCGCCGGCGACATGGGCAAGGGTTTCGCCGTGGTCGCCGAGGAAGTGCGCAACCTGGCCGCCCAGACCGGCGGCGCCACCGAGGAAATCGACCGCTCGGTGCGCGAACTGTCATCCGTCGCCAACGATTTCGAGGCTCTTGTCACCAGCAACGCCGGCAACGAAGCCGACGTCGATCAGCAGATTTTGCGCCTGGTCACCGAGATCGAAAAAGTCGGCGCCGTCGCCGAACGCATCGGGGCCGTCGCCAGCGAAACCAACCTGCTGGCGCTGAACGCCACCATCGAGGCCGACCGCGCCGGCACCGCCGGCAAGGGATTCGCCGTGGTCGCCGGCGAGGTCAAGTCGCTGGCCGGCCAAGCCAGCGCCGCGACCCGCAACATCCACGGCTCTGTCGACAAGCTGAACGGCCAGGCCGACCGCCTGGCGGAGATGATCTCCGGCGAATAGACCCGGGGGCTCGGGCGGCCCCCGGCGGTCCCTACGCCGCCATCAGCGCCGTCACGTGAGCCTGCACGCTCTCGCGCAGCGCGCTCAGGTCGTAGCCCCCCTCCAGAAGCGACACCACGCGCCCGTCGCAGCACTCGGCGGCGACGTCCAGCAATTGTTCGGTCACCCAGGCGTAGTCCGCGGTCTGCACCCTCAGTTGCGCCAGCGGATCGCGCGCATGGGCATCGAAACCGGCCGAGATAATCAAAATTTCCGGCGCGAACGCACGCAACGCCGGCAAGATGATCTTTTCGTAGGCTTCGCGGAACTCGGCCGAGCCCGCGCCCGGCGCCAGCGGCGCATTGACGATATTGCCGACACCCGTTTCCGATTGCAGTCCGGTTCCCGGATAAGCCGGCCATTGGTGGGACGAAGCGTAGAACAGACCTGCGTCCTTCTCGAAGCTGTGCTGGGTGCCGTTGCCGTGGTGCACGTCGAAATCAACCACCGCGGCGCGCGCCATGCCATGCGCGGCGCGGGCATGGACGGCGGCAATGGCGGCGGAATTGAACAGGCAAAAGCCCATGGCCTGGCCCGACTCGGCGTGATGGCCCGGCGGGCGCACCGCGCAAAAAGCATTGCCGGCGCGGCCCGACACCACCTGGTCGACCGCCTCGACGGCGGCGCCGGATGCCCGGAGCGCGGCCTCGGTCGAGCCTGGCGACAATGCCGTATCGGGATCGAGGTGCACATGGCCGCTTTTCGGCGAGGCTTCCATCACCTTTTCCACGTAATAGGGCTTGTGAACCGATTCGATCTTGCCGATGTCGATACGCGGGGCCTCCTCGCGGTGCAGGAATTGGAATGCCTCGTCCTGCAGGCCGTCCAACACGGCACGCAACCGGTCGGGGCATTCCGGGTGCATCGAGCCCGGATCGTGTTCCAGGCAGGCGGCGTGGGAAAATAGAACCGTATTCATGAAGAGCCCCTTTGCGGGTTGCCGGCGCCCGACCTACTCGGTCGCCGTGATGATTTTCAGATAGTCGATCAACTGCGCCAACTCACCGTCGTCTGGCACCCGCTGCACCGGCATCTTGGTGCCCGGCAGCATCTTGTCCGGTCCGTCGTGGAACAGTTCGAACAGTGTGTCGCGCGTCCAGGTGAACGCCTTGCCGCGCAGCGCGGCGGAGTAATTGTACCCCGGCACGGTGCCGACGACACGGCCGAAAAGCCCCTTCAGGTGCGGGCCGGACCGGCGCCGGCCGTTGTCGTCCAGCGAATGGCAGCGCGCACACTTGCGATACAGCCGGGCGCCCGGATGGTCGCTCGACAGCCAGGGTTTCGGCTCGTCGTCCAGGACATCGTCGCCGGTGACGGAAATCCTGTCCCCGCTTTGCAGGTGCCAGACCTTGAGGGTTTCGTCGGCGCCGGCGGAGATGGCGAAACGTCCGTCCGGCGTCACCGCCAGCGCCCAGACGATCCGTGTTCCGGCCTCGATCACGCGTTCCGGTGCCTCGCCGTCGATCTTCCAAACCGCGATCAGCCCATCGCCGCCGGCCGAAACGAACGATCGCCCGCCCGGCACGAAACGCACCGCATAGACCGGTTTGTCGTGGTCGCGGTAGGTGCGAACGGATTTCATCTCCGCCAGGTCCCAGAGCCGCACCGTTTTGTCGATGCTGGCCGACAGGAGCCAGCGCCCGTCGGCACTGGCGGCGAGATCGGTGATCGCCATCAAATGCCCTTCGAGCTTGCCATTGGCGCGGCCGGTCATCGGATCGAACAGGCGAATGAAGGGATCGTGACCGCCGACCGCGAGCAGTCCGTTGCCGGCGAACGCCAGCGCATTGACCGGCACCGGCAATTCGATCCGCGTGACGGTCTCGCCGTTGGCCGGATCCCAAAGGCGCACCGTCTTGTCCCAACTGCCGCTGGCCACCAGCCCGCCGCCGGGCGGCCGCGCCAACGCCATCACCTTGTGCTTGTGGCCGCTGAAACTGCGCAGTGGCTTTCTTGCGCCCGGCGCCAGCGACCACAGTTTGACGACACCGTCGTCGCCGGCGCTCAGCGCCTGGTCGTCGGAAACGAAAAGTACCTTGTTGACCGGTCCGGCGTGGGCATCAAGGACGGCGACCTCGCCCTGTTCTTCGAAATCCCAAACCATCGCTGAATAGTCGAAGCTGCCGCTCAGGAGCTTGCGGCCGTCCGGTGAAATGGCGACGCTGCGCACCATGCCGCCATGCCCGACGAAATCGGCATCGGCCGCGCCCGGCAGCAACGCCGCCGACAGCGCCGCAAGCAAAGCGAAAACCGCCCGCAAGGTCGCACCCGTCAACAGTTCCATGATGTAATTTGAACTCATTCCAGGCCGCTTGCCAAGGCATCCGGATTGCGCTGAAATAAGCCAACGACAGATCGCGTTTCGAGGATGGGCACCCAGCGAACCGACAGCATACCCGACACGGTTTGCCGTGGCGGCGCGCTTTCGTTTTTGCCTCGCATCCGCGAAAATCGATCTTCCCATCCAGATGTGCCGGTCCGGCCGGCTGTTCAAGGTTTACACAAGATGTCCAAACGATGCCTGATTCACTTCGCCCCGCTGGCCGCCCTGCTTGCCACTGCCGCGCTAACCCCTGTTGCGGTATCCGCGCAAGGCGCGAAAAAGCAGGCGACGCGGGTTGTGGTTGATGCCGTGCGCACCGAGACCTACAGCCAGACCATTCCGATCATCGGCCGTTTCGTCGCGCGCCAAAGCGGTGTCATCGCGGCGCGCGTCTCGGGCGCGGTCGAGGAAGTGCGGGTCGAGGTCGGCGACCGCGTCAAGGCCGGCGATGTCCTTGCCGTCCTGGCCAAGAGCCGCCTGGAACGCCAGCACGACGTCAAACGCGCCGAGTTGGCGCGCTACGCCGCGCAAGTCAAAACCAAGCGCCAGCAGGTCATCTTGCTGCGCCAGGAACTGACGCGGCTCGACTCGCTGAAAAGATCGCCTGCCTTCTCGCAGGCGCGGCGCGACGACAAGATGCAGGAAATCGCCGTTGCCGAAAGCGCCGCGGCGGAGGCCCAGGCACAGGTGAACATGGCCAGCGCCGCCCTGAAACTGACCGAGATCGACCTCCACAACGCCGAGGTCGAGGCACCGCATTCGGGCGTGATTTCGCAACGCCACGTCTCGGCCGGCGCCTACGTCAACGTCGGCGCGCCGGTGGCGACGCTGCTCGACGACGAAACCATGGAAATCGAGGCCGACGTGCCCGCCAACCATATCGCCGGGCTGAAACCCAATACCGTGGTGACGGCGAAGGTCAGCGGCGGCCGCGACCTGGAAGCCCAGGTCCGCGCCGTGATCCCGGAGGAAAATCCCCGCACCCGCACGCGCGCGGTGCGTTTCACGCCGGCGCTCGCCGATACCAGCGAACTGTTCGCCACCAACCAGTCGGTGACCGTGTTCCTGCCCGCCGGTGCGCCCAGCGAAGTGTTGACCGTGCAGAAGGATGCGCTGATGGACCGCAAGGGCGCCAAGGTGGTGATGATCGCCATCGACGGCAAGGCGCAGCCGCGCCCGGTGACCCTGGGTCCGCCGGTGGGATCACGCTTCGTCGTTGAAAGCGGCCTCAAGCAAGGCGATCTCGTCGTCGTGCGCGGCAACGAACGGCTGCTGCCCGGCACCGACATCACCTTCGGCGATTCCAAGCCGGCCAAGGCCGAGACCAAGGACAACGCGTCATGAACCTGATCAAGGGCGCGATCGAACGCCCCGTCGCGGTGATGGCGGCAGTGCTGATGGTGGTGCTGTTCGGCGTCGTCGCGCTGAGCGTCATCCCGATCCAGTTGACCCCGGACGTGCGCAAGCCCGTCATCACCGTGCAGACGGTCTGGGCCGGCGCGGCGCCGGTGGAAATCGAACGCGAGATCATCAACCGCCAGGAAGAGGTATTGCGCGGCCTCGAAGGCATGGAATCGATGATCAGCGAGACCCAGGACGGGCGCGGCAACATCACGCTGGAATTCGCCGTCGGCCAGAACATGGAGCGCGCGCTTTTGCTGGTCGCCAACCGGCTCGACCGGGTCAACGGCTATCCGGCGGAAGCCAGCGAGCCCACCCTCGGCACGTCCGGCTCCGACGATACGCCGGTGGCCTGGATGCTGTTCGTGCGCGGCCCCGGCAACGACCGCGAAATCCACACCTACGGCGATTTCATCGAGGACGTGGTGCAGGACCGCCTGGAACGCGTCTCCGGCGTTTCCAGCGTCAACGTCTACGGCGGCTCGTCGCAGCAGATGGAGGTCATCGTCGACCCCGACCAGATGGCGCGTTACGGGCTTACGGTCTCCAACGTCATCCAGACGCTGCGCACCGCCAACGCCTCGGTCTCCGCCGGCGACCTGGATGAAGGCAAACGCCGCTACGTTGTCCGCACCGAGGGGGAATTCACGAAGTTGGACGACGTCCGCGCGGTGATGCTGCGCTCGGCCACCGACGCCGCCACCGGCCGCGTCGCGCGCGTGACCGTCGGCGACATCGGCGAGGTGCGTTTTGCCTTCAAGGACCCGACGGCGCGCATCCGCACCAACGGCTACCCGGCCATCGCCATCAACGTGGTGCGCGAGAACGGCGCCAACGTCATCGAGGTGATGGAGGGCGTGCGCGGCGCCATCAGGGAACTCAACGACGGCCCGCTCTCGGACAACAATGTCGAACTGGTCCAGGTCTATGACGAGACCGTCTACATCAACTCCTCCATCGACCTGGTCCAACAGAACATCTTCGTCGGCGGCGCGCTGGCCGCACTGATGCTGCTTTTGTTCCTGCGCTCGGGCGGCGCCACGCTGGTGGTATCGCTGGCGATTCCGGTATCGGTGATCGGCGCCTTCGTCGCCATGGCGGCGATGGGGCGTTCCATCAACGTCATCTCGCTGGCCGGCATCGCCTTCGCCGTCGGCATGGTGGTCGATGCCGCCATCGTCGTGCTGGAGAACATCTACCGGTTCCGCGAACAGGGCCTGACGCGACGCGAGGCCGCCTACAAGGGCGCCGCCCAGGTCTGGTCGGCGGTGCTGGTCTCGGCCATGACCACGGTGATGGTGTTCATCCCGATCCTGGTCATGGAACTGGAAATGGGACAGTTGTTCCGCGATATCGCCGTGGCGCTATCGGTTTCGGTGATGCTGTCGCTGCTGGTGGCGGTGACGCTGATTCCGGCGCTTGCCAACCGTCTTTTGCCGGAACGCAAGGCCGACGGCGACACCCACATCGTGCGCATGCGCATCCCCGTCATCGACGATTTCGCCGAAGGCTTCGTCAGATTCGTCATCGCCTTCACCCGGCGCGTCACCGCCAGCCGCACCGCCTGCGTCGCGGTGGTGCTGTTACTATGCGGCGCCGGCGCGGGCGCTACCTGGCTGTTCCTGCCGAAGCTCGAATACCTGCCGAACGGCAACCGCAACCTGATCTTCGGGCGCCTGGTGCCGCCGCCTGGCTACAACCTGAAAACCACCACCGACATCGCATCGAACTTCGAGGCCGACCTGCTTCCCATGGTCAGCGATGGCAAGGACCTCGACCCGGCGGGACCGCCGAAGCTGGAACGCTTTTTCTTCGTCGCCGCGCGCGGCATGACCTTCGTCGGCGGCCAGGCGGCCGATCCCGCGCGCGTCGGCGAACTGCTGCCGATCATGCGCAAAGCCGTCTACAAGGAGCCGGGCACTTTCGGCGGCGTCGTGCAGCCGTCGCTGTTCGGTCGCGGCATCGGGGGCAGCCGGTCCATCGAACTCAACGTGTCGGGCCCCGACCTGGAGAAGATTCTGGAAGTCGCCCAGTTGACCACACGCCAGATCGGAGAGGTGATGCCGAGCTCGGACGGCACCCAGGTGCGCCCCGTGCCGGGCCTGGTGCTGGGTGCGCCCGAGGTGCGGGTGTTTCCGGACCGGGTGAAGCTCGCCGACAACGGCGTCACGGCAAAGGAATTGGGCGATACCCTGGACACCTTCAACGACGGGCTTCGCGTCGCCGAGATCACCGTCGGCTCCAAGCGCATCGATCTGATGCTCAAGGGCACCGTGCCGGAAGCGCAGGAAACGCAAGGTATCGGGTACCTGCCGGTGGTGACGTCGTCGGGCGATATCCTGCCGGTGGAATCCCTGGCCGACGTGCGCGTCACCTCCGGCCCGACGCAGATTCGCCATACCGACCGCGAGCGCACGGTGACGCTGTTCGTCATCCCACCGGAGAAAATGCCCCTGGAAACGGCGCTCGAAATCCTGCAGCACGACGTGATCGACAAGGTGCAGGCGACGGGCGACGTACCCAAAGGCATCACCTTCAGCCTCACCGGCGCCGCCGACCAGCTCAGGCAGACATGGGAAGCCATGGTGGTCGACCTGTTGATCGCGGTGGTCATCGTCTACCTGGTGATGGCGGTGCTGTTCGAGAGCTTCCTCTATCCCTCGATCATCATGCTGTCGGTGCCGCTGGCGACGGCGGGCGGCGTCATCGGGCTGGCGCTGACCAACACGTTCGTCTTTCAGCCGCTCGACATGCTGACGCTGCTCGGTTTCGTGATCCTGATCGGCATCGTCGTCAACAACGCCATCCTGTTGGTGCACCAGACCCTCTATCACATCCGCTCGGACGGCATGGCCGTCGCCGATGCGGTGATCGAGGCGACCCGGAACCGTATCCGGCCGATCTTCATGTCGACGCTGACCAGCGTGTTCGGCATGTTGCCGCTGGTGCTGTTCCCGGGCGCGGGCTCGGAGCTCTACCGGGGGCTGGGTTCGGTGGTGGTCGGCGGCCTCGCCATGTCGGCGGTGCTGACGCTGGCGATCATCCCGCCGCTGCTGACGCTGTTCGCGGGCTTCCTGGAGAAACCGGAAAAAGCCGCCGCCGGCGATGCCCCGGCCATGCCGGCGGAAGGCCAGCCGGCGGAATAGCGCTCAAACAATAATTGTCGCTTCCGGCCAAGATTCCGCCCACCCTTTCCTCCGTAGTCGTTCCCGGTATTCAACCGGTTTTTCGTTGCCCGCAGGTGTCGGTCGAATGACCATGGCGAAAAGGTCTTCCAGTCCGAACGGCGCCAGCACCGTCAGGTCGTCGTTCTTCTCCAGGCGTACGGCAACCGCCGTTGGCGTTTCCAACCACCGGCTCAGGGCATCGAGCGTATCGCGATAGGGTGCATCCCCGTTCTTCAGGTGCATGCGCGCCTGGTTCTTTGCCGACCATGGAACTGATGGATGCAGGCGCGCGAGATTCCGGACGATATCGTGCTCCGCGGTCTTACTGGTATTGCCCGGATCAAAATACAGGACATCGACGTCGCCCAGGACGGTTCGCTCCGCCCGGCGGGTGATCCGATCCCAAACCAACGAGCGCACGAACCCTGCTCCGATGGCCCAATCGGGCAAGGAAAGACTGCGGACGGCAGACAACATGTCCATCGACCAAGCATCTGCGCGAAGGACCTGGAGCAGTTGTTCCGTTAGGTCGCGCACAGGCCCGCCTATGCCGCTTTTTTGCGGATGACGATCGACCAGTGCCCGTCCATCTCTTCGCAAGCGACGAAATCGTGACCGGCGCTATCGCAGAATTCCCGGAAGTCGCCCGGCGCGGCCTCGTCGGTGACCAGCGCCTCCAACTCGTCGCCCGGCCCCAGATCCTTGATCCGCTTGTTGGCGCGCAGCACCGGCAACGGGCACTTCATGCCTTTCAGGTCGAGAACGGTGCGCGCCATGATGCCTCCTTGATCTCATATTCTCCGAAACGTATATGGTGAGGAGCCAACCGACCCACGATCCGCCAAGACCCGAGAGAGGCCCCCGCCCATGCTGTTCCGGCAACTGTTCGACAACGTTTCCAGTACCTACACCTATCTGCTCGCCAGCCGCAAGGGTGGCGAGGCCCTGCTGATCGACCCGGTGCTGGATCACTGCGACCGTTACCTGAAGCTGTTGGAGGAACTGGACCTGAAGCTGGTCAAGGCGGTGGATACGCATTGCCACGCCGATCACATCACCGGGCTCGGCAAGCTGCGCGACGCGACGCGCTGCATCACCGTGATGGGCGAGAAGACGGCCGTCGATCTGGTTTCCATGCGCGTCGCGGAAGGCGACAGCATCGATATCGAGAACGTCTCGCTCAAGGTGCTCTACACGCCCGGACACACGGACGATTCCTACTGTTATGCCATGGGCGATAGGGTATTCACCGGCGATACGCTGTTGATCCGCGGCACCGGACGCACCGACTTCCAGAACGGGTCATCGCACGCGGCCTATGATTCGCTGTTCAACAAGGTGTTGAAACTGCCGGAAGAAACGCTGGTTTATCCGGGCCACGACTACAAGGGCGACACGGTCTCCACCATTGCCGAGGAACGCGCCTTCAACCCCCGCCTGCAGGTTTCGTCCGCCGACGAATACGCCGCCGTCATGGCGGCGCTCAACCTGCCCAACCCGAAAATGATGGACGTCGCCGTTCCCGCCAACCTGACCATCGGCGAGGACCTGAAATCGGATCCCGACATCATCGCCGCCACGCTTGTGCCATTGGATGCCATGGACCGCCTCGACGACGACGAAACCCTGTTCATCGACCTTCGCGAAGCGAGCGAACGCGCGCGCGACGGCGTCATCCCCGACTCGCTGCACGTCCCCTACCCGTCGCTGGCCGATGCGCTCTCGAAAGGCGGCCTCCTGAATGCCATGCTGTCCGGGTCCGGCAAGCGCGTCCTGTTCTACTGCGCGCACGGCGAACGTTCGGCCCTGGCGCTGAAGGCCGCCGGCGAGGCCGGAATCAAGCGGGCTACGCATCTCGGCGGCGGCTTCAAGGCCTGGCTGGAGGCCGGCGGGGCCCGCGGCACGGATTGAGCGGCTCTGCCTTTCCGGCCGTCGCCGGCTTCGCTAAAGTGAACGCCCATCGTTCATCAGCAGCGAGGCCACTTCCATGGCGCCGACCGCATCTTCCGCCGCCCCTAACATCCTGGTCATCCAGGCCGACCAACTGACACCGGGGGTGCTTCCCGCCTACGGTCATCCGCTGGTCAAGGCACCCAACATCGACGCATTGGCGGAAACCGGCGTGGTGTTCGACAGCGCGTACTGCAACTTTCCACTTTGCGTGCCGTCGCGTGCCTCGATGATGGCCGGGCGGCTGGCGCACAATATCGGCACCTGGGACAACGCCATGGAGATGCCGGCGCACGTGCCGACGCTCGCGCATTACCTGCGCAGCGTCGGGTACCACACGGTGCTGTCGGGCAAGATGCACTTCATCGGCCCGGATCAGGTGCATGGCTTCTCCGAGCGCCTGACCACCGATATCTATCCCGCCAATTTCGCCTGGACGCCGGACTGGATCGCCGGCGAGCGGTTCCGCCCGACGGGCGTCAATCCCGCCGCCGTGGTCGATGCCGGCCAGTGCGTGCGCAGCCTGCAGATCGACTACGACGACGAGGTCGAGCACGCCACGGTGCAGAAAATCCACGACCTGGCGCGGTTCCGGAACGACAAGCCGTTCCTGCTCTGGGCGTCGTTCACCCATCCCCATTCGCCCTTCGTCACCACCAGGAACTATTGGGACCTCTACGACCACGACGCCATCGACATGCCCAAGGTCGATCCGGTCCCGGTGGAGGATTTGGACGAGATGAGCCGCTGGCTCTACTACGCCCACGCCCAGGACCTGCTGACCATCAAGGACGAGCACGTGCGCAATGCACGCCATGCCTATTACGGCATGACCACCTATATCGACGACAAGGTCGGGCGCATCCTGGCGACCCTCGACGACGTCGGGCTGCGCGACAACACCATCGTGGTGTTCACCGCCGACCACGGCGAGATGCTGGGCGAGCGCGGCATGTGGTTCAAACAGTACTTCTTCGAAGGCTCCGTGCGCGTGCCGTTGATCGTCAACTACCCGTCTGCCTATTCCCCCCGCCGGGTGGCCGAGCACGTCTCGCTGGTCGATCTGCTGCCGACCTTCATGAACTGGTCGGGGGCCGAGTGGCAACAGGTGACACCCTTGGACGGCCAATCCCTCGACGGGCTGCTTTCCGGCGGCGACGAGATGCGCGACGGCACGGTGATTTCCGAATACACCGGCGAAGGCGTCATCGCGCCCTGCCGCATGATCCGCCGGGGCGAGTGGAAATACATCTACACCCACGGCCATCCGGCGCTGCTCTATAATACCGCCCGGGATCCGCTGGAGCTGGAAAACCTCGCCGGCCGGCCCGACGCCGCCGAGGTCGAACGGGAACTGGCCGCCGACATCCTCGCCGGCTGGGATCCGGACGCCATCAACGAAGCCTGCATCCAAAGCCAGCAGGAACGGATGTTCATCCAGAAAGCCACCGGCGGCGAGCCCGACTGGGCCTTTCTGGCGCGCCAGGGCGACGCGGCGCGTTACGTGCGCAACGCCGGCGCCACCCAGGCGAAACAGAAAGCTCGCTACCCCTTCGTCGAGCCGACGCCGTTCGAGCGCTAAAGCGCCCCGTTCAGCGCCGCCTAGTGCACGTCGGCCTGTTTCTGGCGCTGGGTGATCACCATGTAGCGGAGTTCTTCCTTGATGATCTCCGTGTGGCGGCTGGGTTCGGCGCGGAGCACACCCGAAACGATGGCCATCTGCACGGCCTTCGGCATGCGCTCGAAGTTTTCCAGCATCAGGAACTTGACGCTCGGTCGCACCGTCGGCGACAGCAAGAGCGATAGCACCAGCTTCTTGCGGATCTCGTGGCGCATGTTGCCGGCTTCGGTCAATTCGAAAAACTCGCGCACGAACTGGCGGGGCGCGATGGCGCCGTCCAGGAGATGCTTCAGGTTGTCGCGCAGCGCCGCCGTATACTGCTGGCGGGTGCGGATGATGAATTTCGACGCATGGCGCCGGATTTCCGCCACCGCCGAGGGCTCGAAGGCGCGTTCCTGCACATAGCGCAGGCATTCCTTGACCGAATCATGGCGGCTGGTATCGGCGATGATTTCCGTGATCCCGGCAAGCAGCCGCGTCCGGCCGCCCTGCGGCGACAGCCTGGCGGCGGCGGCGAGCGCCATCGGCGCCTCCGGGTCGCGCGCCGCGACCAAAGCCAGCGGCAGCGGGTCCTCCATCTGCAGAAGGTCGATCTGATGGTTCATCAGGGTTTCCGGCACCAGGATGCGGTCGTCCTCGCCGGGCATCAGGATCGGCCGCTTTTCACGGTAGTCCTGCTTGATGTCGAGGGCCGTCTTCAGGCCTTCCTGCGTAATCCCGAGGATGTTCGCCATATTCCTTACGCCACGCCGCCGAGCAGGTCGCGCCGGCGCCCCCAATTTTCCGGCCCCAGCAGCGCCGCGTTGCGGACGGCGTTCCACCACAACCGGTAGCGCCTGGCGCCCTCGCGAATGGCCATCGCCGGCAGGCCGCCGTTGAGCCGTTCCTGTCGATGCAGGTCTTGGCGCACCTCGTCGAGGTCGGCCTCCACCATTGCGTCCGCTTCCTCCGCCTGGCTCAGGTGCTCGCCCAGCATCAAGGTCAGGAACACCATGACGTCATCGGGGACCGGCGCGTGGCCGTTGCGCCATTTACTGACGCTCGCGGTGGAGACCCGCAAGGCGGATGCGATATCCTTGCCGCTCACGCCGACAATCCCCAATCCATGGAATACCGGGACGATTTCGCCCCCGTCTCCGCTGTTTTCAGTGTTCAAAGTCTTCATTGCCCAGGCCTGTCCTCGGTAAAGCGGACATAAATCCTTCTAGCCTAAGCAGAATCCCATTCAAACCGATTTTTGTGTCTTTGCCCCTTTTCGGCCCCAAAATGTAGTGATTCCCCTCCCCAAGCGTGAAATCGACGCCCGAAAACGTGCGCCCGAACCGGCATGCAACACGATTTCGCCCGCCGATTCGGGGGTTGCGCGGACCCACGGGGCCGGGTGCAATGGCGCTCATGAAACTCGGGATCGATCTCGGCGGCACCAAAATCGAAGGCCTCGTCCTCGACGACGACGGCCGCGAGTTGGGGCGCCAACGCCAGCCGACGCCGTCCGGCGATTACGACGGCACGGTGCGTGCCGTCGCCGGCATCGTCGAAGCCCTGGCGGCGGCACACGGCGTTGCGCCGGATACGCCGCTCGGTGTCGGCATTCCGGGCGCCGTGTCGCCGAAGACCGGGTTGGTCAAGAACGCCAACAGCACCTGCCTGATCGGCCGCGCCCTGGACCGGGACCTGGCCGAGGCGCTCGGCCGGCCGGTGCGTCTCGCCAACGACGCCGACTGCTTCACCATCTCCGAGGCCGCCGACGGCGCCGGCGCGGACGCGCGGGTGGTATTCGGCGTCATCCTCGGCACCGGGGTCGGCGGCGGCATCAGCATCGAGCGCAAGCTCTGGGTCGGGCCCAACGCCATCACCGGCGAGTGGGGGCACAATCCGCTGCCCTGGATGCAGCCGGGAACCGCCCTGCCCTACTTCGAGGACGAACGGCCGGGCCCGGCCTGTTATTGCGGCAAGCACGGCTGCATCGAGACATTCCTTTCCGGCCCCGGCCTCACCGCCGACTTCGCCCGCGCCGGCGGCGGCCGGATGGCGCCGGCGGCGATCGTCGAAGCCGCCGGCGAAGGCGATGCCGCCGCCCGCGCCGCCATGGACCGCTACCACCGGCGCCTGGCCCGCGCGCTTGCGGGCGTCGTCAACATCCTCGACCCCGACGTCATCGTGCTCGGCGGCGGGCTTTCCAATATCCAAAGCCTGTACGAAACGGTGCCGAAGCTATGGACCGACTGGGTGTTCTCGGATGCCTGCGATACGCAACTGAGGCGAAATCGCTGGGGCGATTCCAGCGGCGTACGCGGCGCCGCCTGGCTCTGGCCGTGACGCCGTGCGCCGCCGCCTATAACAAAAATGGATCAGCCAAGCGCGATTTTCGTTTGGCATGGCCCGCCCCGCGTGGTGAAACCTAACGGCGGCCGGATACGATAACGGTCGCAGGGAGGAACGATTTGATCATCGATATTCATGGGCACTACACCACCGCGCCCAAGCAGCACGAGGGATGGCGCCAGGCACAACTGGACGGCGCCGGCGACCTGAACCCGGACGGCAACGAAATCCTCGACGACGAGATTCGCGAAAGCCTGGAAGGCACCCAACTGCGGTTGCAGCGCGAACGCGGCACCGACATGACCATCTTCTCGCCGCGCGCCGGCGGCATGGGCCATCACCTGGGCACGGAAGCCATGAGCCACGCCTGGAGCCGGCTCTGCAACAACCTGATCCGCCGCGTCTGCGATCTTTACCCGGAGAATTTCCAGCCGGTCTGCCAACTGCCGCAATCGCCGGGGGTTTCGCCCAGCAATTCGATTCCGGAACTGGTGCGCTGCGTCGAGGAAATGGGGTTCCTCGGCTGCAACCTCAACCCGGACCCGTCGGGCGGGCATTGGACCGACCCGCCGCTCACCGAACCCTGGTGGTTCGAGCTTTATGAAAAGCTGGTGGAACTGGATGTGCCGGCGATGATCCACGTCAGCCAGTCGTGCAACCCGAACTTCCACTTCACCGGCGCGCACTACATCAATGCCGACACCACGGCGTTCATGCAGATCCTCAAATCCGACCTGTTCGAGCGCTTCCCGACGCTGAAGTTCATCATTCCGCACGGCGGCGGGGCGGTGCCCTATCACTGGGGCCGCTACCGGGGCCTGGCCATCGACATGGGCAAGCCGGAACCGGCGGCCCTGATGTCGGGAAACCTGTACTTCGACACCTGCGTCTATCACCAGCCCGGCATCAACCTGCTGACCGACGTCGTGCCGGTGGACAACGTGCTCTTCGCATCCGAGATGCACGGCGCGGTCCGCTGCCAGGACCCGGACACCGGCCATTTCTTCGACGACACCAAACGCTATATCGAAGCGAGCCCGACACTGAGCGCCGAGGACCGCGAGAAGATCTATTGGAAAAACGCGACGCACGTCTACAAGCGGCTGACATTGCCCGCGGGCGCCGCATAGAAAGGAAAAGAGGACCCGAACCATGCTAGGACTTCGTATCAAGAAAAGCTGGGACCGCGTCTCGCCGGAAATGACGGCGGCGTTCAAGCCCATCCCCGTGGCCAACGTCAGCGATTCCATGTGGCGCATGGATGCCGCCGGCGACGTGCTGCGCCCCATGCACAAGGACGGCGTGTTGGCCGGGCCGGCGCTCACGGTCCGCTCGCGGCCCGGTGACAACCTGATGCTGCACAAGGCCATCGACATAGCCGAGCCCGGCGACGTCGTCGTCTGTGATGCCGGCGGCGATCTGACCAATTCGCTGTTCGGCGAGTTGATGCTGACCCACGCCATCAAGCGCGGCATCGCCGGCCTGGTCCTCAACGGTGCCATCCGCGATCGCGACGCCTTCCTGGAACACAACCTGCCGGTCTTCGCCGCCGGTGTCACCCACCGCGGCCCCTACAAGGACGGCCCCGGCGAGATCGGCTTCCCGATCGCGCTCAACGGCATGGTGATCAATCCGGGGGACCTGATCCTCGGCGATTGCGACGGCGTCCTATGCGTGCCCCGGACCGAAGCCGCCGGCGTGCTCGCCCTGGCGCAGAAAAAGAACGACGCCGAAGCCACTCAAATCAAGCAGCATCAGGACGGCACCGTCGACCGCAGCTGGATCGACAAGGCGCTCGAAGAACGAGGCTGCGAATACGTCGATTAGCAATCGGGCTTCTTAATCAGTTCGATATTACGCAATTGCAGGTCGACCGAGAAGTCGCCGTAGTCCTGGCGGATGAAGCGCGCGATGCCGTCGCTCCGATAGTCGATGCCGAGTTCGAACTCGGGCAGCGCTTCCTTGCTGTCGCGCGAGAAAAACGCCATCCGGTAATGGACCAGGGGTTCCGGCCGGAGGCCCAGCTCCTTGATCCAGGCGTCGAAGTCGTCGGCGTGCATCAGCGCCTCCGGCGGTGAGCGCCGGCCGCGCACGGCGGTGATTACATAGGGGTTGTCCAGGCTGGCGCCGTCGAACACGGTGCGCGACAGGAAGCCCGTCCCCGCCGCGCCGGCCTTCAGCACCTCCATCAAGTGGCGGGTCGGAAACAGCGTGCCGCCCGGAACGGGAATGATCTCGCCGTCCGGTTCCGTGAAACGCGCGGTCGCGGCGTCGCCGGCACGCGCCCGGCGCACTTTGCCGTTCAGCGATTCGATTTCGTTGCCGTCACGGGCCTGGCGGGTGCGAAACTGATACGACGTGCCGTCCTTCGATTCCCAACTGGCGAACGACCAGTCCGTATCGACCTCGTCGCCCTCGGTGTAGACCAGTTGCATCTTGACGTTGGTCTCCGATGACCAGCCGTCGCACTCGTCACGGAAGACGTAGATCATGGTGCCGCCGGCACCGGTAACGCTGGAGCCCTGATCGGCGGAATGCAGGGCCATTCCATACATCGCGCGATGCGGCACCATTTCCGCCGACCATGCCGATGCCGCGGCGAAAACGGATAGAGCGCCGCAAAGGATCACCGTCCTTACTCGTCCGTCAGTCGCTATCGAATACCGCTGAAAGCCGAAGCCTCGCGCGCCCAGCGCCCGTCTACAGTCCATGCAATTTCGCCCTTTTTCCGTGCCCGCGATTGGCCATCTTAACCCATCACCGGTCGGCAGAAAATGATTGCCGCGCCCCCGAAACGGCAAATTTTGCCGGGTGAGGCAACAGCTAATTAACTGTTTTTTAACGATTCCTCTCATGGCACGCCGCGTGCATTGGAACCTTCTTGATGGTTAACAAATCGTAAACGCCCGGCCGGACGCGCACCGGCTTGGCCAAGCAATAGGGAGAGAACGAAACCATGGCCCTGGAAATCGAGCGGGTGGGTGAACTCTCGTCCGGGTACGGCGCCCTGGCGGTGGTGGGCGAGCGCGCCTTGATCGCAAGCGTTCCGGCCCGGGTCCCTGTCCCCACCGAACCGCTCCCGCCGCCGACGGAGGAAGATGGCGACATCGAATTGATTGGTGGCGTCAATGTTCGCCGCGCGTCACCGCGCGAAATCGCCGATATCAGCCTCGATCTCTATGCCGCCGGCCTGTTGACCTACGAAGACTACACCGAGCTCGCCTTCCAACCCGAACTGCATCCGGACTACAACCGCACCGTCGGCGCGCTCACCGGCGAGCCGGCGCAGCCGGACCGGGTGCGCGATTTCGTGCACCTTTGGAACGAGCGTTTACAGTTCGACCTGCGCCACAACCCGGCGAACGCGCCAACGGTCAGGCAGGCGACGCGAATTTACGAGCTATTGAAGGGGTTGGCCCAGCGGACCCGGATCACCGCCTAACGTCCAGGCGTTCAGCGCGCCAAGCGGGCCAGTTCCTGGTTGGCGGCCAGTTGCCGACGGCGTTCGAGATCGCGGCGCGCCAGCATCCAATCGCCGGAAATCACGCGGATCGCCCAGCTATTGCGCACGCCGGCCTGCGCGACCTGGCGCAGAACCCGCTTCTCCTGTCCGTTTGGCACCGGCCCGACAACGACCCGGTACACCGGCGCCCCGTCCAGCTTGGCGGCCAGGACCTCCGGCACCAGGCGCTCATAGCGCTCGGCCAAGCCCTCGGCGTTGGCGAAATTGCGGAAGCTGCCGATCACGTAATAGATACCGGAAACCGGCTCGCGCGCCGTATTGGCGGCCAGGCGAACCTTGGTCGGCACCACCAGCGGGGGCACCGGCAATTCCGCCAGAGAGGTCACCGGCGGCACCTTCGGAAGTTGGCGTTCGGCGACGGTGATCGCCAGGGTTTCGGCTTTCGGCTTGGCCGGCGGCTTCGCCGCCAGGGCGCGGGCCGGCCTGAGCGCCGGCGAGGCCGCGGGCGTATCCTCCGACGGGCCGGCGGCGGTATCGAAATTGGCCAGGGCCTCGACGTTGGGCATGCCGTCGTCCAGTTGCACCGACAAGGGCGGGATGTCCGAATTGGCGGCAGCGGCATACCCGACACGCGCCGACGCGGTCTGCGGCACCGGACGGGCCGGCTGTCCATTTCCAGTGGCATCGGCAACCAGGGTCGCGGCGTCATCCCAATCGCGGCACACGCTGCCGTCGGTAAGGCCGCGCAGCAATGCGCAATCCTTCTGCGTTACCATGGAAAGGCCGTGATCGGTCATGGATTTATCGGTCGCCAGGTAAGAAAGACCGTCCAGCGCCCAGGACGCCACCTGGATCGGCACCGGCAGCGCGCAGCCGCCAAGTGCAAGAACCCCAACCCCCAATGCCAAAACTTTTTTCATGCCCAGTCCTTAATAGAGCACATCACGCGGATGTCTCCGTACCACCATGTATGACAGGGTCTGGCCGCTGGTTCGGCGGATCCGGTCCCTTTTTGTCCTCGCGACGGCACTTCTATCGGTGCCTACATGGGGTCAGCATGAGTATGACTCGCGACGCGACTTTTTCGCAACTGCTAAATGATCATCAATTGTTACGCGCTGTTACGGCGCATCAACCGTCGTCGCCGGTTTTCACCTTCGGCAGGTGCAGGCGCAGGTGCAACTCGCGCAGGTGCCGCTCATCGACGGCGCTGGGCGCGCCCATGAGCAGATCCTCGGCCCGCTGGTTCATCGGAAAGGCGATGACCTCGCGGATGTTGGGCTCATCGGCGAGCAGCATGACGATGCGGTCGATGCCCGGCGCCGAACCGCCATGCGGCGGCGCGCCGTACTGGAAGGCGCGCAACATGCCGCCGAACTCGGCTTCCACCACGTCCTGGCCGTAACCCGCGATTTCAAACGCCTTGACCATGATGTCCGGGCGGTGGTTCCGGATCGCGCCGGACGACAGTTCGACGCCGTTGCAGACGATGTCGTACTGGTAGGCGAGGATATCCAGGGGCTCCTGCGTCTCCAGCGCATCCAGGCCGCCTTGCGGCATGGAAAACGGGTTGTGCGAGAACTCGATGGCGCCGGTGTCTTCGTTCAGCTCGAACATGGGATAGTCGACGATCCAGCAGAAGCGGAAGTCGTCGGTCTTCTCGTAGTAGTCCAGGTCCTGCCACACCTTGGTGCGCGCCTCGGCGGCGAAGGCGTGGAAATCCTTGGGCTGGCCGGCAACGAAAAACACCGCGTCGCCGTCGGCGAGGTCCATGGCGGCGCGGATCGATTCGGTGCGCTCCGGCCCGATATTCTTGGCGATCGGCCCCGCCCCTTCCCCGTCGCGGAAGAAGATGTAGCCGAGCCCGGGCTGGCCCTGCTTTTGGGCCCAGTCGTTCATGCGGTCGCAGAACGCGCGGCTGCCGCCGGACTTGGCCGGCAGCGAATAGACGCGCACCGCCTCGTTCTTCTCGATCATGCCGGCGAACACCTTGAAGCCGGAGCCGCGGAAGTCGTCGGTGACGTCGCGCATCTCGATGGGGTTGCGGAGATCGGGCTTGTCGCAGCCGTACTTGCGCATGGAATCGGCGTACGGAATGCGCGGGAACGGCGGCTTGGTGACGCCGCGATCGCCGGCGAACTCCTCGAACACGCCGGCCAGCACCGGCTCGATGGCATTGAACACGTCTTCCTGTGTGACGTAGGCCATCTCGAAGTCGAGCTGGTAGAACTCACCCGGCGAGCGGTCGGCGCGGGCGTCTTCGTCGCGGAAACAGGGCGCGATCTGGAAATACTTGTCGAAGCCCGAGACCATCAAGAGCTGCTTGAACTGCTGCGGCGCCTGCGGCAGGGCATAGAACTTGCCCGGATGGTTGCGGCTCGGCACCAGGTAGTCGCGCGCGCCTTCCGGCGACGACGCGGTCAGGATCGGGGTCTGGATTTCCATGAACCCCTGGTCGGTCATGCGCCGGCGGATCGACGAAATGACGCCGGAGCGCAGCTTGATGTTGTTGTGCACCTGCTCGCGGCGCAGATCGAGGAAGCGGTAGCGCAGCCGGATGTCCTCGCCGAATTCCTGGTCGCCGGCGACCAGCATGGGCAGCACCTCGGCCGGGCTTTCGATGGTCACCTGGTCGATCTGCACCTCGACCTGGCCGGTGTCGATGTTGGCGTTGACGGTCTCGTCCGAACGCTCGACCACCGGGCCGGTGACGGTGATGACGCTCTCGACGCGCGCCGCCTCGATCTCGCCGAACAGCGGGCTGGAGACGTCGATCACGCACTGGGTCAGGCCGAACTCGTCGCGCAGGTCGATGAACACCAGGTTGCCGTGGTCGCGCTTGGAATGAATCCAGCCCGACAGGCGCACGGTTTCGCCGACGTTGTCGGCGCGCAGTTGGCCGCAGGTGTGGGATCGGTACGGATGCAGGTCTTGGGTCACGCTCGGGTCCTCAAATCTGCCCCGCCTTCGGGGCGCTCTCTCGAATGACGGGCTTTATCCCCTCAATGATCTGACTTAACAATACTTTTTCACCAGAATCCCGCCGATTGGAGCGCATCGCCATGCCTGAATTCATCACCGTCGAGACACAGGGGCCGGTGACGCTGCTGACCTTCAACCGCGCGGAAGCGCGCAATGCGCTGAGCCAGGCACTGAGGCTCGAGACGATCGCGGCGCTGGCGGAATTCAACGCCGACGACGCCCAGCGCGCCCTGGTGCTGACCGGCGCCGGAAAGGCCTTCTCCGCCGGCCAGGACCTTAAGGAGGCGCGGTCGCTGAGCGAGGCCACCGCCGCCCAGTGGCAGGACGAACTCAAGGCCTACCTGGCCGCCATCCGCGATCTCGACAAGCCCTGCATCGCGGCGATCAACGGCGCCGCGACGGGGGCCGGGTTCTACACCGCGCTTTTGTGCGACGTCCGCATCGCGCATGCGGATGTCCGCATGGGCCAGCCGGAGATCAACGTCGGCTTTCCGTCCATCATCGGTACGCGGCTGATGTACATGACCCTCGGCCACGCGGTCACCACCGAACTGAGCCTGACCGGCCGCCTGCTTTCCGGTCGGGAAGCCTTCGAGCGCGAGTTGGTGACGGAATTGACGGACGCCGCCGACGTGCTGGCGCGCGCGCTTCAGTGGGCCGAGGACCTTGCCGGAAAACCGCCGCTCGCCATGAAACTGACCAAGCAAGCGCTGCGCGAATACACGCAAGCCATATTCGACGGCGCCATCGACACCGGCAAACGATTGCAGCCCATCGCCTTCGCGGCGGGCGAGCCGCAACGGATGATGGCCGGGTTCCTGGAGAAAAAACGCTAACGGCGACGGCACACCCTGCGGCGCATCAATAGACGAGTTCGCTTTCCTCGTCGTCGCCGGCAATGACGATTTCGCCCGAATCGGCCAAGGCCTTGGCCAGGACGACGATGCCGTTCTGCGCGTCGTCGACGTCCTTCAGCCGCACCGCGCCCATGGCGTCCATGTCTTCCTTCATCATCTTGCCGGCGCGTTCCGACATGTTGGCGAAGAACAGCGCGCTGACGTCTTCCGATGCCCCCTTGAGCGCCAGACCGAGCTGGTCCTTCTCGACCTGGCGCAGCAGGATCTGGATGCCGGTGCCGTCGACGCGGGCCAGATCCTCGAAGGTGAACATCAATTGGCGGATGCGCTCGGCGGCTTCGCGGTTGCGTTCCTCAAGCGAAGTCAAGAACCGGTTTTCCGTGTTGCGATCCAGGTTGTTGAAGATGTCCGCCATCACCTCATGGCTGTCGCGCCGCGTCGTGCGTGCCAGGTTGGTCATGAATTCGGCGCGCAGCGTGCGCTCCACATAGTCCAGGATATCCTTCTGCACCGGCTCCATGCGCAGCATGCGCATGATGACCTCCATGGAGAAGTTTTCCGGAAACACCGCCAGCACCCTGGATGCGTGGTCGGGGCGCAGCTTCGACATCACCACGGCGACGGTCTGCGGGTATTCGTTCTTCAGGTAGTTCGCCAGCACCATCTCGTTGACGTTGTTCAGCTTGTCCCACATGGTGCGGCCGGCGGGTCCGCGCATCTCTTCCATGATCTGGTTGACGCGCTCTGCCGGCAAGGCGCTCATCAACAGCCGCTCGGTCGACGAGACCGAACCGACCAGCCCGCCCGACGAACTCAGGTTGTCGGCGAATTCCACGAACAGCCGCTCGATGATGGAAGCATTGACGGTGCCGAGCGACGACATCGCCTGCGACAGGCTGCGGATTTCCTCGTCGTCCATTTTCTCGAACAGCGGAGCGGAATGCTCCCTGCCCACCGCCAGCATGAAAATCGCTGCCTTCTGGGGACCACTGAGACTGCGAAAATCATCTTTGACGCGTGCCATGTGAAACAGCCTCTCACAAAGCACTCAACGAAGCATTAACTAAAAAATTTAATTGCCGACACCGGCACTAGCAGGGCCGATCGCCTTCCAGGGTGACGCGGTGCATGCGCCGCCGGTGTCCCTGATAGTCGTTGACCGCCTGGTGCAGGGTGCAGCGGTTGTCCCAGATGGCCAGCGATCCCGGCGCCCAGCGGAAACGGCAGAGATATTCGCTCTTCACCACGTGCGCACAGAGATAGTCGAGCAAGGGCCGGCTCTCCTCCTCGGTCATGCCGTCGAATCGCTCCACGTGCGACGGGCTGACGAACAGCGCCTTGCGTCCGGTTTCGGGATGCCTGCGCACGGCCGGATGGACCGCCTCGATCACCTCGCGGTCGTCGCCGTAGTTTCCCTTCATGGCGCTCATCGCCTGCATCTTCTTGGCCCGCCCGCCGAGCCGCCTCTGGGCCGAGCTGTTGACGATTCGCATCGCGCCCAGCATTTCCTTCATGCCCTCCGAAAGCCCCTCATAGGCGGCGGTCAGGTTGGCGAAATTGGTGTCGCCGCCGACCGGCGGCGTCTCCAGCGCATAAAGCACCGTCCCCAGGAATGGCGCCGGCATGTAGGTGGTGTCGGAATGCCAGTTGGCGCCGAAGTTGATGCGGTCGGTTTCGGTCTTCAGGATCTCGATGATTTCCGGATAGCCGTCGATGGGATTGAGCAACGGATATCGGCCGGGCGTCCCGAACGCGCGGGCGGCGTCGAGCAACCGCTCCGGCGTCAGGTCCTGGTCGCGCAGGAAGATGACGTTGTGATCGAGAAACGCCCGATGCAGCGCGGCGCGTTGCGTCTCAACCAGGCCGCGCGACAGGTCGATGCCGAACACCTCCGCCCCGATGGTACCGGTCAACGGCCTCACCTCGATACCCGCATTTCCCATGCTGTCCTCTCCCGTCCGTTGTCCCGAAACCCGCGTCCCGGGCATGTGCGATCGGTGGAGTGTAGCCAAACTCGACAGTTATGAAAAATGCAATTAAAATAAGATTTCTTGTATTTTTTGCAAATTTGATTCCTACCATGAATTCCAAACAACTGTTGAGTTTCTCGCGTATCGTCGAACTAGGCAGCCAGGCACGCGCGGCCGAGGCCTTGCATATCAGCGAATCGGCCTTGAGCCGCCGCATCACCGCCTTGGAAGATGAACTCGGCGTGAAATTATTCACCCGCGACAAGGTCCAACTGGTTCCGACGCCACTGGGCGAGCGGTTCTGCCGCGAAGTCGACCGGGTGCTGGCATCGCTGGACCAACTGCCGCGTATCGCCCGGGAAATGGCTTCCGGCCAACGCCAGCGTTTTCGCCTTGTTACCATTCAGCGCCTCGCCCATGCCCTGGCGGTACCGTCACTGGCACAATTGCAGGATGCCCACGAACTGCTCGATGTCAGCATCGACATCGAACCGCAACGAACTATGGAACGGTGGATACGGGCCAAACCTTACGACACAGCCATCTGTCCGGCGGTCCCTGGCCTCGATGCCGGCACGGCGACCACTCTGGTCTCGGTGCCCGCCGTCGCCGCGCTGGCGGCGGACCATCCGCTTGCCGGGCGCGATCGGTTGGATATTGCCGAACTGGCGGGCGAGCGCCTGGCGCTGACCGCTGCCGGTAGCCTGATGCGCCGACAGGTCGAGCAAATGTTCGCGGCCGCGGGCGCCGCCCTGTCGCCGATTGTCGAGGTCTCCGATACCGTCCTCGCCTGCCAGCTCGCCGCCGAGGGACATGCCGCCACCGTCTGTGACCCGTTCGCGCCGGCGGCGTTTCTGGCAGGCCTCCGCCTGATTCCGATTGAACCGGCCTTCAGGTTGGATTTCGTGCTGCTGGAGCTGGATCGGGATACGGCGCCGCTTGTCGAGACCTTCGAGACCATCGTCACGCGGACGGCGCTCGCCTATCTGGATCGCGTCGGTATTCGTCCGCTGGCCGGATAGGGGTTAGTCCAGCACCTCGCCGATCCGGACTGGATGGCCGCGCACCAGATCGGCCGCGTCCATGGCGCCCTTGCCGGCGCGCTGGGCGCGGGTGATGCGGAGCGCGCCCTCGCCGCAGGCCACCACCAAAGGCTCGGCAATCACCGTCCCCGGCGCGCCCGCCCCGTCTTCCACTTCGGCCGCCAGCACCTTCAGCCGTTCGCCGGCCTGTTCGCACCAGACACCGGGCCAGGGATTGAGGGCGCGCACCTTGCGTTCGGTCTCGGCGGCCGGGCGGCTCCAGTCGATACGGCCCTCGCCGCGTTCCAGCTTGCGGGCATAGGTGACGCCGTCCTGCGCTTGCGGTTCGGGCGCGAGCCCGCCGCCGGCGATCCGCTCGAGCGCGCCTACGATCAATTCGCCGCCCATGGCCGCCAATCGGTCGTGCAGCTCGCTCGCCGTCGTCGCCGGGGTGATCGGCACCTCGCCCCGTAGGTACACCGGCCCGGTATCGAGCCCCGCCTCCATGGCCATGATGCAGATGCCGGTCTTGTCGTCGCCGGCCTCGATGGCGCGTTGGATCGGCGCAGCGCCGCGCCAGCGCGGCAGCAGCGAGGCATGGATGTTGATGCAACCCAGCTTCGGCGCGTCGAGCACTGCGCCGGGCAGGATCAGCCCATAGGCCGCCACCACCGCCGCGTCGGCCTCGAGCGCGGCGAATTCCGCCTGCACCGCTTCGTCCTTCAGCGTCACCGGCGTGCGCACCGGAATGCCGAGCCCGTCGGCATAGGCATGCACCGGGCAAGGTCGTTCCTTGTGGCCGCGCCCGGCGGGCCTTGGCGGTTGCGCGTAAACGCAGACGATCTCATGCCCGGCGGCGATCAACGCCGCCAGCGCCGGCACGGAAAAATCGGGACTGCCCATGAACACGAGGCGGAGCCGTTTGCCGCCCACGCCTTTACGCCGCCGCCTGTTTCTTGGCTTTCTTGAGCTTGCGCAGGATCATGTTGCGCTTGATCGAAGACACGTGGTCGACGAACAGGATTCCCTCAAGGTGATCCATCTCGTGCTGAATGCAGATGGAGAGAATGCCGCCGGCTTCCAGTTCCCGTTCGGCGCCTGTTTCGTCCAGGAACTTGACGCGGATCTTATCGGGCCGGACCACCTCGGCGAAATATTCCGGCAAAGACAAGCAACCCTCCTCGTGCACGTGCTCCTCATCGGAATGCCAGACGATTTCGGGGTTGATGATCTTCATCGGCTTGGGGTCTTCGCCCTGGCGCGCAACGTCCATCACCAGCACGGAGCGGTCGTCGCCGACCTGCGGCGCGGCAAGGCCGATGCCGTCGGCGGCATACATGGTCTCCAGCATGTCGTCGAGGAACCGGCGCAACTCGTCGTCCACGGTCTCAACCGGGCGGGTCTTGATCTTGAGACGCGGATCGGGCGCGACGATGATCGGCAGGAGCGCCATGATAGAACCTAATGAAAAACCTTGCGATTAGGGGCCGTTAGCTAACCACGAGATAGGCGGTCGATGCCGAATCGTCAAGGTTTCGCGTCGGCGATGCCGACCGCCACGGCCTTGCCAAATTTTGCCATATCGCCTAGCCTGTTCGTATGAGCACGATGAACATCTCCCTCCCCGACAGCCTGAAAGCCGAGGTCGACGAACAGGTTTCGGCACGTGGTTACGGTACGTCGAGCGAATATGTGCGCGACCTGATCCGCCGCGATCTCGACCGCCAGAAATTGCGCGGCCTCCTGCTCGAGGGCGCGCGTTCGCAACAGGGCGAGACCGCCGACGAAAGCTACTTCGACCATTTGCGCGAGCGCGCCCAGCGCTGACCCCGGCGGTGCCCCGAAAACCCGTCATCCCCCGCAGCATAGCGGATGAGGACATTCGCGCCGCTATCGATCACTACCGTGACGAGGCCGATGAATCCGTCGCCCTCGATTTCATCGACCGGCTGCAAGTCGCCGTCGACCACATCGGCAGATATCCGGATTCCGGTTCACCAAGATACGCCCACGAGCTGGGCCTTCCCGGCCTCAGGTCGTGGCCGTTGAGCGGCTTCCCCTACCTGATGTTCTACATGGAAGGCGATGATCGGAACGATCTTTGGCGTGTCCTCCATGCCGGGCGCGATATCCCCGCCTGGATGCGTGACGGGGAGAGCTAGCCGGCATCACCCCCAAGGCGTCTCCGCCGCCGCGCCCCGCCCGGCGATACGGCCGAAACCCAGGCATTCGCCGATGTTGCCGGTGCCCTGGTAGAGATAGCTGAAGATCGAGCCCAATTCGCCGGCGCTGTAGAGGCGCGGCACCGGCGTGCCGTCGGGACGCAGCACCTCGGCTTTCTCGTTCCGGCGCGGGCCGCCCTGGGTGTTGATCATCGAGGGCGACAATTCGACCGCGTAATAGGGTCCGGCGCCGAAGGATGTGAGCATCAGGCTGCGGCCGAAATCGCTGTCCTCGCCGGCCTCGGCCTGCGCGTTCCAGCGCGCCACGGTGGCTTCCAGCGCATCGCCGTCGAGGCCGATTTGCGCGGCCAGGCCGGCCAGGCTATCGGCCGTCTTGATCCAGCCGCGTTCCAATTCTGCGCTGTTGTCGTCGGACCAGTCGTAACCCTCCATGATCGGCACCCAGCCGCGGTTGGGTTCTTTGCGGTACAAGGGCGCGGCCTGCATCATCGGCGCGTCGAAGATCATGAACATGGGCACCGGCACCTGTAGCGGTTTCCACATGCCGTTCAGCGGCACCTTGCCGTGGCGGGTGTGGATCTTTTCGTCGGTGAAACGCTTGGCATCGGGACCGACGACGATCATGCCGCCCGGATATTCCTTGGCGAAATGCAGCGCCTGCATGGACATGGTGGCCGGAAATTCATCCACCTTGAGCGCCATCGAGGGGCCGGCGAAATTGTTCATGTGCCAGAGATCGGCGCCGACCTCGAGCGCCATCGAAACCCCGTCGCCCTCGTTGTAGGGCGTGCCGGACGGATAACAGACCGGCATCCCCGGCAGGTAATCGCGGATCATCTGCTGATTGTTCTCGAAGCCGCCGCAGGTCAGCACCACAGCCTTGCGGGCCTTGACGAAGAAGTCCCGGCCGTCTTTCTCGGCGCGCACGCCGAGGATCGCCTTGGTTTCGCCGTCCTGGATCAACTGGCGCGCCGGGCATTCGTAGACGATCGGGATATCGCGCTCGAAAACCAGGCTCTCGAAGCGCTTCCAGGTATAGGAATAGCCATAGGTGGGGCCGTCGTGGAACTTGTGCACGCAGTCCGATCCCGGCAGTTCCGGATATTCGATGCCTTCCGGCTGGTGCTGGTGCTCCTGCGGGTCGCCGCCGAGCGAGCGCAGCCAATCGTTGTTCCGGCACATCTCGTCGGCCCAGGTGCGGATCATCGCGTCCGGCACCGTATAGGGGCCACAAAGCGCGGTCAGGTAGGTGACCGCCTTGTCGGCATCATCGGTGTTGAGATAACCCTGCGCGGCGATGCGGGTGTTGCCGCCGGCGTGCTCCGGCGGCGCCTTTTCCAGGATCATAACGTCCGACCCAAGATCGTGCGCCGTCACCGACGTCGCCACCCCGGCACCGCCGAATCCGATCACCACCACGTCCGTTTCCGCGTCCCACGTCTCAGGCTTCATTCGCAATCCCCCTCCCCGGTTTCCGAGCGAGGCTGTTCATTATCATCGGGTCTCGCGAGTGGCAACGGCGCGCGCCCTCCGGCGCGTTGCCGGACCTGCGAAGGCGAACCGGCAATGGCTCGCCGACGTGGTGAAGCCGCTCTATTCGAACGCCGTCGGCCGCTGGCAGGGCCACGAGCGGCAACTGTCTCCCGACATCGAAAAACTGGAACCCGTGGCCGAAGCGCTCGGCTATCGGTGGACGTGACGGACTTCCGGTCTCAGCCGCAAACCGGCGACGACGACGGGCGCATCCGTCGGAACGGATGTCAGCCGTGTCCCTGGGCCAAACATCGAGCCCGCGCATAACGTGATTGGGAGGTCAAGCGGACGATCGGTTTATGCCGGCAACACGTTAAATATGAGAAAAACTTTCAGATGTAAGAATTACCGCTGAGGCGGCGCCACACCGAATTGGAGGTAAATCTCGGCCACGCGCCCGGAAGCCATCATTTCATCTAGCGTGGCATCGAGCCGAGAAAACAGCTCCGCGTTCGGCGACGCCTTCGACATGCCATAGAAATTGCCGATCTTTTGTTCGAAACGGTAATCGGCATAGGCATAGTCATCGAATGTCAGCCCCGCCAGTGCACTTTCCATCGCCGCCTTGTCCAAGACGGCAACGGTATCGAAGCGCCTGCCCATGAACATCCGGGCGAGGTTGAAATCGTCGCTGGCAGGCTCCTTGGCGAGCGTGGAATCGTGATCGAAGCGTTCGAAGTAGGCGGTTTTCAGCTTCACGCCGATTGTCAATCTGCCGAGATCCTCGTAGCGCCGGATCGAGTGTTCCTTGCCCTTCCTGACCAAAAACAGGATGTCCTTGTCCTGGTGTCCGATGGGGCCGAGGAAATTGACGAATCCCTCGCGGTCGTCATTGCGGACGGTGCGGGGAATGATGTCGATCCGCCCGACGCGGAGGTCGTTGAGGCTGCGCGGAAACGGGGCCAGGCGCCATTCCACCCTATACCCGAGAGATTTCGCGGCTTCCTCCAAAATGTCCTTGAGCGGACCTGTAAAACGTTCCCCCTCAACGATCATCTCCGGTGGCCGGTGGCGAAAATCGGCCTTGAGCACCATCTCGGCGGCACCGGCCGGAACGGTGAAAACGAGGAGTGCAAAGACAATTCCGATGATTTGTCTCATCTTACGATCCGATGCCCATGGTCAATTTCATCGCCAATGGTAGATGAAGTGCAAAGCCGATGTCCAAGCCAAACCTTTGAACGACCTCGGTGCGCTTTCCGTCAGCGAGAAAGGCGGCTTTGATTGATCTATGAGAGAAGGATAGTGTTTCGGTGAGAGACCGTGCCGATACGACAACGGATCATGCATGCATGTTAGATTGGTCGGCTGATGACGACGGAGATCAAGGCAGCCCCGGCGTGATTGTGTTACGACGCTGAGGGAACCGAGGCGCTGGTGATGGAGACAAACCGTTGATCTTAGAATCCTTCGGACTTGCGGGCTTGAGCGGAAAACTGCTCAGGATTCACCTACCCCTTACCGTGGTGGCAGTGCTCGCCGTCTTCACCGTGCTGGAGGTGGACTTCTACCGCAGTGAACGAGCGAAGTTGATCGAGGACCTAGTTTACACGGCCGATGGCCAACGTGCCGCCATCGAGGCAGCGGTTTGGGATTTCGATATCCAAACGGTGAAAAAGCTGCTCGACGAACAATCCCGACTGCCATTCCTGCAGTCGGCCCAGGTCTTCGACGATGCCGGCAAGGTTTTGGCAAGCGTCGGAAAACCCGACTTGCCACCGCGCGCGCCCGAACTCCGGATCGATCGTTCATTGCAGCATAAAACCCGCGCCGGCACCGACACCATTGGACGTTATGTTCTCACGGTCCACGACGATGGCATCCGCGCCGCGATGCTCCAGCACCTGATGGTCAATGGCGCGATTCTCCTGGTGCTGATGACCACCTTGATCATCGGTACGATATACGGCGTGCGCGCCGTGATCGGCCGTCCTCTTGAAGAATTCCGCCGGTTTATCGGCCAATCACCGGAGGAACAGTTCGCCAACCCGCTGCAATCAGCGCGGCGCGATGAATTGGGTGATGTGCTCCGCGCCTACAGCGAAATGCTTGTGGCTCGCCACAATGCCGAGAATGCCATGCGCCAGCGCGAGGACGATCTCAGTGCGGCGGTCACGCAAATACGCCAAGTAAACGCCGAGGTCACTCGCTTCAACCACCTGGCCGTGGATCGGGAACTTCGGATGGTGGAGTTGAAAGACCGCATCAATCAGTTGTTGGATGAGCAAGGAAAACCGCCTCAGTTCGTGCCGGCCGAACGCCCCGACGGGACGCTCGGGGAAACCGAAACGGAGACCTCCGTGGTCGCCCCGGATGACTTGGCGCAATTGCTGGACCTGAAACAACTTCAGGCGCTGTTGGAAAACTTCTGCAATTCAGTGGGCATCGCGTCGGCGATTATCGATTTGCAGGGGAAGGTATTGGCCGCGGCCCGCTGGCAGCGGGCCTGTACCGATTTCCACCGGGCCAACAAGAGCACCTGCGCGCGCTGCATCGAGAGCGATACGGGCCTGGCGATGGACCTCCAGGAAGGAACCCGGTTCTCCATTTACCGGTGCAAAAACGGGCTGACCGATGCGGCTTCGCCGATCATCATCGGCGATCAACACGTCGCCAACGTGTTTGTCGGCCAGTTTCATCTCAACGCGCCGGACATGGCCTTCTTCATCAATCAGGCAAAAACCTTCGGCTTCGATGAAAACGATTACCTGTCAGCCATCGGCGAAGTCCCTGTCGTGCCCGAGGAAAAGTTGCCGGACATTCTCGGCTTCCTTGCCGGTTTCAGCCAGTTGGTTGCCTCGCTGTCGTTTGAGCGGGCAAAGGCGGAAAGGACCGGCTCCAGCCTGAAAGAGGAGCGCGCCGCGGCCATGAACCTTGCCGAGGACGCAGAGGCGGCCAGAGCCGAGGTGGCTGCCTACAAGGACAACCTGGAGGTCTTGGTCGAAGAACGCACTCAAGAACTGCGCGACAGCGAGGAAACCACGCGATTGTTGTTGGAATCGGTCGGCGAGGGTGTCTTCGGTGTCGATTTGGAAGGACAGGTCAGTTTCGTCAATCCTCAGGCACTGATGATGTTGGGCTATGGTGCCGATGAAATTCTTGGCCAGAAGATTCATGCCTTGATCCACCACACACGGCCAGACGGCACCCACTACCCGATCACGGAGTGTCCGATGTGGCGGTCCTACACCGACGGTACCGCGGCGCGTATCGACGACGAGATTCTATGGCGCAAGGACGGCACGAATTTTCCGGTCGAATATAACAGCACCCCGATCCTGCGCGGGACCGAACTCATGGGGGCTGTGATTTCGTTCAGCGACATCACCGAACGCAAGGCCGCGGAGCGGATCATTTCCAATGCCATGGGCCTGATCAACGAGAGCATCGCCTATGCCAGCCGCATTCAGCGTTCCGTGCTTCCAGATGTATCGACCCTGGAGGCAGCCTTCGATGACCATCTGGTAATCTGGTCGCCCAAGGACATCGTCGGCGGCGATATCTATCTCCATCGGCGATGCGAAAACGGTCATCTGTTGATCCTCATCGATTGCACTGGCCATGGGGTGCCGGGCGCGTTTATGACGATGATCGCCACCGGGGCCTTCGATCAGGCCTTGCTTGAGCAATCTGACGGCGATCCGGCGGCGCTGCTGAAACGCACCAATCACTTGGTGAAAACCGTCCTCAGCCAGGATCGCGACGAAGGTGAATCGGATGATGGGTTCGATTGCGGTGTGTGCCGGATCGACGACCGCACCGGCGATGTCGTCTATGCTGGCGCGCGTTTCGAGTTGTGGCGCCTGGACGGCCATGAGATCGAGGTCACCAAAGGCGACAAGGTCGGCATCGGGTATCGGCGCACCGCCATCGAACAATCCTTCACCAACCATGTGTTACCGTTTTCCGAAGGTGCCGCATATTATTTGGCGAGCGACGGACTGGTCGACCAGATCGGCGGCGACAAGCGCCGGGCTTTCGGCAAGCGACGGCTGAAGGGAATCATTCTCGATTATTCGCGCATGGCGATGGCCGCACAGGCGACACACATTCTTCGTGCCTTCGAAGAGTATCAGCACAACGAAGAACGCCGCGACGATATTTCACTGGTGGGGTTCAAACCTAAGACCTGATGGTGGCGGCCTGACAACTTTGCCTCGTAGGATCAGGGACATTCCGGTTCCCTCGGTCCTTGGCGATTTTTTGCCGTGAAACGACAGCTCCCCCAGCTTCCAAAAGAAGGCCGGAAAGCGCTTGGTCTTCACGCCCAGCACCGGCAAGGTCTGGCCAAAACTGCGTCTGACCCCGCTCCAGACGCATGATGCGACCGGCAAAACACTTTGTTTCAACTAGTCCTCGGTGAGAACCCTGTCCATTAAGGAGCTAAATCCCGAAATCAGGCTTTTCAGGTGCGCTTCGTCGGCGTCGACATCTCCTGCCGACATCGCCGTCTCGAAGGCACGAATGCCGAGTTGCTTGTGTTCCGGCCCGATCCCGGCTCTCCGATGGGCGGTTTTCAGCATGCGTATATAGTCTTCGAGCGACCTGTCCTCTTCCTTGTGCTGTGAGATCGTCACCAATATGGACATGAACATCATCAACATATGGTCGTCGTCGATGCGCTCGCGCAAATCCGGATTGGCCTCCCGCAGCACCTCGAAAAAGGCCTTGGACGCGGCAGCTATATTCAGCCCTTTGACTCGGTGCATTGCGGAGGCCTCCATGCCAAATCGCATGATCGTGCCATGCGGCGCGACATTTTATACGTCGTTTCCCCGAATACCATGCTTTCGGCACGCGCGCACCGCCTCGTATCGAAGTTCAGCGGCTTGGAACCGCGACCCGGCCGATGGCGGCCATTCGTCAGATTGCAATAGGAATTTATTGACTTTTCTGGAATTGCTGTTATACATGGATTCGGATCGCCATGGGTTCGGCGGAGCCGCGCTATTTCACAATCGAATAGGTTTTTGAACCGGGACCGATCACGATGGGTTGGCGCCGGTTGACGCCCGTCTCGTCGTTGGTGCGGATGAAATTGGGTTCGTTCCCGAGATTTTTTTAGGAACCGTTTAAAATCAATGGCTTCCAACCCGTGGATTGGATTTCCATGGTCGCAGGGAGAAAATTGGGTTCGTTCCCCAGATTTTTTTTGATGGCCTTGAAAACAAAGCGTTTTTGACCCCCGAAAAACGCGCCCGAAACGAATTTCCGGCGCCGCCCCGTTCTGGCGTTGCCGGTTGGCGCATCCGGCCTGTAATCTGGATGCAACAAATGATAAGCGGGACTTGAGGAACGGGACCGACATGTTCGCACAATCGCTTTTCGGCATTGCCGTGTTGCTGTCGATCGCCTGGGCCCTGTCCGAAAACCGGCGGCGGCTGTCGTGGAAACTGGTCGTCTCGGCGCTGGTGCTGCAGTTCGCCTTGGCCCTGGCGCTTTTGAAGATCGATGCCTTCCGCGGCATCTTCCTCAAGCTCAACGGATTGGTGCTGGCCCTGCAGGACGCGACCAAGGCGGGGACCTCGTTCGTCTTCGGCTATCTCGGCGGCGGCGGCCTGCCCTTCACCGAGAGCTTCCCGGGCGCGGCCTTCGTGTTGGCCTTCCAGGCACTGCCGCTGATCCTGGTGGTCGGCGCCTTGTCCGCGCTCTTGTACCATTGGCGGGTACTGCCGGCGATCGTCGGCGCCTTCGCCTGGGCCTTGCGCCGGGCGCTGGACTTGGGCGGCGCGGCCGGCGTCGGGGTGGCGGCCAATGTCTTCGTCGGCATGGTCGAGGCGCCGTTACTGGTCAGGCCCTATCTGGTGCGGCTGTCGCGCGCCGATATCTTCGTCGTCATGACCGCCGGCATGGCGACCATCGCCGGCACCGTGATGGTGCTCTACGCCAGCTTCCTCGCCGGTACGGTGCCGGGCGCCCTGGGCCACATCCTGACGGCGTCGCTGATCAATGCCTTGGGCGCGGTCTTGATGGCCCGCATCCTGGTGCCCGCGGAAATCGACGGCGGCCTGGCGGCGGAAAGCGTGCAACTGCCGCGCACGGCGGCCAGTTCCATCGACGCCATCACCCAGGGCACGCTCGATGGGGTCAAGCTGCTGATCAACGTCACCGCCATGCTGGTGGTGATGGTGGCGCTGGTGAGCCTGGTCAACGCCATCCTCGGCCTGTTGCCGGACATCGGCGGCGCGGTGCTGACGCTGCAGCGCATCTTCGGCCTGGTGCTGTCGCCGGCGGCCTGGCTGATCGGCATTCCCTGGGACCAGGCGGAGACCGCCGGCAGCCTGCTCGGCATCAAGGTGGTGCTGAACGAGTTCCTGGCCTATGCCGAGCTTGCCAAGACCGGCGACGACGTGCTCGACGCCCGCAGCCGGCTGATCCTCGCCTACGCGCTTTGCGGCTTCGCCAACTTCGGCAGCCTGGGCATCATGATCGGCGGCATGGGCACCATGGCACCCGAACGCCGCGCCGAGATCGCCGCGCTGGGACTGAAGTCGATCCTGGCGGGGATGCTGACGACGCTATTGACCGGCGCCATCGTCGCGACGCTCACTTAACCCCTCGCGCCCGGGCCTCTTCTTCGGCGACGGCCTCGATCTGCTCCATGTCGTCGTCGCTGAGGCCGAAGTGGTGGCCGATCTCATGGATCAGCACGTGGCGCACGACATGGTCGAGCGCCTCGCCGGTCTCGCACCAATAGTCCAGGATCGGGCGGCGATAGAGGAAGATGCGGTCGATGTCGTTGGGCGACATGGCGAGGCTCTTCTCGGCGAGCGAGATTCCGCTGTAGAGCCCGAGCAGATCGAAGGGCGATTCGATGCCGAGATCGTCGAGGGTCTCGTCGTCGGCGAATTCCTCGACGCGGATGGCGACGCCTTCCAGGTGCCGGCGCCATTCGGCGGGGATGGCCTGTAACGCCTCGTCGGCGAGTTCCTCGAAATCGGCGAGGTCCGGCGGCTGGGCACAGGGGTATGACATGAGCGGAGCCTAACCGGCCTTGATCCGGCGACCAAGACATCTTAGGTCGGTAGGAGCATAACTTCGGAGGACGCCATGGCGGCACCATTGACAGGGGACGAACGCGCATCCGCGCTTTCGCAATTGGACGGCTGGTCCGAGGTCGAGGGCCGCGACGCCATCGCCAAGACCTTCACCTTCGGCGACTTCAACGCCGCCTTCGGCTTCATGACCCGCGCCGCGCTCTACGCCGACAAGGCCGATCACCACCCCGAGTGGTTCAATGTCTACAACCGCGTCGAGGTGACCCTCGCCACCCACGACGCCGGCGGCGTGACCGGCAAGGACATCGATCTCGCGCGCTTCATGGACGGAGCCGCCTCGTGAGCCGCGCCAACGTGGAGACGCTCGCCGGCATGATGGCCGACGGCACGCTCACCATCGGCGACGATCCCGCGCCGGCCGATCTGGTGGCGCTCGGCGAGGCCAACGGGCTGTCGTTCTCCGAGGCCGATCTCGCCAGCTTCCTGCGCCTCAAGATCGCCGGCGCCGAAAGCCTGCCCCGGCCCTGGGGCTGGGCGGTAGCACGCAAGCTCGGCTTGGTCAGGTCCTAGAAGCCGAAGAACTCGGTATAGGCGTCGAGCGGTTCGCGCTCGGTGACCAGGGTGTTCTCGACGGCGTCGGGATCGGCGTACCCCAGCGACATGCCGCACATGACCACTTCGCGGTCGTCGATCGGCAGGTGCTCGCGGATGACGCGGTGATACTGGGTGAAGGCCACCTGCGGGCAGGTGTGCAGGCCCATGTGCCGGGCCATCAGCATGACGTTCTCCAGGTACATGCCGAAGTCGAGGATGTTCGACGCCGGCATCTCGCGGTGCATGGTGAACATCAAACCCACCGGCGCGTCGAAGAACTTGAAGTTGCGGGCGTGCTGGGCGTGCATCTTGTCCTTGTCGCCCTTCTCGATGCCTAAGAGGCCGTAGAGATCCCAGCCGACCTTGCGCCGGCGGCCAAGGTAGGGCTCCTGGAACTCTTCCGGGTAGATCGGGATTTCGGCGCTGTGGCCGGCGCCGCCGGCATCGAATTCCTTGAGGATGGCGGCCGAGAGCGCGTCCTTGGCGCCGCCGGCCAGCACGTAGGTCATCCAGGGCTGCGAATTGGTGCCGCTCGGCGCGCGGGCCGAGACGTTGAGGATCTCCTCCACCGTCTCGCGGCTGACCGGATCGGGCAGGAAGGCGCGCATGGAACGCCGGGTCATGATCGCCTCTTCGACGGAGAGCGCTTGGCGTGTGGGAACGGGTTGGGTGTTGGCGGCCATCGGTTCTACTCTCCTATGCGCACCAGCCGGCCGCCGTCCACGGGCAGCAGCACGCCGGTGATGTATTGAGCTTCGTCGGACGCCAGGAACAGCGCCGCGTTGGCCACGTCCCAGGCGGTCCCCATCTTGCCGCGGAGCGGCACCTTGGCGTCGCGTGCCTGGCGCACCACGTCGCGCACGACGCCCTGCTCGCGGGCTCGGCGCTCGATTGCCATGGGCGTGTCCATGAGCCCCGGCAGGATGGCGTTGGCGCGCACCCCATAAGGCGCGTTCTCCATGGCCAGGTGCTGGGTCATGGTGTTGATGGCGCCCTTCGACGTCTTGTAGGTGACGGTGGCGCAGATGGAAACGGAAGCGGTAGAGGATACGTTGATGATGGAACCCGATTTCTGTTCGCGCATCACCGGCAGCACGTGCTTGATGGTCATGAACATGCCCTTCAGGTTCATGTCCATGAGTCGCTCCCAGGTGGCGACGTCGAGGTCCGGCGTGGCCCGGTCGCCTTCCGAGCGGCCGACGTTGTTGTGCAGGATATCGATGCGCCCGAAGCGATCGACGCAGGTCTCCGCGATGGCGCGGCACTGGTCTTCGCGGGTGATATCGGCAACCAGTTGCGACCCCTCGCCGCCTTCCGCCTTGATCATGAACAGCGTCTCGGCGGCCGATGGCTCGTCCTTGTCGACGACCAGCACCTTGGCCCCTTCCTGGGCGAAGCGGAGCGCCGTGGCGCGGCCGTTGCCCATGGACTCGCCCGCCGTCTGGCCGGCGCCGACGACGATGGCGGTCTTGCCTTCGAGCCTCATCTCATCCACCCCCTTCGCGCGCTCAGGTGTGCTGCAGACGGATGGCGCCGTCGAGCCGTACCGTCTCGCCGTTGAGCATGGCATTGGACACCATGTGCATGACCAGCGAGGCGTACTCCGCCGGATCGCCGAGCCTGGACGGAAACGGCACCGAGGCGGCAAGGCTCGCCTGCACCTCTTCCGACAGGCTGTAGAGCATCGGCGTGCCGAAGATGCCGGGCGCGATGGCCAGCACCCGGATGCCGTGGCGCGCGAACTCGCGCGCAGCCGGCAGCGTCATCGACGCGACACCGCCCTTCGACGCACTGTAGGCGGCCTGGCCGACCTGCCCCTCGAAGGCGGCGACCGACGCCGTATTGACGATGACACCGCGCTCGCCGCCGTCCAGCGGCTCCAGCGCCTGCATGCCGGCGGCCGCCAGGCGCATCAGGTTGAAGGTGCCGATCAGGTTGACCTGGATGGTCTGGGCGAAGACATCGAGCGCCTGCGGGCCGTCGCGGCCGACGATCTTGGCCGGCGGCGCGATGCCGGCGCAACTGACCGCGATGCGTGCCGCGCCATGCGCCTCGGCGGCACCTTTCACGGCCGCTTCCAGGCTTGCCGCGTCGGAAACGTCGCAGGCAAAAGCGGCACCGCCGATGTCGGCCGCCACCTTGTTCGCGCCATCCTCGTTGCGGTCGAGCACCGCCACCTTGGCGCCCGCAGCGGCGAGTGCACGCGCCGTCGCCTCACCCAGTCCAGACGCGGCGCCCGTCACAACTGCCGCCAACCCCTTCGCATCCATCGCCATACCCTCGCCGTATTTGTGGTTTATCGGCAATTGTCTTATCACGGGCGGCGGGAGCATCAAGGCCCATGGCGCGAAAATCGGCCCCCGGTTCAGAGGGTGAAACGGAGAAGGAAGCGCGGGTGCGCCGCGACCTTCCCAGCAAGGTGCGGCGCACGCTCGGCCGCGTACCCTTTGTCGAGAGCGCCGTCGCCGCCTGGTACTGCGCGCGCGACCCGGCCACCCCGAAACACGTCAAGGCGGCCATCATCGCCGCGCTCGCCTATTTCATCGTGCCGCTGGACGCCATCCCCGACGTGCTGGTGCTTTTGGGATACACAGACGACGCGGCGGTGTTCTGGGCCACTTGGCGCCACGTTTCCAAGTACGTCGGCGACGGCCACCGGGCGGAGGCGCGAAACTATCTGAAGGGCCTGTGAGCGGCTTGAACCGCTTGGCCGCGCTCGCCATACTCGCGTCAACGAAGAACAAACGACAGGGAGCCCAAGATGTCCAGACCGCTATGGACACCCAGCCCGGAGCGCATTGCCGCCGCCAACATGAGCCGGTTTCTCGACCGCGTGAACGCCGAGTGGTCGGCAAACCTTGCAGATACCCGTGCACTTTGGCGTTTTTCCGTCGATGAGCCCGAGAAGTTCTGGACCAGCGTCCGGGATTTCGGTGAATTGAAGGCGGAAACCTGGGGCGAGCGGGTTTTGGTCGACGGCGACAAGATGCCCGGCGCGCAATGGTTCCCCGATGCGCGCCTGAACTTCGCCGAGAACCTGTTGCGCCATCGCGGCGACGCCGAAGCGCTGGTGTTCCGCGGCGAGGACAAGGTCGAACGGCGGATGACCCGCGACCAACTGCACGACGCGGTTTCCACCCTGGCGCAGGCATTGAAAGCCCAGGGCGTCGGCGTCGGCGACCGGGTCGGCGCCTACGTCGCCAATATGCCGGAAGCGGTGATCGGCATGCTGGCGACCGCGAGCCTCGGTGCCACATGGTCGTCGTGCTCTCCCGATTTCGGCATCGATGGCGTACTCGATCGTTTCGGCCAGATCGAGCCCAAGGTGGTGATCGCCGTCGACGGCTATTTCTACAACGGCAAGACCCTCGATATCCGGAGCAAGGTGGCGGCCATCATTGAGCAACTGCCGAGCGTGCAGAAGGTCGTGGTGATCCCCTACGGCGCCCCCGACGGTGACGTTTCCATGATCCCGAACGCCGTCGGACTGGCGGATTTCACCGGCGCCTTCACACCAGGCGAGATCGACTACGCCTATGTGCCCTTCGACCACCCGCTCTATATCCTCTATTCGTCCGGCACCACGGGGAAACCGAAGTGTATCGTGCACGGCACCGGCGGCATGCTGTTGAAGCACGTGACCGAGCACATGCTGTCGAGCGACGTCCGCGAGGGCGATCGCGTTTTCTGGTTCACCACTTGCGGCTGGATGATGTGGAACTGGCTGGTCGGCGGCCTGGCTTTCGGCGCGACGCTGCTGCTCTACGACGGCTCACCCTTCTACCCCGACGGCAACGTCGTCTACGACTACGCCCAAGCCGAGGACATGACGCTGCTCGGCACGTCCGCCAAGTTCATCGACGCCTGCAACAAGGCAGGATTGACACCGATCGAGACGCACGCATTTCCGGCGCTTCGCTGCCTGGGCTCCACCGGCTCCACCCTGGTGCCGGAGGGTTTCGATTACGTCTATGAGAAAATCAAAAGCGATATTCATCTGCAGTCCATGTCCGGCGGTACCGACCTGGCCGGCTGCTTCTGCGGCGGCGACCCGACGCAGCCCGTGTGGCGGGGCGAGATCCAAGGCCCGACGCTCGGCATGGCGGTCGATGTTTTCGACCCCGACGGCAACCACATGGATCGCGGCAAGGGTGAACTGGTCTGCACCAAGCCGTTCCCGACAGTGCCGGTGTTCCTCAACGATCCCGGCGGCAAACGCCTGCATGACGCTTATTTCGCACGCTTCCCCAATATCTGGACGCACGGCGACTTCGTTGAATGGACCGAACACGGCGGCATGGTCATCCACGGCCGCTCCGACGCGACCCTCAATCCCGGCGGCGTGCGCATCGGCACGGCGGAAATATACCGCCAGGTGGAGAAACTCGACGAGGTCGTCGAATCCATCGTCATCGGCCAAAGCTGGGACAACGACGTGCGCGTGGTGCTGTTCGTCATCCTGCGCGATGGGTTGGAGCTCGACGATGCGCTGACAGTCAAGATCAAGCGTCAGATCAAGGACAATTGCACGCCGCGCCACGTGCCGCAGCGGGTGGTACAGGTGACGGATATCCCGCGCACCAAATCGGGCAAGATCACGGAGCTCGCGGTGCGCGACGTGGTGCACGGCCGCGCCATCCACAACATGGAGGCACTGGCCAATCCGGAGGCGCTCGAACAATTCGCCGACCGTCCGGAACTGGCTGTTTAGGGGAGAGCCGGCCGTGACCATGCAAATCAATCCGATGACGCCGATCCTCGGTGCCGAGGTCCTGGGCGTTGACCTGTCGCAGCCCGTCGACGACCGAACCTTCGGCGCCATCAACGACGCCCTGGTGAAACACTCGGTGATCGTCATCCGCGACCAGGACCTGTCGCCGGAAGCGCTGATCGATTTCAGCCGCCGCTTCGGCCCGCTCATGGTGCATGTCCTCAAAGAGGCCCTGCTGGACGGTCATCCGGAAATCTACAAGCTCTCCAACGTCAAGAAGAACGGCCAGGCGCAGGGCCGCGCCAACGCCGGCCAGTACTGGCATTCGGACCTGACCTACGAGCCGGTCCCATCTTTGGGCTCGGTGCTTTACGGAATCGAGGTGCCGGAATGCGGCGGCGACACCCTGTTCGCCAGCACCGCACACGCCTTCGAGACCTTGTCCGAACCGATGCAGGCGATGCTCGAGGAACTGACGGCCGAACACCTGTTCGCCCATGCCTTTCGCGGCGGCACCAACCCCGCCGCGCGCAAGGGCGATCCCCTGTCGGATCGACCGCCGGTGGTCCACCCGGTGGTACGGACGCATCCGGAAAGCGGCCGCAAGTGCCTGTTCGTCAACGACGGGTTCACGGTGCGAATCAACGAGGTCACGCCGGCCGAAAGCCAGGCGCTGCTGGCCTACCTGTACGGCCATATGACCCGGCCGGAGGTGGTCTACCGGCACAAATGGCGGCGCGGCGACGCCGTCGTGTGGGACAACCGGGCCCTGGTGCACCGGGGCGTCGGCGACTATGACGAGACCCAGCACCGCCACATGTATCGGACCACAATCGAGGATACCGCCGCCCGCCGCCATTGACACAGCCGGCGCGGCATGGTTCCAACGCTGACGACAAGTCGCGGAGGTTCAGCCATGCAGGCGGTCATCATCCCGGTTACGCCGTTTCAGCAGAACTGCACCTTGATGTGGTGCCCCGACACCATGGAAGGCGCCATCGTCGATCCCGGCGGCGAGATCGATCGCCTGCTCGGCATCATCGACGACCAGGGCATCAAGCTGGTCAAGATCCTGGTCACCCACGGCCACATCGACCACGCCGGCGGCGTCGCCGACCTGGCCGAACGCCTGGGTATTCCCATCGAAGGCCCGCACAAGGACGACAAGTTCTGGATCGACCAGTTGACCGAACAGGGCGACCGTTTCGGCACCGGCGAGAACGCACGCTCCTTCACGCCGGACCGCTGGCTCGATGGCGGCGATACCGTGAGCTTCGGCAACGTCACCTTGCAGGTTCGCCATTGCCCCGGCCACACGCCCGGCCACGTCATTTTCTTCCACGAAGGGCTCCGCGTTGCCCAGGTCGGCGACGTGCTGTTCCAGGGCTCCATCGGGCGCACCGATTTCCCGCGCGGCGACCATGCGACGCTGCTCGCTTCCATCAAGAACGAGCTCTGGCCGCTCGGTGACGACGTGACCTTCATCCCGGGCCATGGCCCGACCTCCACTTTCGGCCACGAGCGGCGGACCAACCCGTTCGTCGCCGACAGCTAACGTTGCCGCCATGTATGTGGACACCCAGAAAGTCACTCACCGCTGCGTTGTGATTTATGACCGCGATCTGCAATGGCGGCAGTTCTTGGCGCGCGAGCTGACCGCCCTGGGATTCGAGGATGTGGTGCAGGCCAACACCCCGCAAGAAGCGCTGCGGGCGATCCGGGACCACGGCGCGGACGCCCTGATAACCTTGCACGACCTGAAGCTGGTCAAGTTCCTGCGTACCCACCGCGCCAGCCCCAACCGCGAGATCATCATCATTCTGGTGACCGCCAACCTGGGGGCCATGGACGTGCTCCAGGAACGCGACGCCGGCGTCAACGAGATCGTCGCCAAGCCGGCATCGGCCGGCCAGGTGATCACGCATCTGTACAATGCGCTGGCCGCTCCCCGTGACTTCGTCGACGCCAAGGCCTATCACGGCCCCGACCGCCGCCGCCACAACCGGGAATGGGACAAGGAAGAACGGCGCCATGACGGTCAGGATGCCGTCAGCGGTTCGGAATAGAACCGACTCATGAGCGACAAGCCGCACGTTCTGATCGTCGAGGATGAAGAAATCCTCGTGCAGTTCCTCGTCTACCACGTGGAAAAGGCGGGCTATCGCGCCACCGCCGTAACGACCGGGGGCGAGATCCTCCATGTGCTGGAGACCGATCCGGTCAACCTGATCTTGCTCGACCTTGGCCTACCGGACGGTGACGGCCTGAGCCGTGCCCAGCAGATACGCGAGAAATTCAACACCCCGATCATCGTCCTCACCGCCCGCCAGGGTACCGATGACCGGTTGATGGCGCTCGGGCTCGGTGCCGACGACTATCTGACTAAACCCTGCGACCCGCGCGAACTGCTGCTTCGCATGCGAAACGTCCTGGCCCGCTGTGCCGCGTCACCGCAACCGGAACCCGACTCACCGCCTGCCGCGATCGAAAACCCCGGCGCAAAACCCACGCCGCAACCGCCGGCGCCGCAGCCCGCGCCGCCGCAACCGCGCACCCCCGAACCCGGCCCACGCGACGCAGCGCCCGAGCGTGAGGGAATGGGAAAAAGCCTCGTGGCCATCGCCATCGCGTTGTTGATCGTCGTCGGGGGCGGCGGTGGCGCCTGGTGGTACCTGACCCAGGCACCGGAACCGGCGCGTCCTCAGCCGGCCGCCTCCGCGTTGAGCCCCCCGGCGCAGGCACCGCAACCCGCCGCACCACAGACTTCCTCACGCGAACCCGTGGCGCCGCCGGCATCCGCCCCAGCGCCGGCGCCGCTGGACGTCACCGTTACGGCACAGCCAAACGGTGCTGAAACGCACGAGGAAGCGCCGGAAACTCCGACCACCAGCCCCACCGATACGCCTTCGGAACCGCCGATTTCGGCGACCAGTTATTCCTGGGTGTTGAAAAGCAAGTGTCCGACACTGCCACAGTTGGAGTGGTGGAGCTTCAAGGATCACACGGACATCGTGCGCTACGTCAACCGCCGCCACGGCGGCGATTGGCAGCCCTATATCCAATCGTGGGTCGACAGGCTATCCAAGCTGCAAGACATCTACAGCCGAAATTCCGGCATCAAGACCAACACGGGCAAAATCCTGCAAGGCGCCGACCTCAAGGAATACATCGACCAGACCCAGGAACGGCTCGACGTGACCATCTGCCTGTCACGCGAAGCGGCCGATTTTGCCCACAAGAAATCGCTTTTGCAGCGCTGATCCCGCGCCGCCTCATGTCTTGGCGGCGAAAACGGCAGCCAACATCGACGCCGGCTCGCCGGTGCCGAAGGCCTCGCCGAAGGTCTCGATGCTTTCGCGGGCCGCCGTATCAGGATCGACCCGTTCCCACTGACGGATCAGTCGTTTCTGCGCGCGCACCGCATTCGGGCCGGCCTTGCACAGCACCCCGATCAACACGTCCACGGCGGCACTCAAATCCTCGGGCGCGACGACGTCTTCGACGAACCCCCAGGCGGCGGCGCGGGCAACGTCGATGATTTCACCGGTGAGCACCAACCGCGCCGCGCGGCCGCGCCCCATCAAGCCCGGCAGCAAGGATGCCTCGATCACCGAAGGTAAGCCAACCTGGACCTCCGGCATGCCGAAACGCGCGGTGCTCGACGCAACACGAAGGTCGCATGCCGCCGCCAGTTCCATGCCCGCCCCCAGGCAGACGCCGTCGATTTCCGCCACCACCGGCACCGGCAGGTCGCGCACCGCCAGCATGGCGCCATGGAGTGCACCGATGAACGCACGCGCCGCGCCGGCATCGCCGAGCGCCTGCATCTCGCGCACGTCGGCGCCACCGACCCAGGCCTTTCCGCCTGCCGCCGACAACACCACGGCACGCAGGTCGGCGATCTCACCGAGGTCCGCGAAGGCCTGCGTCAATTTGCCGATCATCGCCGAGTTCAAGGCGTTCGACTTTTCCCGGCGGTCGATGATTACGCGAGCAACCCGGCCGCCCCGGGCTTGCTCGAAACGGGTTTCGACGTTTTCCACGGTTGATCTCCTGCAAACGAAAACGGGAGCCTGTGAGGCTCCCGTCAGTCTACAAAATTGAAATGGGAAGTCAGTTCCTCTTGGTCAAATACACCAGACCAAGAAGGCCGATGCCGCAACCGGCGACCAATGCTGCAATCAAATAAAAATTCACGGGGCCCTCCTCGTGAGCGCGTTAGTATGTTTAATGAATCTCACACCCCAATGAGATCCGTTAACCACCCTCTTAACGGGGGAGTCTGAAGGATATCTGACAACGGTCAACCGGCGGCCGCGAAATGGCGTCAACGAATCGGGGAAAACCTGTGGACAAATTTTATTATTCTATTTTTGATTGATTTAAATAGTGGCGATTCAGGTGAATTTCAGGCACGCCGAAAGACCGATTCGGGCGGGACATGTGCGGGCGATCCCGGTATATCTTTGCCTACCATGACATTAATTACAGATTCAAAACTATTGCAGAGCTTCTGTGCGCCGCTGCACGAAGCCGAATTCATCACCGTCGATACGGAATTCATGCGCGAGAAAACCTACTGGCCGCAGCTTTGCCTCGTGCAGGTGGCGGGACCGGAAGACCATGCCGCCATCGATCCGCTCGCCGAAGGCATCAACCTGGAGCCGCTCTATGAACTGCTCAGGAACGAGAGCGTGGTCAAGGTGTTCCATGCCGCGCGCCAGGATTTGGAAATCTTCCTGAACGAAATGGGCACCCTGCCCCTGCCCGTTTTCGACACCCAGATTGCCGCCATGGTTTGCGGGTTCGGGGAATCTGTCGGCTACGACCACCTGATCTCCAAGCTCACCAAGGTGCGCCTGGACAAGGGTTCGCGTTTTACCGACTGGTCGCTACGCCCCTTGAGCGATCGCCAGATCGAGTATGCGCTGGGTGACGTGACGCACCTGCGAGTCGCATATGAAAAGCTCGCGGCGCGGCTGGAGCGGGAGAACCGCAAGGCCTGGATCGAGGAGGAAATGACCGTCCTCGCCGATCCGGACACCTTCCGCACCGATCCGATGGAAGCCTACCGGCGGATCAAGAGTCGCGGCGGCAAAGGACGGTTCTTGGCGGTACTGCGCGAACTGGCGGCGTGGCGCGAACTGGAAGCGCAGCGACGCGACGTGCCGAGGAACCGGGTCCTGCGCGACGAAACCCTGGTGGAGATCGCCCATCACGTGCCCACGTCGGCCGGTGCCCTGGCCAAGTCCCGCGGGCTCGGCGACAAGGCGGCGCACGGCCCCATGGGCCAGCATATCCTGGAAGCCGTGCAGCGCGGGCTTGACCTGCCGCAATCCGAATGGCCGACACCGCCGGAGAAACCCGACCTGCCGCGCGGCATCGGGCCGATCTCGGACCTGCTCAAGGTTCTGTTGAAGAAGGTCTCCGACGATACCCACGTCGCCGGCCGCCTGATCGCCAACAGCGCCGACATCGAAATCATCGCCGGGCTCGGCGAGGATGCCGACGTGGCCGCACTGAAAGGCTGGCGGCGCAAGATTTTCGGTGACGACGCGCTCAAGCTCAGGGCCGGCGAGATTTCGCTCGCGGTCGACGGCAAGACCCTGGTGATCGAAGACCGCTCGGCTTAGCTCAGCCGCGCTGTCTTGCCGAGGCTCTTGGCCAATTGCCGGAGCCGGCGTTCCACCGCTTCACTGACATAGATGTCGCGCCCGCCGTTACCGTCGTCGGGCAAAACCAGGGCGATTTCATCGTCGCTGACCTCGAACCGGGTGTCCGACAACAGGCCATGCGCCGAGCCCGACAGGTTGTGCGCCAGCCTGAGCGCCAGGCCGACCGATTCGGCGAGACCGATCTCCGAATCGGAAAGCAAGGAGCGCACCGGCGAGACCACGGGGTTCTCGGCATTGCCCTTGTAGCGGACGAAAATCGTGATCCCGAGCAGCACCCGGTCGTGATGGGTCAGCCCGGCGAACGGCAACCGCAACACGCGCAGGAATGCGTGTTCGGCCCGGTAGTCGGGATGTTCGGACCAGCCGATGTCGCTCAGCATGCAGGCGGCCATGCGGATGCGGCTGACGGCGTCGCGGACGCGCGGGAACAGCGGCGCCATCCAGTCGTAGATTTCCTCGCCGGTGATGGCGAAGCGCCCGGTCCGCTCGGCCATGCGCGCGGCGCCTGCGAGCAGCGGATCCTGGCCGCGGATTGCCGGCGGGATCATCTCCAGCAACTGTCCTTCGCGCATGCCGAAACCGGAGAACACCACCTCGTCGGGCTCGCAAATCTTCAACAGCCCGTCGACCACGGTCGCCGCGAACGGCAGCGTGCGCTGGCGGCTCGAAGAAATGCCCTGGATTTGCCCGACGCTCTCGGGGCCGATGCCGGCGAGGATGCTGCTCAGGCGCCGGGCCTCCCCGCGCCTCAGCGTATAGCCATCGATGACGTGCAGCGGGTAATTCATCTGTTCGATGAACACGCGGGCCAGCGCGCGGCAGGAACCGCCGGCCAAGAACAGAGTGCGGCCCTGCATCTCCGACAGCCAGGGCATGTCCTTCAGATGCGAGGCCACCAACTTGCGCGCCGCCTTCATGGAACCTCCGGAAGCCTCCAGCAGGCGCAAGTGCCCCAGCGGCAGGGTACCGCTGTGCCCGAATCCGCCCATGGACATTTCCTGGAAGTCGACGCTGCCGCCGCCGAGATCGGCCAACAAGCCGTCCGCCTCGGCGTTGCCGCTGAGCGCGCCGATGGCCGAGAGCCGCGCCTCTTCGTGACCGGTGACGACGCGCACCGGCACACCGAAGATGTCGTCCACCTTGGCGACGAAATCCGGCCCGTCCTCGGCCTCGCGCACCGCCGCGGTGGCAACCAGCGCCAGACGCTCGACACCCATGGTGCGCGACAGCAGGTTGAAGCGCCTGAGACTCCGGAGCGCCTCCTTGACGCCGGCCGGAAACAGCTTGCCGGTTTCCGCCATGCCGCGAACCAGGCCGCATTCGGCCTTTTCGTTGAAGATCGGGATCGGCAACCGGGTCGGCGCGTCATAAACCACCAGGCGCACCGTGTTGGAGCCGATATCGACGACGCCAACCCGGCCCGGGCCCGGCGCCGACAAGTCCGGCATGATATTGGCGGCGCTTTCAGGTGCCATCGGCGGCCCTTGTCCCGAACAGTGCATTTCCTGTCCGGATGATAGCCGCCGTTGGCGGCAAAGTCATGACACCCGGCACCTAATTCCGCTCAAACCCGAACGGAAAATCCGATCAAAGCGTACCCCGGAAAGCACCACCGTCCATCAGGAAGTTCTGGCCGGTCATGAATCCGGCCTGGGCGGAGCAAATAAAGGCACACATGTCGCCGAATTCCTCGGACGTACCGAACCGGCCGGCCGGGTTCTGTGCCGCGCGCTTGGCCTTCGCTTCCTCGACGCTGATTCCTTCTTTCTCGGCATGGGCCTTGAAGTTGGAGCGCAGGCGGTCGGTATCGAACGGCCCCGGCAGCAGATTGTTGATGGTGACGTTGTGCTTCACCGTTTCGCGCGCGATGCCGGCGACGAACCCCGTCAGCCCGGCGCGTGCGCCGTTGGACAGCCCGAGAATGTCGATCGGCGACTTCACCGCGCCCGAGGTGATGTTGACGATACGGCCGAACTTGCGCTCGATCATGCCGTCGACCGTCGCCTTGATCAGGAAAATCGGCGTCAGCATGTTGGCATCGACGGCGCGGATCCAGTCGTCGCGGTCCCAGTCGCGAAAATTACCCGGCGGCGGGCCACCGGCGTTATTGACCAGGATATCCGGGTCCGGGCAGGCATCGAGAACCGCCTGGCGCCCCGCCTCCGAGGTGATATCGCAGGCGATGGCGGTAACCGCCCCGCCGCCGAGCGCGCGAATCGCTTCGGCGGTCTCGTTCAGCGGTCCTTCCGAACGCGCGCAGATGGTGACGTCGACCCCTTCGCGCGCCAGCGATTCGGCGCACCCGCGCCCCAACCCCTTGCTCGCGGCGCAAACGATGGCTTTCTTACCGGCAATTCCCAATTCCATGATCCGTGTTCCTCCTCCGTTGGGTTGTTCGGATAGTGTTACCGCCGCCGGGCCCGGTCAACCATCTCCGAGCACCCGGCGCGCCAGCGGCACGGTGATCTCGCGCCGTTCCGCCAGGGCCAGGCGATCCAGGCGCGCCACCAGTTTGCCGGCAGCGGCGAACGAACGCTCCATGCGCGGCAGGACGTATTCCACCACCGCCGTCGACACCTTGAGTTGGCGGTCGGCCAGAAGTTTCACCAATACCGCCGCTAACAGCCCGTCGTCGGGCGCCTCGATCTCGGCGACGCTCGCGGCATTGAGCCGTGAGCGGAGGTCCGGCAGGGCAACCATCCAGCGCGCCGGCGGCTCACGGTCGATCAACAGCATGCTGCCGCCACTTTCCGCCACCGCGTTGTAGAAGTGCAGCAACCGTTCCTCCCCATAGCGGGCGAGCGCACCCCTGACGCCATCGATGATCCAGGCGCCCGCCAGCGCCGGTCCCGGCACCGGCTGGGCGCCCAAATCGGCCGGCTTGGCGCCGCTGGCTTCGCCGAACACCGCTGCCAGATGCGTCTTGCCACAGCCTTCGGGCCCGTGCACGCAGAGCGCCGGTCCCGGCCACTCGGGCCAGCGATCGATCCAATCCACCGCCCGGCGGTTGGGTTCGGCGACCAGGAAGTCCTCGCCGCTGAGCGCCGAACGGTGCTCGAACTCGAGAATCAGTTGCTCGGGCGCGGTCAATTTTCCCCGTCCGCACCACCGTCATAGAGCGGGCTTTGCAGGTAGCGGCTGATGGCGAAGCGCAGCAGCACGCCGATCACCGCCGCCATGGGTACGGCCAGCAGAATGCCGGTGAAGCCGAACAAGGCGCCGCCCGCCATCAAGGCGAAAATGATCCACACCGGATGCAAGCCGACCCTATCGCCCACCATTCTGGGCGTAAGCACGTAGCTCTCCATGGTCTGGCCGAACAGGAAGATGCCGATGACAATGGCGATGGGCAGCCAATCGGAGAACTGGAACAGCGCGATCCCTGTACCGACGACGAGCCCGGTCGCGGCCCCCAGGTACGGAATAAACGAGATGAACCCGGCGCCGAGCCCGACCAGGAGCCCGGATTTCAACCCCACGGCCGTAAGGCCGACGGCGTAGATGACGCTCAAGGCCAGGCAAACGCTGGCCTGGCCGCGAACGAAGGCGGCGAGCGTCGTATCGATTTCCCCGAGCTGCTGACGAATGGTCTCGCGCGAACCGCGCGGCAACCAGCTATCGATCTTGGCCGTAATCAGGTCCCAGTCGCGCAGCAGGTAGAAGGCAACCACCGGCGTCACCACCAAGAGCGAAATCAGGTTGAACAGCGCCAGGCCGCCACTCCAGATATCGCCGATCAGCGAGGTGATCCATCGCGCCGCCCGGCCGGCGAAATCGCCCACCGAGTTCCTGATTTCGGCCAGGGCGTCGGGCGGCAAGCCGGCGATGAGATCGCGCAACGTCGGCTCTATGGCGGCTCTCGCGGCCTCGACCATGCCCGGCAGCAAATGCATCAGTTCCAGCACCTGTCCGTGCAGGAGCGGAAACAACAGCGTCATGATCCCCACCGCGACAATAAAGAAAGTCAGCAGGATCAACGCCGTGGCGATGCCGCGCGGCACCCGCCGTTCCTCCAGCCGGTCCGCCACCGGATCGAGAAAATAGGCCGTCAGCATGCCGGCCACGAACGGCAGCAGGATGCTGCTCAGCAGATGCACGAGAACGGCGCAGACAATGAGCCCGCCGATCCAAAAAAGTGCGCGGCGTTCCATCGTCATGGGCGTCCCTCCGGCGGGCCATCGGATACTTCCATCTGCGAAGCCAGTTGGGTCCAGCCGACCACATAGGCAAAACCGGAGGCCAAAGTCGTGGCGGCGACCACGTAAACCAGCACCTGGCGCACCGGCAGGTCATTGAGCCCGAAGGCGGCACTGCCGAGGACCACGACCGCCAGCGCCAGTTGCGCCGTGGTGTTGAGCTTGGAAATCATCAGCGGCTTCATGGTCAGGCTCTGGGTCAGGGTGTGGAACAAGATCGCCCCGCCGATAATCAAGGCGTCGCGGAACACCACCATGATCACCAGCCAAACCGGCAGATAGCCTTGGTGTCCCAAGGCCACGTAGACGCACACCAATAGCGCCTTGTCGGCAATGGGATCGAGGAACCCACCCAACACCGTGACCATTCGGAATCGCTTGGCGATGATACCGTCGACGGCATCGCTCAGCGCCGCCGCCAGAGATACCCAGAACGCCGCCCCCATCCGGTCGACCAGGATCAGCCAGACCACGATCGGAACGCAGAACAGCCGCGCAAGGGTAATTGAATTGGGCAGGTTCACGGCCACGCACCGGTCCTCACGGCTTTTGCTCCGGCAAGGCGCCGGACGGATAAAGCACCCATTCGCTTTCCTCGCGCACCAGGGCGAGATCGGACTGCCCAAGCGCCGTCTGCAACTGCGTCGTGGCACCGACGTAATGCAGATTTACCCGCACCTCGTCGAGCGATAGCAGCACCGGTTCGACCCGTCGCACCACGGCGACGCCGGCCAGGCGCTTGCGCACGTCGACCCAATCCGCGAGCCCGGTGATCGGCACCGTGATCGCGGTTACGCCTACCTCGCCGCCGACCAGGAGGTTCTCGCGCTTCCAAGAATCCTCCAACTGATCGGCAATGCCGTCGGTGGCACGGACCAGGAGATCTTCGGTACTCTCCCCCTGCGCCTGCTCGACCGCCAAAAGATGTGTTTCCGGTTCACGCTGCGGGCTGAAGCGGGTCATGGAGACGTCGACGCGTTGGCCGGACGCGCCGGGAATGAGCCCGATGCGCGCATAGGCGACGACCGTGTCGCCGGCCCGGTAACGTTCCGCCAATTTGCCCAGCGCCGCCACCTCGCCGCGCACCGCCTGTTGCACTGATAACGCATTGATATCGCCAAGATCGCCCAACGGCAGCACCAGGCGCACCAGGCCGCCACCGGATTGGCGCTGGTTCCAGGCATCGCGCCAGGGGTTCGGGTCCTCCCACAACACCAGGCCGCTCGCCGGCTGATACACCGGCAGCACCAGCACCGGCTTGCTCGGGGTCTCCGCGAACTGCACGCCGGCGTCGCGCAGCAATTCACGTACATCCTCGGGTTTGAACCGGAAATGCAGGCGCGCCAGATACCTGACGGCGGAGGTTTTCTCGCCGGAAACAGAGAAATCGCTCACGTATGGCGAGATTTCGCCGGGCCCGAACTGCGGCAGTCGGTCGTGGTCCTCGCTCAGCGTCAGGCGCTCCAGCAGGCGGCGAAATGCGGTCGCCTCGCCGTCCGCCAAGGCTGCCTCGCGCGCCGCCGCCGCTGTCTTGGCCGTGACATCCACGGCCACGTCGCGGACCTCGAAAACGTTCGCGCGGGCGTTGAAACCGAACACCAGAACGGCGAGCGACAAGACCCAAGCCACCATGCGGAGCGATCGTCTCGCGGTCATTGCAAAGCCCTTGTGTTGGTTTATGTTCAAACGCGTGGCCGCGCCCTGGTCGGGCGTTAATCTATCAAGACCCTGGCGGAGGAAAAAGCGATAAGCGCCCCACCCGAAAATCCCGGCAAAAACCATGGTCTCAGTTACAAAAGCGCCGGCGTCGACATCGACGCTGGCAATGCCCTGGTGGACGCCATCGGCCCCCTTGCCAAATCCACCCGACGCAGTGGTGTAGCATCCGATTTGGGCGGTTTCGGGGCACTGTTCGACCTCAAGGCGGCAGGCTTCACCGACCCCATCCTGGTCGCCGGCACCGACGGCGTCGGCACCAAGCTGATGATCGCCATCGCCGCCGGGCGCCATGACACCGTTGGCATCGATCTCGTCGCCATGTGCGCCAACGACCTCGTGGTGCAGGGTGCGGAACCGCTTCTGTTCCTGGACTATTTCGCCACCGGCAAACTGTCCGTCGAAGCCGGCCGCGACGTGGTTGCCGGAATCGCCGAAGGCTGCAAGCGCGCCGGCTGCGCGCTGATCGGTGGGGAAACGGCGGAAATGCCGGGCATGTACGGCGATGGTGACTACGACCTCGCCGGATTCTGCGTCGGCGCCGTTGAACGCGACCAGGTGCTCACGGGGCGCAAGGTCGCACCCGGTGACGTGATCCTCGGCCTCGCCTCCGACGGGGTCCATTCGAACGGTTTTTCCCTGGTACGCATGGTCGCCGGCGCCGCCGGCGTCGACTATGCGGACGCAGCCCCTTTTGCACCGGATGTGACTCTCGGCGAGGCGCTTTTGCAGCCGACCCGTATTTACGTGAAATCGACGCTCGCCGCGATCCGTGCCGGCGGCGTGCATGCGCTTGCCCACATCACCGGCGGCGGCCTGCCCGAAAACCTGCCGCGCGTGCTGCCGGAAGGTGCCGCCGCACGCATCGATGCCGCCCATTGGACTGCGCCGGCCGTATTCCGTTGGCTCAAACAAGCCGGCAATGTCGCCACGTCCGAGATGTACCGCACCTTCAACTGCGGTATCGGCATGGTCGTCGTGGGCGCTGCCGACCAGGCCCAGGCGTTGAGCGAGATCATGTCGGGAATGGGCGAAGAGGTGCAGGTTATCGGGGAGATCGTCGAGCGCGGAGAGGGCCAGCCGTCGGTGCTCATCGACAATCCAGAGGTGCCGTTCCAAGCATGAGCAAGAAACTTCGCATCGGCGTATTGATTTCCGGGCGCGGGTCGAACCTGCAGGCCCTGATCAAGGCCTGCGAGGTCTTCGACTTTCCGGCCGAGATCGTCACCGTCATTTCCAATCGGCCCGATGCCCAGGGTCTGGAGCGCGCACGGCGGGCCGATATCCCTTGTGTCGTCGTCGATCATCGCGATTTTCACGGCAATCGGGCGGCATTCGATTCCCAAATGACCTGGGCGCTCGAAGACGCCAAGGTGGACCTGGTCTGTCTGGCGGGCTTCATGCGGCTGTTGTCGGAAACCTTCGTTGAGCACTGGTGGGACCGGCTGATCAACATCCACCCCTCCCTGCTGCCGGCTTTCAAGGGCCTCGATGTGCAAAAGCGGGCCATCGAATCGGGTGCCAGGTTTTCCGGCTGCACCGTCCACTACGTGCGCCATGAGATGGACGAAGGACCGATCCTCGCCCAGGCGGTTGTCCCCATCCATAACGCCGACACCCCCGACGATCTGGCAAAACGCATCCTCGCCCAGGAACACAGGATTTATCCGCTGGCGGTGCAATGGATCGCCGAAGGGCGGGTCCGAACCGAAGGACCGCGCGTCATCGTGTCCGGCTACGGCCCGCCGGATACCGTCATGCTCAATCCGGCGCCGAAACCGCCTGAGAAATAAAAACGGCCGCCTTTCGGCAGCCGTTTTCGCATCCCTCGAGCGGGTGGAGCGCGGTTAGCCCACGATCTCCTAAAACGTGGTTAGCCCACGATCTCCAACTGCGAGAAGTAGTAGGCAATCTCTTCGGCGGCCGTTTCCGGCGCGTCCGAGCCATGCACCGAGTTGGCCTCGATGTTTTCGGCGAAATCCTTGCGGATGGTGCCCTCCTCGGCGTTGGCCGGGTTGGTAGCGCCCATGATGTCACGGTTGCGCTGGATCGCGTCTTCGCCTTCCAGAACCTGCACCACGATCGGACCGGAGGTCATGAATTCGACCAGATCGCCGAAAAAGGCCCGTTCCTTATGCACGTGGTAAAACCCTTCCGCCTGCGCCTTGGTCAGGTGCAGGCGCTTCTGGGCGACGATGCGCAGCCCGGCCTCTTCGAAACGGGCGTTGATCTTTCCCGTGAGGTTGCGGCGCGTGGCGTCCGGTTTGATGATCGATAGCGTACGTTCGACAGCCATTCGTCTCTTCCCTTGAAAAATTCCGTTTAGTTGCTTGGTACCCCGCGGCACCCCGTTTTATGGTGCACTGCGGTAACGGGGCGCGGTTATAGCGACCTCCGATCACCCTGGCAAGGGAAAGGGGCGCTTGACAGCGCTCGAAGTTGAACCCTTCCTTGACGGTCGAAATGACCGAAAAACGGCGATCCCTGACGATTCTCACGATTTGTGTCGTGGCCACGCTGGCGCTCTGGTTTTCGACCACCGCGGTGGTGCCGTCGCTGATCGAAGCCTATGCCCTGAGCGCCGAACGCATCTCCATGTTCACCAGCGCCGTGCAGTTGGGTTTCGTCTGCGGCACCATTCTCAGCGCCGGACTCGGTCTGGCCGACCGTCTCGATCCCAGGCGGTTTTTCATGGTCTCGGCGCTCGTCGCCGCGGCGGCCAACGCCACCTTGCTGCTGTTGCACCCGGAATCGGATGGCGTCTTGGTCTGCCGCTTCGTTACCGGCGCCTGCATGGCCGGCGTCTATCCCGTCAGCATGAAAATCGCCGCCGCCTGGGCCGACGACGACCTGGGGCTGCTTGTCGGCACACTGGTCGGCGCCCTGACACTCGGCTCGGCGGCGCCGCATCTGTTCAATGCCTTCGGCGGCGTCGATTGGCGGATCACCCTGATGGTCGGATCGTTGACCGCACTGGCCGGCGGGCTCGGCATCGGCCTCGTCAAGCTCGGCCCGAAGCAGCGCCCGTCGCCGCCCTTCCGCCCCGCCGCCGCGCTGCAGGCATTTCGCGATCCCGCGCTTCGGCTCGCCAATTTGGGGTATCTTGGCCACATGTGGGAGCTTTACGCCATGTGGGCCTGGATCGGCGTTTTCCTCGATGCCAGCTTTCGCCTCGCCGTTGACGGGGACGGCGCCGCCATCCAGGCCAGGATGGCGACGTTCCTGGTCATGGGGGTCGGCGGCGGCATCGGCTGCATCGCGGGCGGCTACTTCGCTGATCGGCTGGGACGCACCTATCTTACCATGGCGGCGATGGCCGTCAGCGGCGCCTGCGCGCTCAGCGTCGGCCTGTTGTTCGGCGGCAACCCTTGGCTGCTGACGGCACTCTGTTTCGTCTGGGGCATCAGCATCGTCGCCGATTCGGCGCAGTTCTCCTCCTCGGTCACCGAACTGGCGCCGCCCGAGCGCATCGGCACCATGCTGACCGTGCAGACCTCGGCTGGGTTTCTACTCACCCTCATTACCGTGCATCTGATGCCGCACGCGGTCGGTTGGTGGGGCTGGGACAAGGCTTTCGCCATTCTCGCCATCGGACCGCTCTGCGGCGTTATCGCCATGGGCCGGCTGCGGCTGCGGCCGGAATCGGTCAAAATGGCCGGTGGGCGGCGTTGATCCACGCCGGGCTAGAGCCGAGCCGCCGGTCGTGCTACATCGCCTCCCATGTTGCATATCAATGACCTCGTTTACCGCATCGGCGGACGCACGCTGTTCGACGGCGCCACCCTGCACGTGCCGGCCGGCCACAAGATGGGCCTGGTCGGGCGCAACGGCACCGGCAAGACGACGCTGTTCAAACTGATCCTGGGCGAGCTTTCGCCCGACGATGGCGCGGTTCGGGTCCGCAAGGGCATGCGCGTCGGCACAGTTGCCCAGGAAGCGCCGGGCGGCGCCGACAGCTTGATCGAGCACGTCCTCGCCGCCGACACCGAGCGCGCCGAGTTGCTGGAGAACGCCGAGACCGCCACCGACGCTCACGACATCGCGCATATCCACACGCGGCTCGCCGACATCGACGCGGAGACGGCACCGGCCCGCGCCGCGCGCATCCTGGCGGGGCTCGGCTTCGACGAGGCCAACCAGGCGCGCCCCTGCGCGGAGTTCTCCGGCGGCTGGCGCATGCGCGTCGCGCTGGCGGCGGCGCTGTTCGCCAACCCCGACCTGCTGCTGTTGGACGAACCGACCAACCACCTGGACCTGGAAGCGGCGCTCTGGCTCGAGGGGTATCTCGCGACCTGGCCCGGCACACTGGTCGTCATCAGCCACGACCGCACCCTTCTCAATAAGGTCGTCGGCGGAATCGCCCACCTGGAGAACTTGCGGCTGACGCGCTACGCCGGCGGCTACGACCGCTTCGAACGCACCCGGCGCGAGCGCCAGGAACTGGACGCCAAGATGCGCACCAAACAGCTGGCCCAGCGCCGCCATATCGAGTCCTTCGTCGAGCGCTTCCGCTTCAAGGCGTCGAAGGCACGCCAGGCGCAGAGCCGGCTCAAGATGCTGGAGCGCATGGCCCCGATCGCGTCGATGGTCGAGGAGCGCACCGTCGCTTTCGACTTCCCCGACCCCGAACCGCTGTCACCGCCGTTGATCGCGCTCGACGGCGCCGAAGCGGGATACGACGGGACGCCGGTGCTCAAGGGCCTCGACCTCCGCATCGACATGGATGACCGCATCGCGCTCCTGGGTGCCAACGGCAACGGCAAGTCGACGCTGGTCAAGCTGTTGGCCGGACGGTTGAAGCCCATGACCGGCAAGCTGACCAAATCGGCGAAGCTCAAGGTCGGTTACTTCGCCCAGCACCAGGCCGAGGAGCTGACCCTCTCGGAGACGGCATACCAGCACCTGGCCAGGCTGATGCCGATGGCCACCGAAGCCAAGGTGCGTGCACACCTGGGCCGCTTCGGCTTCTCCGGCGAGCGCGCCGACGTCAAGTGCGAGGGACTGTCGGGCGGCGAGAAGGCACGCCTCCTGTTCGCCATGACCAGCACCGAACAGCCGCACATCCTGCTCCTCGACGAACCCACCAACCACCTCGACGTCGACGCCCGCGAGGCACTGGTGCACGCCCTCAACACCTACGACGGCGCCGTGGTGCTGGTCAGCCACGACGCGCACCTGGTCGAGCTCGTCTGCGACCGGTTGTGGCTGGTCGCGGACGGCGGCTGCCACGCCTTCGAAGGCGACCTCACGGACTACCGCGACATGCTCACCGAGAGCCGACGCGCCAGGCGCCGCGCCGACAAGGACGAAACCGAAGCCCCCGAAACCAGCGCCGCCAGCAGGAAAGACGCCCGCCGAGAACGCGCCCAACAGCGCGCCGCCACCGCCGACCTGCGCAAGTCGGTCAAGGACCACGAGCGCCGGATCGAGAAGCTCTCCGCCGACATCGAGGCGCTGGAGCGACGGCTCGCCGAGCCCGGCGTCTACGAAGGGCCGACGGCGACGCTGATGGACCTGCAACTCCGCCACGCCGACTTCAAGGCCAAGCTGGCCGAGACCGAAGAGGCTTGGCTGGAGCTAAGCGAGCGGCTCGAGACCGCCCAATAGGCCGCGCCGCCATTTGCGCCGCTGCGCGTTCCAATCGAGGCCGGAACGGTCGAGCGCCGGGCGAAACGGCGACGGATCGAAGCCCTGCATGAACTCCGCGAAGGCGGCCGGCGGCAGCGGCTTGGAGACGAAGTAGCCCTGCACTTCCTGGCACGCGATGCCATGCAGGAAGGCCATCTGCTCGGCGGTTTCGACGCCCTCGGCGGTGACCGCCATGTCGAAGCTCTGGCCGAGCGTGGTGACCGCGCGGGCGATGGCGCCGCCCTTGACGGAATGACCGATATCGTCGACGAAGGCCTTGTCGATCTTGATTCGCTGCACCGGGAAGTTCTTCAGGTAGCTGAGGCTGGAATAGCCGGTCCCGAAGTCGTCGATGGCCAGCGAAATGCCGAGCGCGGCGATGCCGTCGAACACCTCGAATGCCTTCTCGGCGTCGTCCATGGCGGCGGTCTCGGTAATCTCGAGTTCAAGGCAGCCGGGCGGCAGGCCGGTCTCGACCAGCGCGCGGCGGAGATCGTCCAGCAGCGTCGGGTTGCGGAACTGCACCGCCGACAGGTTGACCGCCACCTTCAACGGCCCGAGCCCGGCGTCGTTCCAGTCGCGCGTTTTGCGGCAGGCCTCGCGCAGCACCCAGTCGCCGAGCGGAATGATCAGCCGCGAGGTCTCGGCGATGGGGATGAACTCCGCCGGCGAGATGAAGCCCATTTCCGGGTGGATCCAGCGCACCAGCGCCTCCATTCCCGCCACCCGCCCGGTGGCGAGATCGAGCTTCGGCTGGTAGTGCAGCTCAAGCACCTCGCGTTCGATGGCGAGCCGCAATTCGTGCTCCAGGGCGTGGCGGCGCTGCACCTCGTCGTTCATCTCGGCGATGAAGAAGCGATGCCTATCGCCGCCTTCCGCCTTGCAGCGGTCGAGGGCGATGTCGGCGTGGTGCAACAGCTCGTCGGCGTCGGCGGCATCGTCGGGATAGACGGCGGCGCCGATGGAAGCAGCGGGGAACACCTCGTCGCCACCGATCGTCACCGGCTCGCGTAGTGCCGCGTTGAGCCGCCGCGCCAAACGGTCGACACCGGCGGTCCCGGCGGGCTCGGGCTGCAAGACAGCGAACTCGTCGCCGCCCAGCCGTGCCACCAGGTCGGTGGCACGCAGGCAGCGATTGAGGCGCTCGGCGGTGATCCGCAGCAAATCGTCACCGACGCCATGGCCCTTGGTCTCGTTGATCAGCTTGAAGTCGTCGAGGCCGATCACCAACACGCCGACCAGACGGCCCTGGCGCTGAGCCAATGCCAGCGTCTGCGCCAACTGATCGCGGAATACGGCGCGCGTTGGCAGTCCCGTCAGGCCGTCGAGGTGCGCCTGGCGCTCGGCATCCAGGGCGGCCACCTTGTAGTGGGTGACGTCATGCGCCTGCACGGTGATCCAGTCGCTGTCGGTTCGCGGCGATGCGCAAACGTCGAACACCCGCTCGCCGACGGAAATCTCGGTGCGCTCGTCGCCGGCATCGAGCAAGGCACGGACCGGTTCCAGCCAGGAGGCCGGAAGTTCGCTGCCCAACCCCGAACCGAACGGACGCAACAACTCCCCCGCCTTGGCGTTGGCATAGCGCACGACACCCGCGGCATCGATACGGAAGATCGGTTCCGGCGCCTCCATGACGATGCCGTCGGCGTCGGTCGCCTCGGCGTCCACCGTCGTGCCTTCCTTCATCGATCGAATTTCCCGCCTCTTCATCGGTTCACACCCCTGATCCCGACTGGGGCCTTGCCTTGGCACCCCATCCGGCCATAAGAAGAGCAGATTTTGCCGATTCGCGCGGTGATGGCTGTCACAGGGCATCGGTTTCACGATTTTTCAATGCCTTAACCTGAATCCGCGGGTTCGGCTATGATGGCCGCCCGCCGCCACCCGAACGGAGTTTCCATGCCCGTCCCGCTCCTCGACGCCGCCGGCCGCGCGCACCCTCCGGCGCTTGGCGATGCCCGCATCCTGTCGTTGGTGCCGAGCCTGACGGAGCTTATCTTCGACCTCGGTCTCGGCGCCAAACTGGTCGGGCGCACGAACTTCTGCGTCCACCCCAAGGACCGGGTCGGCGCCGTCGCCAGCGTCGGCGGCACCAAGCAGATCGACATGGACAAGGTCGCCGGCATCAACCCCACCCATGCGCTCGTCAACATCGACGAGAACCCGAAGGACATGGCCGACGCGCTCGCCGCCCTCGGCATCGAGGTCGTCGTCACCCACCCGCTGCAAGTCACCGACAACCGCGAACTGTTTCGGCTGATCGGCGACCTGTTCGGCGCCGAAGAGGCGGCGGCGGCGCTTACCCGCGATTTCGATGCCGCCCTCGCCGCCTTGGAAGCCGGCGATTGGCCCGCCCGGCGCGCGCTCTACCTGATCTGGCGCAAGCCCTGGATGAGCATCGCGCCCGATACCTACATCGCCGACACCCTAGCGCGTGCCGGCCTGCGGGCCATCGAACATGCGAGCCCGGAACGCTACCCCGAGGTCGATTTGAGCGAAGCGCTGCTGGCCGGGGTCGACTTGGTGCTGTTCTCGACCGAACCGTTCCCGTTCAAGGCCAGGCACCTGGAGTCGTTTCGTTCCGAATTTCCCGCTCATGGCGCCAAGGCCCACCTGATCGACGCCGAAATGGTGTCCTGGTACGGCAGTCGCGCCGTGCCGGGGCTCGGGTACCTGGCCGAATTCGCCAAAGGACTGCAACCATGACCTCCGTCCGCCTGGCCTGGTATTACGCCGCGGCCTTCGCGGTGATCGGCGTTTCCATGCCGTTCTGGCCCTTGTGGCTGAAGTCGCGCGGCCTCTCGGTCGAGGATATCGGCCTGGTGGTGGCCATCGGTATCGCCGCCAAGGCGCTGGCCAATCCGCTGATCGCCAGCACTGCCGACCGCATGGGTGAACGCAAGCGGATCATGATCGCGCTGGTCTTGCTGTCGGCGGCGGTGTTCGCGTTGTTCTACTGGGCGCACGGCTTCTGGCTGATCCTCGCCGTCACCGTGGCGTTTCACATGTCTTGGTCGCCGAACATGCCGCTGATGGAATCGTTGACCATGCAGACGGCCCGCCATCAGCCCATCGATTACGGCCGGGTGCGGCTTTGGGGGTCGCTGACCTTCATCGTCGGTGCCTGGGGCATGGGCCACCTGCTGGACGGCGGACCGGTCGATCTCGTCTATTGGGTGACGCTGGCGCTGCTCGGCGCCGCCGTCGTCAGCACGCTGAGCTTGCCCGATACCCGCATTGCCCGGGCCGCCGGCGGCCGCTTGGCCCTGGGCGCGGTGCTGACCGATCGAACCTTCATCGTCTTCGTCGCCGCCACGGCGCTGATCCAATCGAGCCACGGCGTCTACTACACGGTCGGCACTATCCACTGGCAGAACGCCGGCCACTCCGAAGCCGTCATCGGCTGGCTCTGGGCGGAAGGGGTCATCGCCGAGGTCTTGCTGTTCATCTGGGGTGACAAGCTGGTCAAGCGCTTCGGCGCCGCACGGCTGATCGCGCTCGGGGGCCTCGGCGGGCTGATCCGCTGGGCCGGCACCGGGGTCACCGACGCGTTGCCGGCGTTGATGGTCCTGCAACTGTTTCATGCCTTCACCTTCGGCGCCGCGCATCTCGGCGCCGTCCACTTCATCGCCCGGCGCATGGCGCCGGAGGTCTCGGCCACGGCACAGAGCGTCTACGCCGCCGTGGTCATGGGTCTCGCCATGGGCGCCGCCGCCTGGGTCTCGGGCCAGCTCTATACCGGCTTCGGTTCCAGGGCCTATCTGGCCATGGCCGTCATGGCCGGCGTCGGCGGCGCCATCGCCTATTCCCTCAGACGACGAACCTGAGGAGACCCCACATGGACCTCGACATGGGCGACATCATGGCCGAAGCCCGCACCCGCATCGACGCCAAGATCGCCACAAGCAGGTCATAGCGCATCGTCGACGGGATTCGCCAAGCGCCGCCCCCCTTCGACTGAGGCCTTCGGCCTCGCTCAGGGTGAGGTTCGGAAAGTCCAATGATCTCATCCTGAGCAGGCGCGTAGCGCCGTGTCGAAGGATGTCCATATGCAGCCCCCCATGTCCTAACCGTTGCCGCGCGCCTGGATGGCGTCCCAACGCGCCAAAAGCTTCTCGGCGCGGCGCACCACCGGCACGTCGATCATCTTGCCGTCGACGGAAATGGCGCCGACACCGGCGGCCTCGGCCTCGGCGTAGGCCTCGACCACGCGGCGCGCATGATCGACTTCATCACCCGACGGCGAGAACGCCGCGTTCAGCACCGGCACGACGCTCGGGTGAATGCAGGCAGCGCCCTCGAAACCGAAGCGGCGTGAGCGCTCGGCGACGGCGCGGACGGCGTCCAGGTCGTTGTAGTCGGCGACCGTACCCATGATGCCGAACGGCTGCAGGCCGCAGGCGCGGGCGACGATGTTCAGGTGCTGCTTGGGCATCGCCAGGGTGTCGGCATCGGGGACCATGCTCAGTTCCAGCGCCATGTCCTCGCCGCCCAATTGCAGCGCCGCCGTGCGCGCATCGGCGCGGCCGATTTCCTCCGCCTTCAGGTAGGCCGCCGCCGTTTCGATCATCACGACCAGGCGGATGGCGCCGGGCGCCAGACCGCGCGCTGCCTCCAACTCACCGATGCGCCCGGAGATGGCCTTCACGTAGGCCGCGTCCCGCGCCTTGGTCACGTAAATGCCGCGCACACCTTGAATGACGGCGGCGTCCAGGTCCAGCATCGCTTCCTCTTCCGGGGAATTGACACGCACCGTCACGTCGGCCCCGGCCTGACCGACCTGGGCCACCGCGTCGGCCAACATTTCCCGCGCCGCCGGGCGTTCGGCCGCCGGCACGCTGTCTTCCAGATCGAGGATCACGGCATCGGCGCCGCGCGTATGCGCCTTGGCGACGAAACGCGGATTGTTGGCCGGCACGTAGAGCTGCGAACGCCAGACCAAGGGCGCGCGGTTGGGATCGTCGGTCATATGATGTCTTCCTTTCTGAGCGCGGCGATTTCGTCGGCGCCGAAGCCTGCGGCGGCGAGAATCTCGTCCGTGTGCTGGCCGAGCGCCGGTGCCGGACGGCGGAAGGTGCCGGGGGTGCCCGACAGCCTCGGGTGGATGTTGTGGTGCTTGGCGGTGCCGGTCTCGTCGTCCGGCAGGTCGACCAGGATCTCCCGGCCGCGCACGTGCGGATCGTCCATGATGTCGCTGGCGTCGTAGATCGGCGCGCCGGTGACCCCGGCCTCGGTGAAGATGGCCAACACCTCGTCGCGGTCGCGCTCGGCGATCCAATCGGCGACGATATTGTTGACCTCGTCGCGGTTTTGCACCCGGTCGGCGTTGGTGCGGAAACGCGGATCGGTAATCATGTCTTCACGGCCGATGACCCGGAACAGCCGCTCGGCCATCGCCTGCATGGAGGCCGACAGCGCGATGGCGCCGCCGTCGCGGGTGGTATAGACGTCGCGCGGTGCGGCTGTATTGGAGCGGTTGCCGACGCGCTGCTTGACCGTGCCGGTGATCTCATAGGTGTAGGCTTCGGGGCCGAGCGTCGAGAGGATCGGCTCCCAGAGCGCGATATCCACCACCTGGCCCCGGCCGCCCTTCAGTTCGACCTCGCGCAGCGCCACCATGGTGGCGAAGGCGCCCTGCAGCCCGGCGGTCATGTCGGCGAGCGCCAGCGGCGGCAGCAGCGGCGGCCGGTCGGGGAAGCCGTTGCGGCTGGCGAAGCCGGACATGGCCTCCACCAGCGAGCCGAACCCCGGGCGCTCGCGGTAGGGGCCGGTCTGACCGAAACCGGAAACCCGCACCATCACCAGCCTCGGGTTCCGCGCCATCAGGGCGTCGGGCCCCAAGCCCATTTCCTCCATGCGGCCGGGACGGAAGTTCTCGACCAGCACGTCGGCATGTTCGGCCAGGCGCAGCACGATCTCGGCGGCGCGCGCGCTGCGGAAATCCAGCGTCAGGCTGCGCTTGTTGCGGCAATAGACCTTCCAGAACGCCTGGATGCCCTCCTCCGTCCAGGCGCGCAACGGATCGCCCTTGCCGGCGGGCTCCACCTTGACGACGTCGGCGCCCATGTCGGCCAATTGCAGCGTCAGCATGTTGCCGGCCACCAATCGCGTCAGGTCGAGCACCCGAACGCCGTCCAGCGGTCCCTTGGCGGTTTCATCGAACGTCTTCATTGGGCTCCCCCTCCGCGCCAGCTTCGGGGACACCGTTCCGCTTTGCAAGACCCCGGCAGCAACAACGAACCGGCACGATTTCGGCGGTCCCTCATTCGATTTCGCGGGTTGGAAGACGTTGATATCATTACGTTTACAAAAAAATCTCAGGAACGAACCCAATTTTCTCAGTAATGGGACAAGGCATTCCCCCGTCCCCTCGATCGTCACCCTCGCGCAGGCGGAGGCCTATCCATCTGCCAAACGTACGAACCCGTTTTCATTATCGGGCGCCTCAATTTCGACGGCGGCTCAATTCCGCTATCGACCATGGGCCCCCGCCTTCGCGGGGGCGACGAAAGGTTTGGCGAGGAACCATAACCAATTAAATTTGAAAAGTCAATAAATTCCTATATACGAGACGAAAATTCTAACAGCACCGGTGCCTCGACCGTTGCGCCCCTTCCACCACTTCGCTAAAACGGTGGGCCCGTTCCCTTCCGCGCGTCCGCGCCCTTCATACCCAGCAAGAACATAAGCGAGATTCCATGCAGCAAAGAAAACTCGGTCAAACCGGCACCACCGTTTCCGCCGTCGGCATCGGCGCCATGTCGCTCACCAGTTTCTACGGCCCCATCGACACCGACCAGTCGCAAGCCGTCCTGGCGCGCGCCATGGAACTCGGCATCGATCACCTGGATACGTCGAACATGTACGGCATGGGCCTCTCGGAAGAGCGCATCGGCAAGTTCCTGGCCGACCGCGGATCGGAAGCGCGGGACTTCTTCAAAATCGCCACCAAGGGCGGCATCACCCGTGACGCCGACGGCAAGCGCATATTCGACAATTCGGCCGAACACCTGAAGATCGCGCTGGACGAATCGCTCCAGCGCCTCGGCGTCGAGCGGGTCGAGCTCTATTACATTCACCGGCGCGATCCCTCGATCCCCATCGAGGACGTCACCGGCACCCTCGCCGACCTGATCAAGGCCGGCAAGATCGGCCAGTTCGGCTATTCGGAGATCGCGCCGACGTCTCTGGAAGTGGCGAATGCCGTGCACCCGGTCGGCGCCGTGCAGTCGGAATACTCGCTCTCCACCCGCGCGGTGGAACTGGGCCTGAGCCAGCGCTGCGCCGCCATGGGCACCTCGCTGGTGGCCTTCAGCCCGGTCGGACGCAGCCTGCTCACCGACACGCCGCACAGCCATGAGAAGTGTCAGACGGTCGATTTCCTCAAGACCAACCCGCGTTTCACGGAGCCGAACCGTTCGCGCAATGTCGCCGCGACGGAGGGCCTGCGCAACATGGCGGCCGAGATGGGCGTGGCGACGGCGTCGCTGGCCATTGCCTGGCTTTTGCACCAAGGCGAGCACGTGCTGACCATCCCCGGCACGCGTTCGGTGGCGCATCTGGAGGAACTGGCCGCCGGTGCCGATATCGCGCTCACCGACGCCGACCTCGCCGCCATCGAGGAACTGCTGCCCGTCGGCTGGGCGCATGGCGACCGCTATAATGTCGGGCAATGGGTCGGGCCGGAGAAATACTGCTGAGATACGATCGGGAGCGATAGCCGTGTCGTCATTGGCAAGTGGGATCGGCGGTTTCCTGGCCTTTGTCATCGTGCCGATCGCGGTCGTCACCCTGCTGGTCTGGGGCATCTTCGCGGTGATGTTCACGTCTTTCGCCTGGAAGCCGGGGTCGAGCGGTAAATCCGCCAAAGACGGCGTCTTGAGCGGCAAGCACCTTCCGCGCAAGATCATCGCCCGCGCCGGGCCCTACAGCGACGACGAGAATTGAGCGCCTTGGCGCAAAAACGGAAACCCACGGGAGGATAACCACCATGCGCCAATACACCATCGCAGCCGTGCCGGG
>Ga0070727_10000253_pt1 | contig 76115 bp, 61 predicted proteins | sample tdAd472_FD_66722 | JGI IMG/M metagenome (GOLD analysis project Ga0070727, IMG submission 66722) | Marine sediment microbial communities from the Atlantic coast under amendment with organic carbon and nitrate - tdAd47.2 | ecosystem: Environmental > Aquatic > Marine > Coastal > Sediment | place... | reverse complement strand
CATCAAGCAGCTCATTATCGTGCATGTCGAGAGTAATAATTTCGTGTAAAGCCTGGGATTTAGCCAATCGTACATTTTCCGTAATGCGTGCTTTAGTTTCGAGTTGGGTAAAGGCAATCAAACCGGCAGTCATCACTGCAAAAATAGCTAAACCTAGAGTGTTCTGACGTATGGACTGTCCTAGCATATGCTTGCCTATTTACCGGTCTGGTGGCCGTATGTGCGCGGCTGTGTGTAAAAATCAATAAAGGGTGCGGCGAAATTCATTAATAATACTGCGAACGCTACTGCATCCGGGTAATTACCCCAGGTACGGATGGTATACACCAGCACACCAATGGCCGCACCATAGTATAGTTTGCCCTTGATACTGGTAGCGGAGGTTACCGGGTCGGTGATGATAAAGAAGGCACCAAGCATAGTGGCTCCGCCCAACAGGTGCAGTTGTGGCGATGCATATTGGTTAGGGTCATACCACCAAAATAGTGCGGACATTAAGGCAATGCTAGCCAGCATGCTGAGGGGCGCGTGCCAGGTGAAAATCTTGCGATAGAGGAGATATAAGCCGCCAATGAAATAACCAAGACTGATAAATTGCCAGGCTTGCCAGGACTTAGGGCTGAGTATCGGGTCTTTAGCCCACAACTCGAGAGCACTCAATGCGCCCTTATGTTTAAAGGCATCTAAAGGCGTTGCCATAGTAATAGCATCGAAACCATTGATCTTAAAAATTGGAAAAATCGTTACCAAGCTGTCAATAAAGCTGGGTATTTCTTCAGGCAAAGCAGCAAGGGATTTTGGCGTTGGCCAAGAGGTCATTTCAAGTGGGAATGCAATCAGCACCAGTGCATAGCCAATCATGGCTGGATTGAAAAGGTTGTTACCTAAACCACCATAGAGGTGTTTTGCAATCACAATGGCGAAACTGGTGGCAATCAACGTCAGCCACCAGGGTGCGAAGGGTGGTAGTGCTAGCCCCAAAAGAACTGCTGTTACGAGGGCACTGTAATCGCCAAGGTAAAATCCCAGCGGACGGCTACGCAGTTTCAGCACGATGGTTTCACTCGATAGGGCAACAATTGCAGCCCAGACGATATTGATGAGGTTGCCCCAGCCGAAATAATAGGTAAGCATGGTCAGCCCGGGTAAAGTGGCGAGAATGACCAAGAGCATAACATCGCCGGTTTTACCCGGGCGGATCAGGTGGGGAGAAGTTACCCTAAGCAATGCCATTGGTTGTTACTCTCCTTTATCGCTGTTAGAGGAAATGGACTCGGCAATCGTCGCCTCGACCTTAACCGCGCTAGCTTGTTTTTCTTTCTTGGCTTGGACTCTTGCCAAAGCAGCTTGGATAACGGCGGCTTTGGCATCTGCCGCATTGTTCTCTATCGCCTCCCCGGAGGCTCCTTTCTTCGTCTCAGCGGCTAGCTTTTTTTCCTGTTTTTCAGCGGCTGCTTTGGCACGAGCTTGACGCTTCGCCTCTTTTTCAGCCGCTTCGGCGTCGAGTCGCTGTTGACGTGATTCGAACCGCTGCCGTGCATGTTCCGATTTTGTGTGTTCGTGTTCCAGTGCACGAATTTCACCTTTGGCAAAACGGTAGTATTGCACCAAAGGAATGTTGCTGGGACAGACATATGAGCAGGCGCCACATTCGATACAATCGAGTAGGTTGTATTTTAATGCCTTATCAAAATCTTTGGTTTTGCTATACCAAAGCAACTGTTGCGGTAGCAAACTTGCAGGGCATGCCTCTGCACACATGCCACAGCGAATACAGGCTTGTTCAGGTGCTGGGGCCGGTATTTCCTCTTCCGTTGCAGCAAGAATACAGTTGGTGGACTTAATAATGGGCGCATCCAAGTCGGTTAGTGTGTAGCCCATCATTGGGCCGCCCATAATCAAACGATTGAGTTTGCTGTCAAGTAAACCGCAATAGTTCAACAGCTCATTCAGTGGCGTCCCGAGCAGAACTTCCAGGTTTTTCGGTGCGACCAGGGCCTTTCCCGTCAGCGTGGTAATTCGAGAAATTAAGGGCTCTCCTAAAACTACTGCACGATATACTGCGCTTGTTGTTCCAACGTTTTGACAAACGATGCCAATATCTGCTGGGATGCCGCCGTTGGGAACTTCTTTGCCCGTCAGGATTTGAATCAACTGCTTCTCACCACCTGAGGGATACTTGGTTGGGATGGCAACGACTTTTATTTGACGTTCGGTATCGAGTTGCTGCGTTGCTTTTTCGAGCGCAGCAATTGCTTCTGGCTTATTGTCTTCAACGCCGATCAAACACTCGACGGGCAGACATTCAACCGGCATTAGCATGTGTGCGATAATTTGTATGCCTTTAATCACCTCCTCAGCTTTTTCACGCATTAGCATGTCATCGGCGGTGATGTAAGGTTCACATTCTGCGGCGTTGATAATCAGGGTAACAATAGTATTTTCAGCGCTGGGGTTCAGTTTGACCGAGGTAGGAAACCCTGCACCACCCAGCCCAGTAATGCCAGCATCCCGAATCCGTTGCAATAGCTCGGCGGGTTCGGCTTTTTCGTAGTCAATGGCGGTGAGACGGTCACCCCATTTATCCTGATTATCGGGCTCAATGACCATACAGAGTCCGGTTAGCCCGGAGGGGTGGGGGATATTTCTTTGTCCAATCTCTGTCACAATTCCTGAGGTCGGCGCGTGGACAGCGGCACTAACGTAGCCGGAAGGTTCGGCAATTAGCTGACCTTTCAAGACGCTGTCGCCAACCTCGACAATTGGATTGGCAGGCTGCCCCGCATGCTGCTGTAAAGGTAATATCAGCCTGCTCGGCATGGGCGCTTTTTCAATGGGCGTTTGCGTCGAGATTTGTTTGTTTTCAGGGGGATGGATGCCGCCATGAAAATTCCAGACTTTACGCCTCATGCCGCTTCATCCTTATCCGTGGCGTTTTTGGGACGATCGGTAGCGATGATGTCAGCTTGTGGGTCTTGCATGTCGACTACAGGTATTTGCCAATACCAGTCTTTCGCAGTTTTTTCTAATGGCACCATCTCGATACAGTCAACCGGGCAAGGTTCAACACAAAGATCACAACCCGTACACTCGTCGACGATGACTGTATGCATTAATTTTGCGGCGCCTAAAATGGCATCGACCGGACAGGCTTGAATACATTTAGTACAGCCGATGCATTCATCTTCGCGTATATAGGCAACTGTTTTTGCTTGCTCTTCTCCATGCTCTGCATCGAGGGGAACAAAATCCCTGCCGAGCAGATCGGCAAGAGCGTGGATAGTTGTTTCTCCGCCAGGGGGACACTTGTTAATGGCTTCGCCATTGGCGATGGCTTCAGCATAGGGCCTGCATCCAGGGTGACCACATTGACCACATTGAGTTTGCGGGAGTAAATTATCGATCTGGTCGACGATAGGGTCCTCTTCCACTCGGAAGTGAATCGCGGCAAAGCCTAGCACCGCACCAAAAACTAGCGCGAGGGCTAAAAGAATAAGAATGGCACTTAGTACAGACACTTCAGTGATGACCTCAGGTTCACAGAGTTAATTAGGCACAAGACCGGTAAAGCCCATAAAGGCTAGCGACATGAGTCCGGCTGTAATCATCCCTATTGCGGAGCCTTTAAATGGCCTAGGGACGTCGGCAGCATTTATTCGTTCTCGCGATGCGGCAAAAAGAATAAGCACCAGCGAGAATCCTAGTGCGGCGCCAAATCCATAAAATAAGGAATCGATAAAACCGTTGTCTTTCTTTAGATTGAGCAAGGCAACGCCTAAAACAGCACAGTTGGTGGTGATGAGCGGAAGAAAAATACCCAGTACTCGGTACAATACAGGACTTACTTTACGCACCACCATTTCAGTAAACTGCACCATGACCGCAATCACTAAAATAAAGGTAATGGTTTTTAGGTAGGCCAATTCAAAAGGCGTTAACAGATAGGTATAAACCAGGTAGCTGCAAACCGATGAGAGGGTTAAGACGAAGGTGGTGGCCAGCGACATGCCCATGGCGGTTTCCAGTTTTCCAGAGACACCCATGAACGGACAGAGGCCGAGAAATTGAACCAGAACAAAGTTGTTAACCAGAATCGTACTCAAAAGTATAAAAATATACTCAGTCATTTATAGATCCATCGGAGCAAGAAAGGTTTGTTTGAGCCCACGAATTATATCAAAAGAAATAATCTAAAACTTAAGACTATTAGTATCTTATTGCATATGCTTATGAAGCCGAATTTATTTGATGCGCATCCCGGGACGCGCACCTTCATCCGGTGTGAGCAGGCAAATGTCCGAGCCTCCTGGCCCCGCCGCTAACACCATTCCTTCAGAGATGCCGAAGCGCATTTTACGAGGGGCCAGATTAGCAATCATCACGGTCAGGCGACCCTCCAACTGTTCGGGTTTATAAGCAGCTTTAATACCGGCAAAAACGGTGCGTATATGGTTTGGGCCATACTCCGTACCGAGATCGAGCGTAAGTTGTAGCAGCTTATCAGCACCCTCAACTTCCTTGGCCTGTAAAATCCGGGCGACGCGCAGATCCACTTTAGTGAAATCTTCTAATTCGATTTGTTTCGTATTTGTTGCAGCCATCTGGTCTGAATCTGGAGTGGCCGGAGTGGTCGTTGTTGTGTTCGAAGACTCCAGTGCCACTTCTTCAGCCGTTGCTGCCAACATGGCGTCGATCTTATCCTGTTCTACACGTGACATGAGCGGCTGAAATTTTTTGATCCGATGATCCAGTAACAATTGCCCGCGTACATCCCAGGTTAAGGGCGGCACGTTGAGAAACCGTTCAGCATGGCTAACGGTTGAGGGTATGATCGGCCGCAGGTATACCATCAAAACACGAAATAAGTTTAATCCGAGAGAACAAACTGACTGCACCTCCAGATTTTTACCTGGTTGCTTGGCTAGCACCCAGGGTTTGTGTTCATCAATATATTGATTGGCTTTGTCTGCGAGCGCCATAATTTCTCTGACGGCTTTGCCAATTTCAAGGTTTTCAAAGTGTTCGGCGATAAGTTCTCCCGCCTCAACGAACTCTTCAAATAACTCAATATTGGAACATTGGGGGGATAGTTGATCGTTGAAGCCTTTATTGATAAAGCCGGCGCAGCGACTGGCGATATTAACCACTTTGCCAACTAAATCTGAATTCACTCGGGTTAAAAAATCATCCAGATTTAAATCCAGATCTTCTGTGGTGTTGTTTAGTTTTGCGGCGAAGTAATAACGCAAATACTCTGGGTTGAGGTGGCTGAGGTAAGTACCGGCACGAATAAAGGTACCACGTGACTTCGACATTTTTTTACCGTTAACGGTAACAAATCCATGGGAGTATATTGCCGTAGGCGTTCGAAAACCGGCGCAAGATAGCATTGCTGGCCAGAACAGTGCGTGGAAATTAATAATATCTTTACCGATGAAATGATAGAGTTCGGTGCTGGCATCTTTACCCCAATACTCATCGAAGTCGAGGTCGGTACGTTGGCTGCAAAGGTTTTTAAAGCTAGCCATATAGCCGACCGGAGCGTCTAACCAAACATAGAAATATTTTCCCTCAACATCGGGGATTTCAAAACCAAAGTAGGGAGCGTCGCGACTAATATCCCACTCCTGTAAGCCTGCGTCGAGCCACTCGGATAGTTTGTTCGCGACCTGCTCTTGCAGTGTGCCGCTGCGAGTCCAGCTTTTTAGCATGTCTGCAAATTCAGGTAATTTGAAGAAATAGTGAGTCGATTGGCGCTCTACAGGCTTAGCACCAGATAGTGTGGACTGTGGGCTGATAAGTTCAGCCGGGGTGTAAGTGGCACCACAGGCTTCGCAGTTATCGCCGTATTGGTCTGACGTTTTGCAACGTGGGCAAGTCCCTTTAATAAAACGATCCGCTAAGAACAAATTCTTTTCGGCATCGAATGCCTGGGTGATTTCACGCTCAGCGATAAAACCTTGATCACGGCAGGCTAAGTAGATTTGCTGGCTTAGGGTTTTATTTTCTTCAGAATGGGTGCTGTAGTAATTATCGAAATCGATACTAAAACTCTCAAAATCTTCGAGATGTTCTTTGTGCACGCGCGCTATCAGTGCTTCAGGAGTGATATTTTGCTGCTCGGCTTTAAGCATAATGGCGGTGCCATGGGCGTCATCAGCGCAAACGTAAATACAATTTTCACCACGCTGTTTTTGAAATCGAACCCATATGTCAGTCTGAATGTATTCAAGCATATGACCCAAGTGAATTGGGCCATTGGCGTAGGGGAGTGCGCTAGTGACGAGAATTTTTCGTGGAGCTTTTTTTGCAGTATTTGTCATGTCAGATAAAACAGTAGCCAGGTCAATAATAAGCGAGCAACTATAACAGTAGGCACCGGTTTTTTGCAGTGTTTTTGTAGGGTCCAGCACTATTTCTTACAATAATGCAATGGCGGTAGGCAACCCGGTCAGTTTTGTTAACAAGCAAGGGAAATGCCTGCACATAACTAATTATTTAATGAAATTACGCTATCGTCCCTTTGTTTTTGAACAGATATCCCCATAATAGGGGGGTATTTCAATTCCGAGGAATTCCGATGTCAGAATTAACACAAGCACAAGTCGAGCAGGCAATTGCTGGCTATCAAGATGTTTATTTAGAAACTGATTATGTCGCGGCAAAGGCGGTTAAAGCCATCACTATTAATGACGCGAGCATTAATGTTGATTTAGAGCTGGGATATCCTGCGGCCGGAGTGAAAACCAACATTCAACAAGCGATCACAGAGCAACTATCTTCGATAGCGGGTGGCCGTTCCATAACCGTCAATGTGGGTTGGAAGATAGCAGCCAACGCCGCACAAAAGGATGTTGAAAATCTTACTACCGTGAAAAATGTGATAGCGGTGGCCTCTGGTAAAGGCGGTGTTGGCAAATCAACGACGGCCGTCAATTTGGCTTTGGCTCTGGTCGCGGAAGGCGCGAGCGTGGGAATTTTGGATGCTGACATCTATGGGCCAAGTCAGTCAATTATGTTGGGCATTGCTCCGGGTACGCGGCCTGAAGTTAAAGGCGAGCAGTTTTGGATGCCGGTCAAAGCTCACGGTCTGCAATCAATGTCGATGGGGTATTTGGTAGACGAAAATACGGCTATGGTTTGGCGTGGGCCTATGGCGGGTAGCGCATTACAGCAGATGGTCAATCAAACTATGTGGCATGATCTCGATTATTTAATCGTTGATATGCCGCCTGGCACAGGAGATGTCCAGCTAACCTTGTCACAAAAAGTGCCAGTAGCTGGTGCCCTGATTGTGACAACACCTCAGGATATCGCTCTACTCGATGCTAGAAAAGGTATCGAGATGTTTCGCAAAGTTGAGATACCGGTGTTAGGTGTTATAGAAAATATGAGCGTCCATGTGTGCTCTGAATGCGGCCATGTCGAACATTTATTTGGCGCTGGAGGTGGTGAGGAAATTGCTGCTCAGTATGATACCAAGTTGCTTGCATCTCTGCCGCTCAATCTATCCATACGAGAGCAGGCGGATAGCGGACTGCCAACTGTCGCGGCCGATCCAGACGGTGATATTGCTGCAATCTACCGTGATTTGGCACGTAAATTGGCGGCCGAATTGGACAAAAAACATAAAACTCAAGGTTTCAAGAAGCCTAATATAGTCATGTACAGCGATTAAGAGATTGACTTTGTTGATATAAGTTACATCGATAGGCCGGTTGCAATGGAGCAGTACGATAGCTCTTTTGCAACGGTTTGGACGCCATTTTAGCAATATCCTCAGACTCTCTGTCATAACAGCATCAAGCAGGGCGTCTAGCTTTATATTGTCTTTTTACAGTGGCGACATCGATACACTTTGCCCATCCCGGTAATAATAATCATCTTGTCGATTTACCGTCTGCCTGAAGTTCTGATTATTGATGCTCGGAGTATCAAAATTTTACATAACAATTTTACAAAACAAATAATTAGGCTGATTTTGCCGGTTCGTTAATAAAGTAACCCAACACTTGCTAGAGAAAAGCCGATAAAAAATCTGGTGATATTTGCATACTTATGGCAGGATGCGGGCCGATTAATTTATGATAAAAAGCCACTGGATACCTATTAAATGAGTATTAAATCGGACAATTGGATTCGCCGCATGGCGGAGCAATCTCAGATGATCGAACCCTTTGAGTCAGGGCAGGTGAGGATGCACGGAGATAACCGTGTCATCTCCTACGGTACCTCCAGTTACGGCTATGATGTTCGCTGCTCCGATGAATTTAAAGTGTTTACTAATATTCATTCGGCGACTGTCGACCCCAAAGCTTTTGATGAGAAAAGTTTTGTCGATGTCAAAGGAGATGTTTGTATTATTCCCCCTAACTCCTTCGCATTGGCGCGTACGATAGAGTACTTCCGCATTCCACGCACGGTATTGACCGTCTGTTTGGGCAAATCGACGTATGCGCGTTGCGGCATCATAGTAAATGTCACTCCACTAGAGCCGGAGTGGGAAGGGCACGTCACTTTGGAGTTTTCGAATACCACAACCCTGCCTGCTAAAATCTACGCTAACGAGGGTGTGGCGCAAATGTTATTTTTTGAATCGGACGAAATTTGTTCTACCAGCTACAAAGATCGTGGTGGAAAATATCAGGGTCAAACCGGCGTTACTTTGCCAAAAACTTAAAGCGGATACCACTTATAAGCCGGTAATTGGTTTACCGGCTAACTCTCCTTCCGATAAAACGATCTCATAGGATTTGCCATTTTCCTTTTGGTGTATTTTCGCTAACAGGAAATCCCAGTCTTTTGCCAGCCAAATAACAGTTTCTCGTGGCGAGCCTTCTTTGCGCAAGCGCCGAAGTTTGACGGTATTTAACTTGCCTATTGGGGTCTCAACCTGCTCCTCCCCGAGCAGTTCAAAGCGGTATTGTTTGAGCCGTTTGCGGTCAACAATATCATAGGGGTTGGGTTTGCCAAGAACCTGCAAATCATAACGTAGTTGGAGTTGATAATTCAGCTGATCAAAGCAGTTTGGCTTTATGTCAATTTGAATAGGCTCATCAGTGACGGTGCTTATGGCTTGCAAGTTTGGCCAATCAAAGGTTAAAGAAATTTCGCGTTTCTTAGTGAGAGTGCTCTGTCGGTACTGGTAGTTGATAGGCTTGGCTTGATTGTCGGTCCATAAAAATAAGCTCGACTCTTCAAGTTTGATCATGGGCGAAGTGACTTTATGCAGGAGCTGCCATTGGCCATCTGCGGTCTGGATTAGTTCACGGGTTGCAGAGCCGCTAAAGGGTAAAAAAAATTGATAGTTGGCTTCGTAGGCAGTGCGATAAGGTTTAATGAAGGAGTCGGCAGCGTACAGAGATTGGCAAAGAGGAAAAAGTATCAGGTAGGAAACCAACCCCCATAAATGTTTGCGACTATTCTTCATATGCTACTAGCCTGTCAGTAGAGTTATGGTTAAAAGGGGTGTCTAATAGTGGATTTGATGCCCGCAGGCGGGTAAAGGTTCCCGGTCGAGATATACTAACTTATTTTTCAACTCAATGCGGTGTTTTGCTATCCACTCTATCGCCTGAGGATAAATCTGATGCTCTACCTTGATAAGAACCTTTTCTGCCAATGACTCAGCATTGTCGGTAGGGGTGATAGCGATAACGCCCTGAATAATTACGGGGCCAGCATCCAACTCAGGAGTAACAAAATGAACGCTGGCACCATGCTCTGTATCACCGCCATCGAGAGCACGCTGATGCGTGTGGAGTCCGGGGTAACGAGGTAGCAAAGAGGGGTGAATATTGATGAGCTTACCAAGATATCGTTCCACAAAGGATTTGGAAAGTATCCGCATAAAGCCAGCTAGTACTACCAGGTCAGGTTGGTATTGTTCGATTGTCATGGCTAATTGAGTATCGAAGGCCTCACGGCTATTAAAGCACTGGTGTTTGATGACATGCTGAGGAATACCTGCTTTTTTTGCGCGCTCCAGGCCAAAAGCGTCATCCTTGTTGCTAATAACGGCACTTATTTGCGCAGGAATTTGGGTTGTTTGGCAGGCATTAATAATGCTTTGCAAATTACTACCACCACCAGAAATCAGTACGACCAGAGAAAATTTTCTGTCGGTAGCATTTTTTTGACGGGTGGCGGAGCTCATTGCGTTGGCGATTCCAGCACAGAACTGTCGCCGCAATCACGAGAAGAGATCGTTGTTAGGGATGGCCTTAAGATTTTAATAACATGACCCTTGCTTGATCGGCATCCATTGACTCCACAGAACCGATTAACCAAGCTTGCTCGCCAGCCTGGCTGAGGAAAGCTAAAGCAGTTTGCGCTTGCTCGGCTGAGACACAAAGAATCATGCCGACACCACAATTAAAGGTTCGGAAAAGTTCTGCTTCGGTGATATTTCCCTGCTGCTGTAGCCACTGAAAAATAGGGGGTATCTGCCAGCTGTTAAGATCAATTTTGGCATAAACGCCTTCAGGCAGGACGCGGGGTATATTTTCGGTAAAGCCGCCGCCTGTAATATGGCTCATTGCTAAGATGTCTACTTGTTCCATCAGCCTGAGCAAAGGTTGAACGTAAATACGGGTAGGGGCGAGCAGCGTTTTCCCTAAAGTCTCGCCATGAAAATCAGCCTGCAGGTCAGCACCGCTGACTTCGATTACCTTACGTATAAGCGAGTAACCATTTGAGTGAGGCCCGGAGGAAGCGAGGGCGATCAGTTGGTTGCCAGGCTCCACTTTGCTACCGTCAATGATGTTTGATTTTTCGACAACACCAACACAAAAGCCTGCTAAGTCATAATCTTCACCGCTATACATGCCCGGCATCTCTGCGGTTTCACCGCCGACTAATGCACAGTTGGCTAAGCGGCAACCTGCACCAATACCCTGAATAACATCGGCAGCCACGTCAACATTGAGTTTTCCTGTTGCGTAATAATCCAGGAAGAATAGTGGTTCCGCGCCTCCGACAATCAAATCATTGACACACATGGCGACCAAATCTATACCAATACTGCTATGCAAGTTTAAATCCATTGCCAGCCTTAATTTGGTGCCTACGCCATCAGTGCCAGAAACCAGGACTGGTTCCTTGTACTTTTTGGGAATCTCACAAAGGGCGCCAAAACCGCCAAGACCACCCAGAACCTCTGGGCGACGAGTGGCTTTAGCGATACCTTTGACACGCTCTACGAGGAGGTTTCCAGCATCGATATCGACACCTGCGTCCTTATAACTAAGAGCTGTTGGCTTGGCTGAGTTGGATGACACGAAAACGTCCTATAAGTCAGTAATAAAATCACGCTATGTTTAGAGAATCGTTGAATAAAGTATGGCTTATTCAGAGATTGCTTAGCGGTCTTTAGCGTTGAGGGCGCTATTCTACAGCAGGGGGTTGTGCCTGTTAACAAATAATTTTGAACTAGAGAAATAAGTTGTGGGGCAAGATGGTATTGATGAAAAGAGGCATAATATCTGGCCATTTTTGGCATTCATTCATACAATAAGCTACCTGCAAAAGGCTCTCTATCTGTTGGAAATAATTCTTGTGTCAGACGCAAATTTAGTTAGTTCAAAGCACATCAGGCGTTGGCGTTTTCGTCAAACCCCTTCGGCGCTGGCCGTTCAAGGATTATCTATTTTCAGATGCTTTGTGATGGCGTTGTGTACTCTTGTAAGCCTTGAGCTGCCTGCGGTGGAGGTCAAAGGCCTCTATCAAGTTGAAGCACTGGTGCAAGAAGCCGGTCTCAGCGCTAGAGGCAAGCTAATGAGGCTGGGTATGGAGGAGGTTTTGGTGCGCGTGTCGGGAACACCGCAGGTGCTTAGACACGAAACTATAAAAGCAGCCTTAAAGAAATCTGACAAGTACCTACAGCAATTTAGTTATCAAACGCGAGATATCAAAAAAGTCAATGGCGACAATGTTGAGCAACTAGCGTTACAGATGTATTTTGATCCGACGTTGATTAATGATTTGCTCAGGCAGGCACGCTTACCGATCTGGGGGCATAATCGACCTAACTTGCTACTGTGGATCACAATAGATGATGGGCAGGGTCGACATATTATCAGTGCAACAGAAGAATCGCTTCTGCGCCAAAGTATTATTGATCAGGCCAAGCTTCGAGGCCTTCCAGTATTATTCCCGTTGATGGATTTAGATGATGAGGCGGCACTGCCAATTGTAGAAGCCTGGGCGATGTTTAAAGAACCATTACAAAATGCATCAAAAAGGTATCAACCAGAAGCGATACTTGCCGGACGCCTTTATCAAGATGAGAATGCGCAATGGACCGGGCGTTGGCAATTTATTTTTAATGGGCAGGCACAGAGTTTTAATACCAACGCACCTGATTTGACGACCTACGCCGAATCAGCAATTGATTATGCGGCTGACCAGCTGGGCAGTTATTATGCGGTGAATACGGATACAGACGATGCGGGACGAGTTATGTTTCAAGTTGAGGGCATCCATTCCCTTGAGGCCTATGCAGAGGTAACTACCTACCTAGAGCTTTTAACTCCAGTCAGCAGCGTACAAACAGTTGCGGTAGAGCAGGATAGGCTAACCCTAACATTAATGGTTGAAGGCGAAGTGGAAAAACTGGTTGAAGCCATTGCCCTGGATCACCGATTAATTCCCCGCCAAAAAACCGATCAAACCGCAGCGGCGAGCAAGCTATACTACCGCTGGTATCAGCGCTAGCACGCTGGACACGGCGTGCTTAAGTGAAGCTATCTTCCTTTGACGGGGGCAAAAAGATAAAGCACATGGAGATCACTTGGAATTAGCCATTATCCCTAATCTCATTACACTCATGCGGTTATTACTGGTGGTGCCTGTGGCGGTCACTATTCTAAAGCATGAATTTGGCTGGACCCTGGCTATTTTTGCTATCGCCAGTATATCCGATGGTGTGGATGGGTTTTTAGCTCGACGTTACAATTGGATGAGTCGCTTCGGCGCTATTCTTGACCCCGTGGCGGACAAGCTCCTACTGATGGTCACTTTTATCCTGCTGGCGTACACGGGACACCTGCCAATCTGGTTGGCCAGCATTGTGATTGGTAGAGATTTGGTTATTGTCGCTGGCGCCACTACTTACCATATTTTATTTGGAGAATATGAATTTGCGCCGTCCTTGCTTGGCAAACTCAGCACTTCTTTGCAGTTCGTGTTAGTGCTGCTTCAGCTGTTGGACTTGGCGTTGATTGATATTCTGGACCAATTGATAACCGGTGGTATTTGGTTGGTGTTTGTTGTTAGCTCAGTCAGTGGCGTAGATTATGTCATTAGATGGGGGCGTAAGGCGGTTGCCGCGTATCATCAAGATTAATATGGGAAAGGATACCGTGGATTATCACGCTTCTCATCCGCAGCTGCCGCTGAATATTAAAATTCGAAAAGATGACACTTTCGCGAATTTTGTAGAGGATTGTAACCAGCATGTGGTGAGCGGTTTAAAAAATCAGCTTACCAATAGTGGTGAACCGTATATTTACCTTTGGGGTACGCCCGGCGTCGGTTTGAGCCATCTGCTACAAGCTGCCTGTCAGCAAGCGTCAGAGAAAGGCGCAACCTCTATTTATCTGCCCATGAAGGAGCTTGTTAATTTCAATCCCGAGTTGTTGAAAGGTATTGAGACTCTAGACTTGGTTTGTATCGATGATATACAACTTGTGCACAACCTCAAGTCTTGGCAAGAGGCCATATTTTTTCTCTTTAACCAACTCCAGCAAAACAGTGGGGTACTCCTAATTGCCGCTAATTCTACACCACAACAAATAGGCATTGAGCTGCCTGACCTAGTTTCAAGGCTTGCCTCAGGCATGATATATCAGGTTCAGGCGCTCAGTGATAATGGCAAAAAAACGCTATTACAACAACGCGCCAAGGAAACGGGTCTTGAGCTTTCTGAAGAATCGGCACTGTACATTCTAAATCGCGCTGAGCGGAGTGTGATAAGGCTCATAGAGATACTCTCTAGGCTAGATAAAGCATCGCTTTCCAGTCGTCGAAGATTAACGATCCCCTTTATCAAAGAGATAATGGATTGGTAGTGGCAGTGCTAGTAATTACGGTTGATATATCCTCAACACAAGTTCAATATTAACCCACGGATAGCGGGCCTAACGTGGGGAACTTGCGGAAGATTATTTAACCCAATATCCGGCCAACTAATGATTAATTTTGTGGGGAGATAATGCCATGAGTGCTGACGAACGCAGGGGAGAATTACGAGGTGTTCGAGAAGAACGGCTATTCGTGAAAGTGTTGGATTGTGCGGTTAACCCAGAAGTGACGGACACAACGCTATCTAGCTCCACCTTGGATGTTTCCGCCAGCGGGATGCGCTTAGTTTTATCAGGAGAGGTGCCAGCGGGAAGTTTGCTAGAATTGTGGGTTGAAATCAAAGGCTGCCCTGGAAAATTTTTACTGACTGGCAAGGTGAAATGGTGCCGTGTAAATGGTGAGGATTTTATCTGTGGTGTCGAGCTGATTGATAACGGTGAAGAATCTGATTGGGGGGATTGGCAGGATTTATTTATTTAACACGACCTTGAGCCCCACCAATAATCATCCAAATTACGACGTTTAAAGGATTTACGGTAGGCAATCGCGACTACCTTCTTGATTATAATTAAGTAATTCTGTAGATTTGCCCCTCATTTTCAGTCCGTTAGCATGACTAGGTCTGCTACCTGGATACCGTATTGCCAAGGAGAGTTTTTATGTTCAAACCACGAAGTCTACCGCTCTGTTGCGCGCTAATTTCTTCACAACTTGTTTTATCACAACTTAGCTGGGCGGACATCGTCAAGTTTCAAAACGGTGATCAACTACAGGGAAAAATAGTCTCCATGCAAAATGGTGTAATGAAATTAGATTCTAGCGTATTGGGAGAAGTCAGCATTGCATTGGATAAAGTGGATAGCTTTGCCGTCGATGATAGTGCTGAGCTACATTTTAAAGATGGCACGGTGCTTAAACAGAAAGTCCAACTGGCGGAGGGGGGCGCAATCCAGTTAGAGCCAAGTGCTGTGGTTAATGCCGCAACGGTCTCCCTTTCGCAACTGGCGACAATAAACCCACCACCGGAAGCGCCGGTAGAATGGAAAGGGAGAGTTTCTGGCGGTATCGTCATTGACCGTGGTAATAGTGAGTCGCAGGATATGCAAATGCTAGTGAATGCTAGCCGCGAGACCAAGACCGACCGTATTATTCTTGACCTGGGATTTATCGAAAAACGTGAAACCAATCCTGACACGGGTGAGGAAAATACCAGCAAACGCCGTTATGACCTGGGTGCGCATTATGATTATTTCTTATCGCCAAAATATTACGTCTATGCCGATACCAATGCCGAGAAGGAATCCACCGCCAATCTCGATCTCAGACTGACCATTGGTGCGGGTGGCGGATATCGCTGGATCAATACGGATGTGACCCAGTTCGATATTGAAACCGGTTTGAGTTGGGTTAATGAAAGTTTTTCTGACCAATCTGAAGACAATGACTACATTGCAGCTCGTTTTGGCTGGCGCTATAGCCATGCCTTTTCACCGGCAACTACATTCATTCATCAGGGGAAATGGATGCCAAGTTTAGAGAACGCTGAAGATCAGTTGGTAAAGACGACGACAGGTATCCGCACACAATTAAATGGGCATCTTTTTGTGGAAGCGAAAGTGATTTTTGATTGGGATCAAACTCCGGCGGATAATGCGGAGAAGGAAGACTCATCCTATATTTTTGGCATCGGCTGGGATTTTTAATGCCAGGTAAAGGTTAATAGCCATGGTTTGGCTGTTCTAAAATATCAGAACCCATTTTAAGTAACTTACAGATTCACCAATTGCACTTGGTTGGTGCGATGATCTGTCGTTGTTCGACGTGTCAGGTTGGCAAAATCAAACAGGCGGGTATCGGCTAAATGGGAAGCCGCTACATTGGTTATGCTTTTAAAAATGACATCAAGTCTGCCTGGGTTTTGTTTTTCCCAGCCTTGTAGCATTTCTTTAATGACCTGGCGTTGCAGATTATCCTGCGAACCACATAGATTGCAGGGAATGATGGGAAAGTCCTTAGTTTTGGCGTACTTGATAATATCGCTTTCCTTACAATAAGCGAGGGGACGAATCAATATATTAGCGCCATCGTCGCTTAACAGCTTCGGTGGCATCGCTTTGAGTTTGCCACCGTAGAACATATTTAAAAAAAGTGTTTCCATAATATCGTCACGATGGTGTCCCAAAGCGACTTTGTTCGCGCCTATTTCACTGGCAAAACCATAGAGACTGCCTCTGCGTAAGCGCGAGCAAAGCGAACAGGTGGTTTTGCCTTCGGGGGTTTTCTCTTGGACAATGCTGTAGGTATCTTTTTCAAGAATATGGTACTCAATACCAAGTTGCTGTAAATATCTTGGCAGCACATCCTCTGGAAAGCCAGGTTGCTTTTGATCTAGATTTACCGCAACAAGAGTAAATGGAATTGGGGCATGGGTTTGTAGATTGAGTAAAATATCCAGCATGGTGTAAGAATCTTTACCGCCGGATAGACAGACCATCACCTTATCGCCAGCCTCAATCATATTAAAATCAACGATCGCATTTCCGACGTTTCGGCGTAGTCTTTTCTGTAGTTTGTTGAATTCTAATTTTTCTTTTCTGGCAAGATTCTGCATGGTGAGCCCTATCGATTTTGCTGCCGTTAATCAGCTAAGCCTAGACCCGCGCTTTGTACAGGATTAGCAGACTATTGTAAATATTTATCAAAGGGCTAATGGGGAGGGTGGAAGCTTTTTAGTTTGCAGTTCCATCCGCAGCGCTGATGACACAGGCACCTGCGGCTTCTTCGAGAGCATCTGGATGAGTTATTTCAACGGCGCGACCATTAACGGAAATAATGTCCGCTTTTTGCAGTCGTGAGAACACTCTGCTGATCGTTTCAACCGCGAGTCCTAAGTAATTAGCAATTTCATTACGCGACATAGTCAGATAGATAAAATCAGCGGCATAACCACGACGCTGGATGCGTGCAGATAGATCCATCAAAAAATTGGCAACGCGCTCTTCGGCATTCTTTTGACTAAGCAACAGCATCATCTGTAAATCGCTACGGATTTCTTTACTTAAAGATTTAATAAACTGTCTCTTTAAATCCGGCATTTGGTCGGTAAGTTGTTCGAAGCGAGAATAGGGTATTTCACAAATCGTAGTCGTTTCGATAGCGACCGCACTCACAGGATACTTTTGTGTAGCGATGCCGCTAAGACCGATCAATTCGCCGGGCAAATAGAATCCGGTAATTTGGTCTTCCCCTTGAGCCGTCAAGGAATAGGTTTTAATGCAACCACTACGAATGGCGTAAAGTGCTTTAAAATTTTCTTCTTGGCGAAAAAGGAAATCGGCTTTTTTTAGTGGTCGACCTCGATTGATAATGGAGTCCAAACGATCAATGTCACTAAAATCTAGTGATAACGGAAGGCAGAGAGATCGCAAGCTACAACTTTGACAGGTAGTTTCACGAAATGAGTGAAGTTTTATGCCTTGAGACTCTGATTTATTCAATGCGACGCCTACCTCTGTATAAACTCGTTGCGCTGTCTGCAGCAGTTTATTCCCGCTATACCAATAAAACAAGCAGTGGCTAGCATGAAATATCGGATATCACCCATGGTTATCGTTACGGAAGCCAATAATTTATCATCATTTATTTGTGTACTTTCCCTTCATCGAGAACACGAACAAACGTCAAGTGTCGCCACCGTGTTGACGGCCGAGTGTCCTGGTATCTCGAATAGACGCTAAGTATTGTATCTCAATCCAGCGCAGGTTTTAAAGGGTGATGCATGTGGGGATTCACCGGTTGCTCTCCGCTGGCCCCCCAGTGAACGGGTAACGTCCAAATGCCAAAAATAATTATTAAGACAGCAGCACTGCGTCTAAATCCATGTGACTGCATAAGCCATTTCACTTTTTCCAATAACAACCCAGTTGTCATTAAGGTTGGTAGTGTTCCTAAACCAAAGAAAAACATGATCAAAGCGGATTGTCGCCACTCTTCGGCGGTAGTAGCCCAGATTAGCGTGCTGTAGACCAACCCACAGGGCACCCAGCCCCAGAGCATGCCAATGGGTATGGCTTGTAGTGGCGAATTTACGGGCATTAGCTGTTTCAGTGCTGGCTGTAAAAGTGACCAGAGTTTTCCGCCCATACGCTCAAGGACTCTCAAGAGGCTGCTCCAGCCTGCCAAATAGAGGCCAAGTAGAATGAGCATTAGGCTGGCTAGATAACGCAAGATCAAGCTCGCCTGATGAAACTGGTCTGTCACTAACCAAGCTAAAATACCGACGAGTGCGCCAGCCAAGGTATAGCTCAATATTCGTCCCAAATTAAAGGCCAGTAGTATCGGAAACATCTTAGTTATTGGTCTTTTATTCGTAGAAACGGTGAAGGTCAGCGCGCCCATAATACCGCCACACATTCCGATGCAATGTGCGCCACCGAGTAAGCCAATTAGAAATGCAGCGGAGTAGCTGATGGGCTCATGCATTATGTTTTATCCTGCTGGTCTGCTTTAGTAGGCGGCGGAGTTGGTGGGGATTTTTGCTCAGGATCGTCAAATAAAATACTGTGAGCAGGGCCTTCTAAATCTTCAAATTGATCGTTTTTTACAGCCCAAAAAAATAAGCTTAATCCGGTTATTAGCAGTACAAGGGCAATCGGAATAAGTAAATAAATAACATCCATTAGTTGTGTGAAGTTTCCAGGTTAGTATCAGTTGCAGTATTTAAACGCAAGGCATTCAAAACCACAAGCAGTGAACTGGCAGACATTCCGATAGCCGCTAAGTAGGGTGGCACAAAACCAAAGGCGGCTAGGGGCAGAGCCATGAGGTTATAGAATAAGGCCCAACTGATATTTTGTTTAATTACAAGGCGACATTTACGGGCGCATTGTATAGCGTCGACTAAATGCCCTAAATGCCCTGACATAAGTACGGCATCGGCTGTGGTTTTAGTCAGATCGGAGGCGTTGGTCATGGCAATGGATACATCGGCGCTCGCGAGTACTGGTATATCGTTAATACCATCGCCGACCATGATGACTTTCGCTCCGGCGGCCTGTAGTTGTTTGATATGCTCCAGCTTGTCGGCAGGGGACGCACCGGCAATGACTTTATTGATAGCGAGTTGTTGAGCGAGATGGTGCACATTTGGTGCATAATCTCCGCTCAACAGCTCAATATTTAAATCCAAATGGTTTAACGCCTTAATGACTGATATCACACCTGGACGAAGTTGATCGCTCAGTTGAAACCAGGCTAGTGGTTCTCGACTGTTGCCTAACAAAACCCATTGTCCTATTGATAGAGACTCAGGCGGCAATACCGCTTTAAGCTGCTGACCTAAGTGCTCGACAACGTAGGTTGGATTGCCTATTCGGTAAACCTCATCTTCAACCATACCTTCGATGCCGGCGCCAGTTGTACACTGAACGGCGGTTGCGCTAAGAGAGCTGGTCTCAAAGGCCTGTGCAATCGGGTGTTCAGAATGAGTTTCCAAAGCAGCCGCAATACGATGACATTGATGTTTGGACATGGCGCTAATGGGTATCACTTGCTGCAACACAAAACGACCCTGAGTGAGCGTGCCAGTTTTGTCAAAAACAATATGACTAGCCTGGGCTAAGCCTTCCAGCGTGTGACTGTGGGTGATCATAAAACCGCGCTTAAGCAGAAAACTGGTGGCAGCTGTCAGGGCTGTAGGTGTTGCTAGCGAAAGCGCGCAAGGACAGGTGATGACTAGCACTGAAAGCGTGATCCAAAAGGCTTGGCGAGGATCGACAAAGTACCAACTGACGGCCACTATAACTGAGAGCAGCAAGACTAGCCCGACAAAATATTGTGCTACTTTGTCGACAAGCAACGTGATAGGAGGCTTGCCAGCTCTGGCCTGATCAAGCATGCGCAAGATAGCAGATAACTGAGTCTGTTGGCCAGTCTCAGTGACTTCAATTGTGATAGGGTTTTCAATATTAATGCTACCGGCTATGACCTGGTCTCCGGGTTGTTTTTGAATTGGCATAAATTCGCCAGTAATCTGCGCCTCGTTAATACTGGTTTGCCCCGTAACAATCATTCCATCTGCGGCGATTGTCTGACCGACTTTTACTAATAGATGATCTTTTGGCTTAATATCCCGCAGTGAAACGACTTCATAGCCAGATGCTTTCACCAACAGAACGCTAGTCGGTAACAGTTGGTTTAGCGCATGGCTGACCTGATCCATTTTACGACGTGCTCGAAACTCTAAAAACCGGCCCAAAAGTAAGAAAAAGGTGAACATGCAGACGGAATCAAAGTAGACATCCTGACCTGCAGTAATGGTTGACCAAATGCTAGCACTATAGGCGGTAGCTATCGCGAGGCTGATTGGAACGTCCATCGTTAAATGTCGAGCTTTTAGGTTGCGCAGGGCAGAGGAGAAAAAAGGTTGTGCCGAATACAACACAACGGGTGTCGTTATTAGTAAACTAACCCAGCGCAGAAAATTACGATGCTCAACCTCTATGCCATCAAATGCACCAGCATAGAGAGCAATGGCGTACATCATTACCTGCATCATCCCGATGCCAGCAACACCTAGTCTACGGATAAAATGACGATTTTCGGATTGGATGATGGCGTCTTGTTTTGCCGGTTGGTAGGGGTGGGCTTGATACCCAATCTGGTAAATAGTTTGTAATATATCACTCAGTTTTAGGTTGTCTGTATTCCAGACCACACGGGCGCGACCATTGCTCAGGTTTACTGAGCAACTGTGTAGGCCATTCAACTTATTGACTTGGTGCTCAATTAACCAGGTGCAGGCCGCACAGGTGATGCCTTCGATAATTAATATTGCCTCGGCTTTATCCTGCTCTGAGTAAGCGACGAAATCGGTTTGTATGTCCTTTCGGTCGTAAAGTCGTAATTCTGCCGCCAAGGCTTCCTTCATCACGGTGGCGGGCATGGCGGGAGTTGTTCGATAGCGATAGTAATCTGCCAAACCTGTTTCGATGATGGTTTTGGCCACGAATTGGCAGCCAGGGCAGCACATAGGTTGCGCCGAACCTTCAATCAACACCTCATAATTTACGCCTTTGGCTATCGGTAATCCGCAATGATAGCAGGCTCTTGATTGCTGCATAGGATAGCAAGCTATTCCTGTGTCACGTGACTCGTACTGGAAATAACTATGGCTTCTTTATTCGGTAAATTAGTCTCGCCTTTCAGACGCCAGAGATTGTTTTCGGGGGCTAAATCAATGTAAAAGCGCCCCTCTAACGGCGTGATAAACTCGGCCCGAAATAGATTTTGATTTTCTTTGGTAAGACGGAAGGAAATATCTTTTTTCTGCTGAAGAGGTGACATTAATTTGAGCACCAGGGACTCAGGGACAGGCATATCGCCCTGTAAAAAAAGAGTCAGCTGCTGATCCGTGTCCGAAAACAGTAGCGTTGCCTGAATACTCAAATCTACCGCAACCTGCTCCTTCTTGAGTATCTGGTTGATCTCCAGGCCGTCTTGATAATAATTATTGGTGACGAGTTCGGCATTGTTATTCACGGCGAGCCAGATAGTAATCATGCCGCCAATTATGGCAGTAAGTGGCGGGGTTATTAGAAACCAGGGCCAAAATTGTTTATACCAAGGTTTTATTAAACCGGCCTCATGCATATTGAATTTCCTTGGATTAACGGATTCGAGGCCCTAAAAATCGGGTTTGCTCTGAAGCACTAACACTTTGATCTGTGGCAACCACTCTGAATTCAATTGGCATATTGATATTCTGTAGTAATGCGGGGTCGATTTCTACGCGAAGAGGAACGGCTAATACTTCGCCTGCAGCCAATTCTATTTCGGTATTCCCTTTAAGACTTAAGTCATCGATACCTTCAACGCTGATAGTATAGCGCATACTTTGTTGGCTCATATTGAGTACTTTTAAGGTATAGGTATTCTCCACTAAACCCTCGGAAGTTTCACGGTAAAGTTGATTGCGGTCTCTGATGATATCCAGTTGCAAAGGGGTACGGTTGCTAATGGCGTAGGAGAAGGCCAGGCTCATCAACAGCAATGCCAAGCCATAACCAATCAGCTTTGGGCGCATGATTCCACCACTGACATGCTCGAGTTTATGCTCCGTGGTATAGCGTATTAAGCCGCGCGGATATTCCATTTTATCCATCATGCTGTTGCAGGCGTCGATACATAAAGCGCAGTTAATACACTCGTATTGCAAGCCATCGCGTATATCAATACCGGTTGGGCACACCTGCACGCAAAGCTGGCAATCAATACAATCGCCTAACCCTTCTTCTTTATATGCGGCTCCTTTTTTGCGAGAGCCTCTCTGTTCGCCGCGTTTGGGGTCATAAGAAACGATGAGTGTGTCCTGGTCGAACATCGCGGCTTGAAAGCGCGCATAGGGGCACATGTACATACAAACCTGTTCGCGCAGCCAGCCAGCATTGCCGTACGTTGCTAGCGTAAAAAACAATAGCCAAAAGGCTTCCCAGGGGCCGAGCGTAAAAAATGCGAGGCTGACAACTAACTCTTTGATTGGCGTGAAGTAACCAACGAAAGTAAGGGCAGTGGCGACAGAAACACCAATCCAAATAGCATGCTTTAAGGTTTTCTTAATGACCTTATTGACGCTCCAGGGTTGGCGGTCAAGTTTGACACGGGCATTACGATCCCCTTCAGTGATCTGTTCGGCCCACATAAAAATACTGGTCCAGACTGTCTGCGGACAACTATAACCACACCATATTCTTCCCAGCCATGTCGTTACAAAAAATAAGCCAAAGGCGGCGATAATGAGCAGCCAAGCCAGCAGCATAAAATCCTGCGGCCAAAATGTGATATCAAAAATATGGAACTGCCGGTTCGGGAGATCAAAAAGTACCGATTGTCGTCCGTCCCAACTCAGCCAGGGAAGAGCGAAGTATCCAATCAGTAAAGGCCATCCTGTAAACAGCCTCAGGCGCTGATAAAAGCCTTCAATTTTGCGGGTATATATTTTTTCGCGTTTTTGATAAAGGTTAAAAGACTCCGGTCGCGCTTCCTCTACCGAGTTGTCGGCGGGTTGGGCTAGATTTTTTACTGGAATTTCGTCACTCATTACGTAATCGAGACTCTTTTGCGTCAGAATATGGTGCCCTGAATTAATCGTACCAAGCCATAGCTGAGATAATCAAACAATATGCTTTAGATTTAAAGGTAAATTTAACAGTAAAATTTATATATGTAAATCCTGATAGTTCAACTCAAACCTTCACCCATAGAAATGTAGGTGCGATGGTTTAATTCTTAGTAGAGAGACTATAGACATAAGCGGCAACCAAATGAACTTTATCTTCGCCAAGTACTTTTTTATGAGCAGGCATATCGCCATTTCGCCCGTTACGAATAGAGTGCTTGATTAGCTCAGGGGAGCCACCATATAGCCAAGTAGAGTCAGACAGGTTAGGTGCACCCATGGCCATATTCCCTTCGCCTGCGGCACCATGACACATTGCGCAGGTGGCGTCGTATTTGGTTTTGCCTTCAGCTAATAGATTTTGGTTAACATTGCGTCCACTTAAGCTCATCACATATTCGGCAACCGAGTTAACACCTTCTTCACCTAATACGGCACCCCACGCAGGCATGGCGCCCTTGCGGCCATTTAGAATAGTTGCCTTGATGTTTGCCGGGTCGCCGCCGTAGAGCCAATCGTTGTCTGTCAGGTTGGGAAAACCGTAGCTACCGGTGGCGGCGGAGCCATGACACACCGCACAGTTGTTAGCAAATATGCGCTGCCCAGAGAGCAAGGCTTTTTTATTCGATTGCAGGTCTTCGATGCTGGTAGCGGCATAGGCAGTAAAGATGGGGCCGTATTTTTCATCGGCTTTTTGTGTTTCCTCTTCCCAAGCGGCCTCCTGCGACCAGCCTAGAAAGCCTTTAAAAGTACCAAGCCCTGGATACAATGCGAGATAGACTAGACTGAACACAATCGTGACAATAAACAATATATACCACCAGCGAGGCAGTGGATTATCGTACTCCTCAATACCGTCGTAGACATGCCCGGTTGTCGGAGCTTCACCATCAGTACCAGCTTCACTTTTGCTGTTGGATTGTAATAACCACCAGTACGCAAAAATTGAACCGAGCGTGATGATAATAATCCAAATACTCCAGAAACTACTCATGATGTTTCTTCTCCTTACCGGTATCTTTTTGTGGTGGCTCTTCGTCACTGAAGGGCAGCTGAGCTGCTTCTTCAAAGCGGCTTTTGCGTTTTGAGCTAAAGGCCCAAATACAAACACCGATAAATGCAATCATAACGAGCAGTGTGGCAATGCCGCGGATATCAACAATACTCATATTAGCGTTTATCTCTTAGCACAGTGCCCAGTTGCTGAAGATAGGCGACAAGAGCATCAATTTCAGATTTTCCCTGTACCTGCGCAGATGCTGCCGCGATTTCATCATCACTATAGGGAACACCCAATAGCTGTAATGTGGCCAATTTTTTAGCGGTGTACTTGCCATCCAGTTTATTTTCAAATAGCCAGGGGAATTTGGGCATGTTGGATTCTGGTACTACATCGCGAGGGTTATAGAGATGCGCCCGATGCCATTCGTCGCTATAACGTTCACCCACGCGCGCCAGATCAGGGCCAGTACGTTTGGAGCCCCACAGAAAGGGATGATTGTAAACGCTTTCACCAGCGACTGAATAATGTCCGTAACGCTCAGTTTCTGAGCGAAATGGACGTATCATTTGACTGTGACAGGTGTTGCAGCCTTCACGGATATAGATATCGCGCCCCTCCAACTGTAACGCTGTTAATGGCTTTAATCCGGCTACAGGCTCAGTCGTTTGTTTTAGGAAAAACAAAGGGACAATTTCAGCTAATCCGCCGAAGGAGATAACAACGACTATCAAAGCAAACATAATGCCCAGGTTTTTTTCTACGATGTCATGGTTCATGGCGTTAGTCCTTAGGCGGGTTGTTCAACGGCGGTTAATTCAGCAGGGGCATCAGCTCTCATCGTTTTCCATGTGTTATAAGCCATGATTAACATGCCGGTCAGAAAAAGAGCCCCACCAATAGCGCGAATAATGTATCCGGGATAGCTAGCCTCTACTGATTCGACAAAGCTATAAGTTAAGGTGCCATCGTTATTGAACGCTCGCCACATCAAGCCTTGCATGAGGCCGTTAACCCACATTGAGGCGATATAAAGCACGGTACCTATAGTTGCCAGCCAGAAGTGAACGTTAATCAGGCGAATACTATACATGTCGCCATATTTACGCCCGTACATAATAGGAATTAAATGGTACATTGCGCCAATGGAAACCATCGCGACCCAGCCCAACGCACCGGAGTGTACGTGACCTATCGTCCAGTCTGTATAGTGGGAGAGGGCGTTTACTGTTTTAATGGCCATCATCGGACCTTCAAAGGTCGACATGCCATAGAAGGAAAGGGATACCACCAGAAATTTTAAAATCGGATCGGTGCGTAGCTTATGCCAGGCGCCGGATAAAGTCATGACGCCATTGATCATACCTCCCCAGGATGGTGCTAACAGAATAAGGGACATCACCATACCCAGGGTTTGGGTCCAATTGGGTAGCGCGGTGTAGTGTAAATGGTGTGGTCCAGCCCAAATATAGATCGAAATTAGTGCCCAGAAATGGACGATTGATAGTCGGTAGGAATAGACAGGACGTTCCGCTTGCTTGGGGACAAAGTAATACATGATGCCGAGAAATCCTGCAGTTAAATAAAACCCTACCGCATTGTGCCCGTACCACCACTGCATCATCGCGTCGATAGCGCCAGGGTAGATAGAATAAGATTTAAATAGACTAATAGGTATCTCAAGATTGTTGAATATATGTAACACGGCGATTGTTATGATAAACGCGCCAAAAAACCAATTGGCGACGTAAATATGGGATGTCTTGCGCTTAACAATAGTGCCAAAAAATACTACTGCGTAGCCGACCCAAACCAGGGTGATGAGGATGTCGATAGGCCATTCCAGCTCGGCATACTCTTTGGAAGATGTGAAGCCTAAGGGCAGAGTGATGGCAGCAGAAACGATAACAAGCTGCCAGCCCCAAAAGGTAAACTTGGCTAACCGCGGGGCAAACAGTGTCGTGTGGCAAGTTCGCTGTACCACATAATATGAGGTGGCAAACAAAGCCGATCCGCCAAAAGCAAAGATGACAGCATTGGTATGTAAGGGACGTAGCCGACCAAAAGTTAGCCAGGGCAAATCAGTATACATTATGCTCGGCCAGGCTAGTTGAGAGGCGATAATCACACCCACTAACATGCCGACCACTCCCCAAACAACCGTCATAATAGCGAATTTTCGTACGACGTCGTAATTGTAAGTAGGATGATCTATAGCGTTACTCATGAAAGGCCCAATTATTTTTTGACGGAAAAGTGAATTGAAAATGATATAAGTTGATTACAATTGTAACAATTGATTTAAATCAAAACGGCGCTAGTTTAACCCAATTTCACAGAGCATCAAAAATTTTTTGCGGTGCGAAAGTAAGTTAAAATTGCTCTTTAGGCTTAATGGGGTGCGGAGTCTTGGTCTCATTCAATAAGGTGCTATACTTGCGGCCCATTAAATTGATACTTTGTTTTTGGTGATCATGAGTTTAAATATACAAGCCGATCATTATATGAATGCTTGTGGATTGTATTGCCCAGAGCCGGTGATGCTACTGCATAATAAAATGGCGGAAATTGCGATAGGGGATTTGTTATCCTTAGTTGCCACAGACCCCTCCACCCAACGTGATGTGCCGAAGTTTTGCCGCTTTTTAGGGCATGATTTAGTTGAAGCCGTTGAGCAAGATAGTAAGTTTTATTATCTGATACGTAAAGGCGCTGGTTAGTGGTTGCTAATGATCCATCAGCAATGCAATCGCTTTTATCGCATCAGGATCTTCATTTTTAATTCTGTTCGCAATGCGATATTGGAAATAGTACACAAACGAGGGTTCAGACTGAAGCGGGTATAAACTCTCGTCGCCCAGTAGTATTGGCGTCGTTTTAACCTTCGAGGGGTTGACCAACATGGCCTGAACGTTACCTTCTGGGGTGAGACGCCAACTAAATATTTCGGCCATTTCTAAACCTTTCCCGTCGGTAGTGGCAAAAATGGCATGAGTCCCTATAGCGTCGGTTATTTCCTGTACATAGGTTGGGTTGTTGGCATCCGGCAGCGCTTGATAATACTGCTGGGCAGCCCTTAATTCGACAACTTTGTGATCCGGGGCGACATAAAATACATCGCCAGTTGTTTGATTAAAATAACCTTCCCAATGGCCGTTGAGAGGATCCCTAAGTTCTGGGCAGGTTACGACCTCATTGAGCCAGGGCACTAAACCAACAATTTCACCATTCGATTGCAGCCCCCATCCCAAGATTTTCAGACTAAATAATTTGCCGGGATTAGCGTCGTTAGCATAGAGCATCACAACGCCATCCGTTTCCGGTGCGAGGCGAATCAACGGTAAGTTATAATTTTTTATAACTGGTTTTTTGCTAAAAATATCAATAACATTTGAGCTCTTATTCGAAATATTATTAGGCATATCCGCTAACCTGGTAGTTTTTGGTTTTGCAATAAGCTTAACGTTTCATATAAAGTCAGACCCATTCGTGCGGAGATCGTTCTTTTTGGTAAGTATGGGTTGTCATGGTTCAATCCGGTATTCCCAGAATTTTAAGCATGTTTAAAAAGTGGTGGCATTTAAATGACTAAACAGTTACACCGGAATAGCGATCTTATTTGTCTCTTTAACGACTGCTTTCGCGATACCTTCAATACCGTATTAGTAAAAGGTGATAGCGAACCGCTTTATCTTCCGGCGGAGTCGGGTGCGTCGTGCCATCAAATAATTTTTGCACATGGCTATTTCTCGAGCGCATTACATGAAATTAGTCATTGGTGTATCGCAGGGGAGCAAAGACGAACCCAGCTCGATTATGGTTATTGGTATTTGCCGGATGGTCGTTCCGAGTCCCAGCAAATGCAATTTGAACAGGTTGAAATCAAACCTCAGGCTTTAGAATGGATTTTTTCAGTTGCTGCTAAGCACCGGTTTCACATGAGCATTGATAACCTGGGAGGGGAGGCTTTTAATCGACCTCTTTTTGCTAACAATCTATCTGAGCAGGTTCTTAATTACTTAAAAGTAGGAATGCCTGTCCGTGCACAGACATTTGCAAAGGCATTGGCAGATTTTTATCAAGGCAAAATTATTCAGGAGGCCTTTGACCCAAAATCACTTTAGTTTCAGGAGTTCTCAGACTGTCGGTCAACAGCTGCAGCATATAAAGAGCTTTGGTATAAAGAGTCGGTATCCATTTGATTATTAAGGCTTTGTTGGTATTTTTTTTTGTGACTAATGGGGCGAATTATGGAGTGTGAAGTACTGATATCACGATTGTAGATTTGGCGGAATTTGGTGTTCAAGTGACTTGCCAGTTCAGTTAATTGTTGCTTTGTTTCTTCTGCATCGGCTACTAGGCTGTCGATTTGGGCTTCTATCTTTTTGAGGTTGCGCGGCTGGGATGACGGGTTGGCTTGATTATCCACGCCAGAGTCGCTGTCCAAAATCTGTTGCTGCAAAAGCGCTAAACTCTTATCGGAAAGCTGTTCCTGCGCATAGGCTTGCATTATCAGGTCTATCGCCTGTCCCGGTAAAGTGCCAAATTCACCAAGATAAAATTGAATTAAATCCGCCAATAAAGACTCCGCTTCTTGCTGAGTCATTGTTTCGTCTATTTTGCGTATCTTTTGTATATCAGCGACATCTGCATTTTCTGCTACTGTTTCTGTTACTGTGGTTGGGGTTGCCGTATCTTTAGAAAGATTTTCAGCAGCAACATCATCAAGTGGTGCTATGGAACGCCAAAAATGGCTTATTTTATGCGTTGCCGCCTTATCCGCGCTGAAATGTTTCACTAAAATACTGGCTAATAGCGTGATACAACGCCCAGCGGGCGAGTCAGGTGCGGAGAGACTAAGGGGCACTTGTGATAAAATGGCCTTTTGCACTGCTTTGTCAGTAGGAATGTAGCCAAGGTAGCGCACCTTGGTTTGAATATATTTATTGACGGCGTGCGCGAAGCGTCGGTAAATTTCCATGCTATGCGCGTAGTTGTCAGTCATGTTAACTAATATATAGATAGGTTGTTTGTGTCCTCTGCGCTTTAGCACTTTCACTAAAGAGAAGGCATCCGTCAGAGAAGTCGGTTCCGGGGAGATGACAATGACTGCGTATTGAGCCGACTGAATAAATTGTATGACGGAATCACTAATGCCGGCGGCAGTATCAATTAATAGGTAGTCAAAACGTCTTTCCAGACTTTCTAATGCGCTGACCAGCTTAGTTTGTTGTTCCTGATCCAGTAATATAAAGTCCGCAATGCCAGTGGCTGCAGGGATGATTTTAAGGTTTTCCGGCCCGGTTATCATAATCTCATCGATGCTCAAGTCATCACGGAAAAAATGTTCAAGCGTGTAGGTCGGATTTAGATTCAATAAAATATTAATGTTTGCAAGGCTGGTGTCTGCATCAAAAATGCAAACATGCTTGCCAGTTTTAGCTAATTCAATACCAAGGTTTGTGGAGATATTGGTTTTCCCGACGCCACCTTTGCCACTGCTTATCGCAATGGTGATGGCGGGATGTGACGGAATATCTTTGTCGTTGTGCCCGTCATTCTCATTACCGGTTGTTCTAACGTTGTTCATTACCAATCTGATAAGTCCTTTCTCGACACATAAAAATGTATTTTGCAATCATAGCCGAGTTTCCAGGTAAGCGAAAATTTTCTCTTTTTTCAGGGAGCAGTCATGGCTTTTATTTTAACTAATGAGGTTCATTGTAATCTGCTATCTATGCGTAATTTGCCGCTTTTTCGCTTTGACAAAGGCGTTGTTGTAGCTATAGTTAATCTACCACTTTTCCTTAAGGGTAATAAAAAGAATCGGTCTCGACTCCCTCGTCAATATTAAGGAGTGGTATTAATAAGGGAAACGGCAGGATGATGGGCTTTGTTATTGATATTTTAACTGAGCGACGGTTGTATTTTGTCACAAATAAATTCACCAAAAGACGGGTTAATGTCCAATTCGCTTGATAGTCTATTTGCGGAAGTCGAGGCCGATAAGCTCCCTTCATTGCCGCATGTTTTATTAGTGCTGCTTGATGCTTCACACACGGAAGTTATTGCCTTTGATCGGCTTTCCGGTTTAATTAAAAAAGATGCCGCTTTAGCCGCCAGAGTCGTATCAGCGGCTAATGCTGCTTATTATGGTGGCCAGGGTAAAAACCTTACCTTTGAGCGTACACTTGTGCTCCTGGGGCTGGATACGATTAAAACAATCGCAATCACGGCCTCTGTACAGCAGTTTTTTTCTCGCTTTGACTCCGCTAGCTCACGGCGTCTGAAACATTTTTGGCATGATTCACTAAGTTGCGCGATTATCGCTAAATCCATTGCTAAGCTGACGGGTTATGCCTATGGTGATGAGGCATATCTCGCCGGCCTCATGCACAATATTGGCGAGCTTATTTTTGTTAATAATTTCCATGAAGAGTACACATCCATTATAGAGGATGTAGAAAGCAAAGAAGCCCAAACGCTGCAGGAGCGCGAACGTTTCGGTGGAGACCGTTACCAGGCGGGGGCGTGGTTAATTGCCGGTTGGGGAATTGACTCCTTTATGGCCGACGCAATCATGTATCAGTCCGAAAGCGTTGATCAAATAGTTGATGCCCATCATTTGGTCAAAATTATTTATTTATCGAATCAACTCTGTGATTTTGTTGACCGCCCAGATGACCAGGCCTTGCTCACTGCCGAAAGGCTTTTCGACCTCGACCAGGCGTTGGTGAAGGATGTCGTGAGTAAAGCGCATGAAGAAGTGCGAGAAGCAGCGAAGGCGATGGATATTGAAATCGATGAAGAGCCGCTCGATGCCGCAATTAATCAAGATCAACTGTTCAGCGCCGATGAAATCAAACAGGTGGAACTAGCAGATCGAGTCAGAAATGTCGCTTTAATGGATGGCATACGTCAGCAATTAACACGGGCGACAAGCGAAGCGGCAGTGCTACAGACCATTAAACAGGGGCTGAATATTTTGTTTTCTGCCCGTACTAGCTTCTTTTTCCTGTTAAACCAAAAACAGAATACCCTCTCTGGTAAAGCTTCTGGAGAGCCAGATTTAAAAATTGAAGAGTTCAGTATTCCTCTAGCTTCAGATACTAGTTTGATCGCGCGTTGTTTTAATAATAGAGAGGTCATAAGTTCATTCGGGCTGGATGAAAACGAGCCCACCAGTGTTGTTGACCGACAAGTCATCAACTTGACGAGTAATGACGGTATTCTGTGTTTGCCACTGATCATCGACAAGCATGAGCTTGGTGTGCTGGTTATTGGCTTTGATGAAATCGCACAGGAGCGTCTTGACAGACAACAACGCTTGTTTCGTATGTTTGCCAATGAAGCGGCTAATCATATGCTAATTCATCAGCAGAGTGCTGAAGAGGAAGAGCAAAAAAAGGAAGAAAATAGGGAGTATTACCACTCGCGCGCTAGAGAAATTGTGCATGAAGTGAATAACCCGCTAAGTATCATCAATAATTATGTACATATTCTCAGTACAAAGTTAGATGAATCACATGTCGTGCAAGACGATATTAATATTATTAAGGAAGAGCTGGAACGGGCCGGTAATATTTTGCTGAGACTGCCGGGCATAGCTGAAAAACAAACAACTCCCGCAGGTGATGAGTTAGTCAATGTCAATACAGTGATTTCTGATTTGTTGCGCGTGTTTCGTTCTTCATTATTTGCCACTCACCAGATAGAATCGGTGGTGGAGTTTGATGAAGAGATGGAGCCTATAGTTGTTGACAGAAATGCGCTTAAGCAAATTGTTACCAATATCATTAAAAATGCGGCTGAAGCCATGTCAGAGTCAGGCCGTATTCAAGTGAGCACGCAGAGGCTGGTTAACCACAACGGTAAAAACTATATCGAAATTGTGATTGCTGATAATGGCCCCGGTATTCCAGACGCAATCAAGACTAAATTATTTACACCCGTTGAAACAACAAAAGGGCAGGGCCACGCTGGTCTGGGGTTGACCATTGTCAAAAATTTGCTCGATGATATGGGTGGCGCGATTAGCTGCCGGAGCGGCACCAAAAGCGGAACGCGTTTTGAGATACTTATCCCTCGATCTATAGATAATTAAAAAGTGGGCAATAAGACTTGTTAAATTTGGCTTAAGACCAAATCAGATAGGAATACTATGAAGCAACTCGTAGAACCAACCATTTTACTCGTTGACGATGAGCCCCGCATGTTACAAAGTCTGCGGGACCTGATGATGGCAAGTGGCTATAAAGTCATTACTGCGTTAGGCGGGCAGGAAGCGGTTACGCGGTTAAACACTTCATCGGTTGATCTGATGTTGCTTGACCTTAAAATGCCTGGCTTCAGCGGTCATCAGGTAATGGACTATCTTGATGAAAAAGGATTTGAAACGACCGTGATTGTCGTGAGCGGTGAAACCTCTTTTGACTCCATGTCGCAGGTGTTAAGACGTCGCGCTTATGACTATATTAAAAAGCCCTACGCGCCGGATGAGCTTTTACAAACAGTCGAAAATGCGCTGGACCAGCGTCGACTACAGCAGCAAAATCGCGAGATTTATAATAAGTTACAATCCTCAGAGCGACTTCATCGCTACATGGTGAACAGCTCGCCTGATATCGTCTATATGCTCGATGAAAAAGGCTGTTTTACCTTTGTGAATGATCGTATTGTTCAACTCTTAGGCTATGTAAAAGAGGAGTTGCTCGGCAAACACCATTCTGAAATTGTTTACTTCGAAGATATGGAGCAAGCTCGTTATGTCTTCAATGAGCGTCGTACCGACAATAGAGTACCGCGTAATGTGGAGTTGCGTCTTAAATGTAAAGATGCTGATCGCGCACCGAAACATTTCGAAACGAACACGATTCCAATAGAACTTAGCGCAACAGGTATTTATAGTGAAGAACAGGGAGGGAATAGAGAGTTCTTAGGAACCTACGGTGTTGCGCGCGATATGACCGAACGTAAAGAAGCGGAACGCACTATTAATTTTCAGGCCTACCACGATTTATTAACTCAATTACCCAATCGTGCGCTGTTTAAAGATCGATTAAATCTTGCCCTTGCGCAGACTAAACGCTCCGGTCAGCGGCTTGCTGTTATGTTTCTGGATTTGGACCGATTTAAACTGGTGAATGACACGCTAGGGCATATTTGCGGAGATGAGTTGCTACAGGCTGTTAGCCACAGGCTGCAAGACTGCTTGCGTGAAGGGGATACGCTGGCGCGCTTCGGTGGTGATGAATTTACGTTACTGCTGCCACAGATATATGGGCCAGAGGATGCTGAGGCAATTGCGAAAAAGATTATTACTAAAATGCGAGATCCATTTTTTATTGAGGGTCATGAGCTCTATGTCACTATTAGCATAGGAATTTCTATGTACCCGCACGATGGCACCAGCATGGATGCCTTGGTTAAAAATGCGGATATCGCCATGTATTGTATTAAAGGCCGTGGTAGTAACGAATATCAATTTTTCACCAATGATATGAATGAAGTCTCTATACGCAGGCTGTCCCTAGAAAGGGACATGCGCAAGGCGCTGGATAACAATGAATTTGTCTTGCATTATCAACCTCAGGTTGATGCGGTAACGGGTAAAATCGTAGCAATGGAGGCGCTGGTGCGCTGGGAACAACCAGGGCGCGGTTTAATTCTACCCTCTGAATTTGTCGGTATTGCCGAAGAGACAGGGCTTATTTTACAAATTGGTGAGTGGGTAATGCGCACCGCCTGTGCAACCCTAAGAACTTGGCAAAGCGCAGGTTTAATCGATATCCGGATGGCGGTTAATCTTTCCGCACTGCAGGTCGAACACAAAAATTTTGTTAACTTCATTATGGAAGTCATTAAAGAACACAGTTTGATAGGTGATAATTTAGAAGTTGAAATCACTGAAAATCTTATTATGCAGGATATGGAGAACACGATTAAAAAACTGGTGCAACTCAGTGATCGCGGTGTGAAAATTGCTATTGACGATTTTGGCACTGGCTACTCATCGCTGAGTTATTTACAACGCCTCCCTATCCATACCCTGAAAATTGATCGCGCTTTTGTGCACGAAATAAAAAATGCTGATGATGAAACCTGTATTGTTAACGCTATTATCGCGATGGCGCGGGGGCTAAAATTAAATTTGATTGCCGAAGGCGTAGAAAACGAAACCCAAGTGGCTTATTTGCGTAATAAAGGTTGCGCTGAAATGCAGGGGTTCTTTTTTAGCCACCCGCTACCCGAATCAGAAGCGAGGCGCTTGCTATTACAGCATCCATTTGAAAACTTAAAGATAATGAATGCTTGCTGATAAAATATTGTTTTAAAAACAAATAGATATGATAATAATTTAAATATCTAGATTAAAAAATACTTTGGCGGTTTTGGTTGTCTTTTCTGCCACTTGGTGAGCCGGTAAGGCCAGGCATTCGGATACTTTTTCTAACACAAATGGCAGGTAAGCAGGTTCATTGCGGCGTGATTTTGGCCGCGGCGACATATTGCGCGGCAGCAGGTAAGGCGCGTCACTTTCCAGCATTAATCGATTGAGCGGGACTTCCGTAATGATCGATTGAAGTTCCTCACCTCTGCGCTTATCGCAAATCCAACCGGTTATGCCTATGTGTAGGTCCAAATCTAAATAGTCGAACAACTCCTCTTTACTGCCAGTAAAACAATGGAGCACTGCATTAGGCAGTTGGTCTCGATAGGCTTTTATCATTGGGTAGAAGGTGGAGTGTGCGTCGCGCTGATGCAAAAAAATGGGTAATTGCTTTTCACAAGCGAGTTGTAATTGTTGTTCGAAAGCGTGAACTTGCGCCGTTTCTGAAGAAAAATTACGATTAAAGTCCAGCCCGGTTTCGCCTACGGCCTTCACCTGTTTGTTTTCGAGAATCTGGCTCAGCTGGGTTAATGTCTTGTTGCCAAAGGTGCTGGCATGGTGGGGATGCACACCTACAGTGCAAAAACAGTTAGGGTGGCGGCGAGATAACTGAAGGGCTTTCACACTATCTTCAACGCTGCTTCCAGTGATGATGAGTGCCGTCAGACCCGCTTGCCAGGCACGGCTTAATACTTCCTCACGATCACTATCAAACGCTGAGCTGGTAAGGTTTACGCCAATATCGAGCATAATATCGTTGCTGACTTATTTTGACGTTGACAGAGCATTGCTTGCATCCATAGACCAGCGCAGACTTCTTAGATAGGCGTCTTTTACATCTTCGATAGAAAGGCCGTGCTTGGACATGCCACGCCAGTCGATATCTCCCCAGCGACCCTGCTCGTAGGCAATGGTGAGCTGTAACACGATACCAAGAACGCCTCCTTGCGTTAACAATGCTTTGTTTATTTCATCGGACAAGGAGATGGATGCAAGTAAGTCTTTCATGGGGGTGTCAAAAAAGGCGTCAAGCATAGAAAACATGCCAACAGTAAAAAACAGGTCTTTTTGCTCGGCGCAAATTTTTTCACCTAAAAATTCGCACATTTTAGCCCGTAGCATGGTTTGTTCGTGCAAGGCATGGGGTTTGTCATCCATGCTGGAAAGTGCTAATAGACTTGCCCAATGCTTAATATTTTTGGGGCCAATGAGCAAAATCGCTCGATAAAGTGACTCAATTTTATTGAGCCGCCGAAAGGCTGCGGAATTTATCATGCGTAACAATTTAAAGCTTAAACTGGGGTCACGAGAAATGGTTTTGTGTAAAACTTCAGGGTTACTGGTTTCAGGTGATTGTAAATCGGCAATCAGTTGCATCACGACCAACTTGTTTGCGGGCGTCACTCGACCCTTAACGATGACTGGCTTGGACAAAAAATAGCCTTGAAAAAGGTCGAAGCCCAAGCCTTTGCAGCGATTATACATTTCCTGTGATTCAACTTTTTCAGCCAATAACTTAATTGGGTGCTGCTTCAGGGTTTTTACTTGTTCTTCCAACTGCTGGTCAGAAAATGCGAGTACATCGACTTTAATAATATCAGCTAGCGCTATCATTGGTAGCAGCCGAGACGCGTAGACAAAATCATCTAAGGCAATGGTATAGCCCAATTGACGAAGCTTTTTTAAGCCCTCGATGACTTCTGTATCAGGCTCAATATTTTCAAGCACTTCTACCACGACATCCGCACTACTGAAGGGTGGTGGCGTTAAAATGAGATTTCTGGTGAAGTTGATAAAGGCCTTATTATTTGCAACCAGATTTTGCATGCCTATTTCGGAAAAGGCATTAAGCATTACCAGAGAAGTAGCACTATCACCATCAATTTCGCCTTTCAATTGATGGTTTGCTCGAAAGAGCAGTTCATACGCAAAGATTCTTAGTTTCGTATCATAGATGGGTTGTCGGGCGAGCAGTGTGTCTTTTCTAGCCATGAGCCTATATAAATTCCTTGGATGATAAACCCCTGAGGGTTGTTAAATTCCTTAATTGAAGCTATGCGCTCTTGGTATTACTTAATTGGTTTTTGTTGCCGTTGCCGCCAATTGAGACGATAGATTAGAGAGATATTGCGCTGTTGCCATTCGAAACCCTTCTTCTTCTCTTAACTTAGCAAAAATTACCGAATAGGCCAGGACATTTTTAACATATTGCCGGGTTTCGGCAAAGGGAATGCTTTCTATCCAAATGTCAATTGGTTGATCACTGCTTTCCTTTAGCCATCTGCTGACACGATGGGGGCCGGCATTATAGGCGGCAGTCGCATAAATACTGTTACCCTTAAATTGAACCAACAAGTCTTGGAGGTACGCGCTGGCTAGCTCAATGCTCTTCATCGGATCGAGAAGATCATAAGTCGAGCGGTACTTGATACCATGGTTTTTACTTAGAATTTTCGCGGTCGACGGCATTATTTGCATTAATCCGCTAGCACCTTTTGGTGATTGAGCATCACTATTCATCGCGCTTTCCTGCCTAGCTATTGCTAACAACCAGTTAACATCCAGCTGACGGTCAGTAGCGGCATTATCCATTGCTTCCTGGTAGTCCAAAGGAAAGCGCAAGTTGAGATCATGCCATCTCTCAGCGCTAATTGCGGATTGAATTGCTTGACTGTTCCAACCCAATTCCTGGGCAAAATAAGCCGCAGCGTAATGTTGGTCAGCGTTATATGCTTTACTGGCCCAAACCCATTCGCGTCGGGCCTCTGTTGTGTAGCCCAATAGAAATAATTCTTTAGCGCGCACCATTCCCGGGCTTTGATTTATTTGCTCAATAAAATCGTTTTTCAGCGGATAACTCTGCGCGCTTAACTGATAGTCGATATTTAAATGATCAGCCGCGAGGAATCCATAATAATCACGGGTTTTTGCAAGCTCGGTATAGATTGCTTCACTGGTAATACCTTTTACCGTTGGAGTTGCATATTGCATGGCACGACCATACCAATATTGCCATTGTGGCATTTGCTGAGATGGGGCGGGTAGTAAATCGATAAGCTGAATAACCGCTTCCCATCGTTGCTGACGAATCATCATTTCAACACCAGCCTCAACCAGAGCCGTATCATTAGGGTAGGGGTAGTCGGCTAAAGCCTGAGAAAAGGCAACAGTATGATCCTGTTTGGCAAGATTGAGAATAATGCTGTGATTGACTTCTTGTTTGATGGCCGCACTGAAACTGAATTTTGCCAGGAACGTTTCCCACATTGAATGGCAAAGCAATGCATCCTTCCTGGCTAACCGTTTAATGCCGTGGAGTAATATCTCTTCATTTTTAGCTTCCAGCTCCTCAAAACTTGTACGCTGTAAACGTTCGGGATAGAAATGGATTTCGCGATAAAGTTTCGCTTGTGTTTGTAATTTCGGTGACATATAGCGAATCAGATATCGTGCCAACTGGGTTTTTCTCGCCGCCATTGCCAGTGAGAATCGCCGCCATGTTAATTCATCAGTTAAATACTGTTCGCGCCAAACTTTAAAAATTGGCTCACAGGCGTTTGGTTGAGAATACCCAACTAGCCATAAAGGCTCGACTTTTGCTAGCGCCTCAGCGGCATCAAGTGTTTTGTATTCGGCCCAAAGAGCATAGCATTTCAACTCAACGCTATTGATCTGATTATCGTAAAACGCCAGATATCGTTGCCACTGACCTCGTTTAGCCAATGTGCGTAACCAATAATGTTTAAGTTGTGGCGCGAGGGGGGTATTGGAGTGCTGGGTTAAAAACGCAGAAACACCCTGGCTTGGCGTATGACGCTTCATTTTGACACGAAGATAGGCGTAATCGAGGTAGGGGTAAAGTGGGTAGTTCTTGAGTTGTCCTCTGATCTGATTGAATTGTTTTGTTTGACCTCTTTCCAATGCTTTCAGCGCATCAACGTACTGGCTGCGGGCACTGGCCCAAGGGTCTTGCGTAATGGATGGCGAACTTGCGTATAGCGTCTGAACGGGGATATAGGAAAATATCAGCCCAATTACACAGACTCGCCACAGGCGATTACGCGTCATGTACAATTACCTCGGTGCTCAAGAAATAACGAAAAATTTGATAGTGATGGGCGTGGATGAAAAGTCCCCTGTCTGTTTGATATTATTCAACATGAACGGCTAACACATCGCATTTCGCACCATGTAGCACGCCATTTGCAGTGGAACCTAATAATAGCGACAGACCGTGACGGCCATGACTGCCAACAACAATCAGATCAATGCCTTGTTCCTGCGCAATACGATGAATTTCATTTTGCGGCAAACCAATAACCGTGTGCTGTTGTTCAGAGGGTATCAAGTAGGGTTCAGCGAACGTGATAAGTTTTTGGCGGGCATGCTCATCGAGCTGGTCTTGAATGGCGGTTAAATCCATCGGAATGTCACCACCGTATGCGAAGTTAATCGGTTCTATGACATGGATGATGCTTAATTTAGCACCAGTTTGTTGTGCTAGAGCGACCGCTTTATCCGCAATCGGTTTTGATTCCTCAGTAAGATCGACCGCAAGTAAAATATGCTGATAATTAGCCATAGGTTAAGACCCCTTATCTTATCATTGGTAGGCTTAAAGATGAGTACCTCAGTTTTACCGCAATTTCTCAATAGCATAGCCCAAGCAGTATCTATATGATAGAAGACAATTAAAAATTAGTGTTTTGCCGCTGGCGTTTTTTAAGGCTTGTCCATGTCTATTTTGATCATTGTTTTGGCGGTTTGCCTAATGCTGGGTTCCATGCTTTGGGTGCTGCCTTCCGCGCAAGAACGGCAACAAATGGTGTTGCGCAGACAGGCCATGCGTATGGGTATTCAAGTGCAACTAAGTAAACTGGATAACCCGAACAATCCTTTCGACAAAATACACTGTGTTGCCTATCGGTTACCACGCAAACAAGTTGAAAAGGGTATTAAGTCTTGGTTGCTTTATGGGAAAGCAGTTACGCGAAATGCGGAAATTGGAGACTGGGGTTTTGGCGCACGAGCGCCCAGGCCAGAAACAAGTTATTTGGAACGCTTGAAACCGTTACTAACACGTTTGCCAGAGGATGCGATTGCGCTTGAGTTAACACCAGGAGCCGTCGGCGTTTATTGGCGCGAAAAAGGTCAGAGTGAAGATGTTGAAACTATATTCCAGGTATTGACATTGGTGCAGCAACTTTGACCAACTGACTTTATCAGCATTGACATATGTATTTAGATCGACCAAAGTTCCGCTTCACGGAATTTCAAAACAAAGGCAGTTAACGCGCCCTTTATTACATGAAGTTTAATTGGAGTAAAAAATGATTTTTCAGGGTAACACCATTCAGGTCAAAAAAACGGACCAGGGTTTTGCCGAGCTTGTTCTCGATGCAAAAGAAAGTAAAGTCAACATACTCAACACAGGCGCGCTTCAGGAACTACGTGCTGCTGTCGATGCCATTAAGAGTCAACGTGATATCAAAGGCTTATTAATAAGCAGTGCTAAAGATAGTTTTATTCTGGGCGCCGATATCAACGAATTTCTTGCCAAGTTTGCATTACCGCACGAAGAACTTCTGGCCAACCTCAATTTCACCCATACTATTTTTAACGATATTGAAGATCTCCCCTATGCAACGGTCACCGCAATTAATGGTGAGGCACTAGGTGGTGGCTTTGAGCTTGCGTTAAGTACAGATTTTCGCGTTATAGCGGACAACGCAAGAGTAGGGTTACCTGAGGTTAACCTAGGTATTATACCGGGTTTTGGCGGCTGTGTTCGTCTCTCACGATTAATCGGCGCTGAAAATGCCTTAGAGTGGATTACCTCGGGTAAATCGCAATCCGCAAATGCCGCCCTGCAAGTGGGCGTGGCGGATAGCGTGGTTAATGCGACTCTATTGCGCGAATCGGCACTTGATCTGTTGCAACAATGCCAAGCTGGAAAGCTGGATCAGCTTAGCAACCGACAAGCAAAAAAATCTCCCCTAACGTTACGCCCCATTGAGGGAACAATGGCCTTCGAATCAGCCAAAGGCATGATAATGAAACTGGCAGGACCGCATTATCCAGCACCCTTTGCGGCAATTGAGGCGATTGAAAAGTCGGCACATATGGCGCGGACTGAAGCGTTGCAGGTTGAGGCCGCAACACTCATTCAGGTCGCTAAAACAGATGTTTGCAAAGCGTTGGTTGGGTTATTCTTCAATAGTCAGGCATTGAAAAAAATTGCTGGTACCGCGCTCCAGTTAGCGAAACCGGTTAAGCAAAGCGCTGTGCTTGGCGCTGGTATTATGGGTGGCGGTATAGCTTATCAATCCGCCTTGAAAGGAATCCCCGTGGTCATGCGTGACATTGCGGACAAGGCGCTGGATTTAGGTATTTCTGAGGCGACCAAGCAGCTCAACAAAAGTGTAGAAAAGGGCCGATTGAAACCGGCAGAGATGGCGAAAATACTTGCTAGCATCAAACCCACGCTGGAAATGAGTGATATTAAAACGGTTGATGTCGTGGTAGAGGCTGTCGTGGAAAACCCCAAAATCAAATTGGCAGTTTTGGAGGAGGTGGAAAATACCGTCGAGGAGGGTGCCATAATTACCTCCAATACTTCAACAATCTCTATTGATTATCTGGCTACGGCTCTAAAAAAACCAGAACGCTTTTGCGGCATGCACTTTTTCAACCCGGTTCCATTAATGCCTTTGGTGGAAATTATCCGTGGTGAAAAAACAAGTGACGAAACCATTGCCACGGTGGTTGCCTATGCAACGGCTATCGGAAAAACACCCATCGTCGTTAATGATTGCCCCGGCTTTCTAGTAAACCGCGTACTGTTTCCTTATTTTCTTGGATTTAATTTGCTTATTAGAGATGGCGCTGATTTTCGCCAAGTTGATAAAATAATGGAGCGTTTCGGTTGGCCGATGGGGCCTGCCTACTTGCAGGATGTGGTGGGTATTGATACTTGTCATCATTGTATTGATGTTATGGAAGAAGGTTTTCCAGAACGTATGAAGTTTGCGGAAACCTCTATCCTGGATCTTCTTTATGACGCCACTCGCTATGGCCAGAAAAATGGTAAAGGGTTTTATCATTATGAGCCTGACGCCAAAGGCCGGCCGGCAAAAACTTTTAATGAGGATATTCTCGGCTTCATCGGCAAAATTCAGCCACAAACGAAGGAGTTTAGTCAGGAAGAAGTCATTGCTCGCTTAATGGTTCCTATGTGTCTGGAAGTGGCACGTTGTTTAGAGGAAGGTATTGTGGCTTCTGCTGCAGAAGCTGATATGGCGTTGATCATGGGCCTTGGTTTTCCAAAGTTTCGGGGTGGTGCTTTACGCTATATCGATACTGTCGGAGCAGATAAATTTTGTGCATTAGCCGATCAATATGCAGCATTGGGTAAGTTGTATGAAGTGCCAGAGGGCTTAAGATCAATGAGTCAAAATGGAAGCAAATACTTTTAAAACAAGCTGAATTGCAGGCCGATTAGACTGGAGGCAAGTATGAGTTTATCACCACGAGATGCAGTTGTGATTGATTGCGCGCGCACCCCTATGGGGCGTTCAAAAAATGGTGGCTTTCGTAACGTGCGGGCGGAAACCTTGTCTGCCAATCTGGTGAATGCTTTGCTGCAACGCCAACCTGATGTTGATCCTCATCTGATTGATGACCTGATCTGGGGCTGCGTCAACCAAACTCTGGAACAGGGCATTAACATTGGCCGCATGATCACTTTGTTAGCAAATTTGCCCCATAGCTGTCCTGGGCAAACCGTCAACCGGCTCTGCGGCTCATCTATGGCGGCTTTGCATACTGCCGCACAGGCGATCCAGTCTGACAATGGTGATTGTTTTATTATCGGCGGTGTTGAGCATATGGGACATGTGCCGCTGACTCACGGGGCGGATATTAGTCCCGCGTTAAATAAATACGTCGCCAAGGGCTCTGCCATGATGGGGCTCACTGCAGAACTGTTGGCGAAAATGCATAAAATTTCTCGTCAAGCCCAGGATGAATTTAGCCTACGCTCCCACCTGCGTGCCCATCAGGCAGCGACTAATGGTGGCTTTCGTAATGAGCTGGTTCCGATCGAGGGGCATAATGCACAGGGCTTTAAAACATTGATAGAGGCGGATGAGGTTATACGTGCTGATGCTAACCTTGAAGCTTTGGCGCAGTTGCGACCGGCTTTCGACCCCGTCAATGGCACAGTCACAGCGGGTAGCTCATCGGCGCTTTCTGACGGTGCTTCTATCATGCTGGTGATGTCAGCCGCCAAAGCGCAGGCTTTGGGGTTAGAGCCTATGGCGAAGGTCCGAGCGATGGCTGTGGCCGGAATTGACCCGGCGATTATGGGTTACGGCCCAGTGCCGGCAACACAAAAAGCACTGCACAAAGCCGGTTTAGCTATGGCGGATATTGAGGTGATCGAACTGAATGAAGCCTTTGCAGCACAAGCTCTTGCCGTGATTCAGGGTTTGGGTTTAGCTGATGATTTTGATGAAAAAGTCAATCTGAATGGCGGCGCTATCGCATTGGGGCACCCCTTGGGTTGTTCCGGAGCTAGAATTTGCGGCACCCTGTTAAATATTATGGAAAACAAAGATGCTACTCTTGGTCTGGCCACCATGTGTATCGGAATGGGGCAGGGAATAGCGACTATCTTCGAGCGTGTTTAAAAGGTTTTCGCGCCTTTGCCTTTATCTTGCTGCTCCCTTAATCCTACTCTGGGGAATAGCACCGCTGCCGACGGCAACTTTTCTTTGGGACTGGGCCAATGCAGTCGGTTATCTTGCTGCGGCATTGTTAATTTTACTTTTTCTCTATCGAGGCCAGCCACAGTCAGTCCCAGCCTTTAGCGGTCGTTTCTTTATCAACTTGCACCGTGATTTAGGTTATTTAGCGCTAATTTTTACGGCTATCCACATTGGTGTTTTGTTGATTGAGGAGCCGCTTTTAATAGAACACCTGAAACCAACAGCACCTTGGTATATGTTGTCTGGCTTAGTGGCGGCAATTTTACTTTTGGTGTTGGTATTTTCTTCCCTACCGAACCTTCGTAAAAAAATTTGGCCGGATTACCGCATCTTTCGTCAGCGTCATTTAATTATTTCGCTTAGCGTTATTCTATTCTTGTTTATCCATCTCTTAGGCAGTCGATATTACATCAATAGTCTTTGGAAACAATTACTGCTTATTCTGGCCGGATGTTCTGTGCTAGTTCACTACGGGATAAATAGAAAACAGCCTAAATATTATGGTTCAAAGGAGATGCCACGTGAAAGGGGGAATACCTCGGCTTCAGCAATGCTAACCGTTGGTATATCACTGGTGATGTTAACCGCGTCTGTTTTGTTAGTCTTGTTAACAGGTGTTTTAACGGCAAATGAGTAAATTTACTCTACTAGGTTTTGCGGGTTTGTTTGCCGCAGCGGCTTTAATTGGCTATTTCACGTTAGGCTATCGTCCAGCCGCCATCCGGCAGCAACCGATGCTGCCTGTCCTATTTGGGCATATGGATCACAAGGAAGTTGCTTGCGCAAAATGTCATCACAATTTTACGGATGATACCGGTAGTGGCACTTGCTATTCATGCCATAAGTACAACCCCGACATCAATCTGCATATGGAGGAAATGTTCCATGATTTCTGTCGTGACTGTCATCTAGAGGAAAGATTCAAAGGAGAAAAAGCAGGGCCGCTACGAAGCTGTGCGCAATGTCATGATCCAAAGCGTTAAGGGCGGCTCTCAATGAGCCCACTTTTAGATAAAGCCGTAAAGATCTTCCGGCTGGTTTTGGCGAGACGCTGCAGATCGCCAAAAGTAGGGATTTCACCTTGATTAAGCCGGTATTCCCAGCTTTGCAATTCCATTTCCAGGAAATTCAATAATTTTTTTGAACAACCGTGACATATGCCAGAACAGAGTTCTGCTTCAGTGAGGTCGAATGGGATAGCTGCTCTAGCATCATCGATCATCTGCTGCATGGCTTGGTGAGTGCTAGGTTTGGTAGACTGGATCATAACAGCGGGGTGTCAACTTAAGGAGTCACTAGGGTTGTTTCGACTTAAATACTTTATTCTGCCAAAACACATAACTGCTGCCTAATAGGCCAACAGCCAAAGAAAGATCGACGATACCGATGGCGATCAACCAAGCATATTTTCCTAAGGCAAAGTGTGAAGCGGTGCTTCCCAAAATAATCATCAACACTAAAAATAACATAAATCCTGGTCTTAAAACCTGCCAAATTTTGGGTTGAGTTAATCTCTCAATTCGATTGAGGTTACGTCGGCAGCTTTTACTGAAAATAAAAATAATTTTCAGTAAGCCAATGAGTAAACCTGCCGCAACGGCAACGCCTATGCTCAAAGTATCAGCTTGAATTTTACTGGCGGCAATGAATAGCGCATGACTTTTCGCTAACAGCACTAGGCCGCCGCTAAGCCAGATGAAGGTATAAAATATCTTTAAGTTAAGAACGGTGGTGCTGAACATGGTTATTGCTGTACCTGATATTTGTCGTAGAGTGGTTTGATCCAGACAAGAAAACAAGCGGTGGTGACGGCCGACGATCCAAAAATCATGCACATCACCACAATTTGATAGCGCACGGCGATCAATGGCGAAACTCCGGAGAGAATTTGCCCGGTCATCATGCCGGGCAGGGAGACTAAACCGACCGCAAACAGCGAGTTAATGACTGGAATTAACGAGGCTTGAAAGGCAATGTTACGGGCCTCTTGATAAGGAACATTGCGTGCTAGTTCAGCATAAAACCTCTCTGCGGCGAGGCTGACACTGTTCATGGAGTTCGCAAAAATCATACCTGCCAGAGGGATCATATACTGGGGCCGATACCAGGGGTCGAGATTAAGCACCGCCTGAGTTATTAAGGCTAACGTCAACCCGCCGCCGAGCATGATTGACGCAAAAGCTCGGGTGTATAAGCCAGGCTGACGAGTCTTTACGGTACCCAGCGCTATCCAACTGGAGGCGAAGACCATAACGGCCAGAATGGCGAGGATGAATAGCGCACTATCGGATTCGAATATGAAGGCTAAAAAATAACCGATCAAGAGTAGTTGAGCTAACATTCTGACAACACCATATAAGGCGTTAACAGCATTGAGCGACCATTTAACAAGAATTAATAGCGCAATTAATACCGGTGCAAATGAAATGGCTAGGTTAATCAAAGGGATGGTTTGAATGGAACTATTCATAGATATTTTGCGAAGGCGTAACTCTTGCGTTTCCTTAATCAAAGTGTCGAAATCGGAATGGTACCAAAATAGTGAAATGGCATACTCGCTTAAATTAAAAATCTTATCAACGCAGGAGTTTGTTTAGTGAATTGCAACTATAAAGCTAATGCGAAAAAGCAATCAATCGCGTATATTTGCACAAAGTCGATTATCCATAAGTTTCTACGCTGCAGTAGTAGAGTTTGCGTCATTCGATCATTTATGAACCCAATTGAGGAGCGTGCCAAAGGTTCCTTAAACCAATATAGTGAGAATTTAATATGACGCTGCCAATAAAACTGTCGAGTATTCAGCAGGCTTTTCCAGAATTAATTACGGATCAACTTGGTGTTGATGCGGAAATCCAACGAATTTTTTCCATTGATGGCGCCGTCACGGGTGATCTGGTTTTTGTTGCTTCGAAGGAATTTGTCGAACCTGCGTTAAATAGCGTTGCTCTTGCCATTATTACGACAAAAGCGTTAGCTTGCGATCTCTTATCTAAAAAGGGAGTCGGTGTCCTCATCGCTAAAAATGTAATGCTTGCTCAGGCCGTCATAAAACAAGCCTATTCTGATCGTGACTTCATCAACGAACAATGGGGCAAGATACATCCCTCTGCGATTATTCACCAATCCGCAGTCATTGGCGAAGATACCTTTATTTCACCTAACGTCACTATCGGGCAGGAAGTGGTTATCGGTAAGCGTACTCGCATTCTAGCAGGGGTGGTTATCGAAGAGGGCGCACAGATCGGCGATGATTGCATCATCCACTCCAATGCGGTAATTGGTTACAATTGTGTCATTGAAAATGCTGTGGATATCGGTGCGGGAACGATTATCGGCGCTGAGGGCTTTGGCTTTGCACAGGACGAAAACCGTAAAAGCTATCGTATTCCACACACCGGAAATGTAGTGATCGAAGCAGCGGTTCGTATTGGCGCAAATAATTGTATAGACCGAGCCACCTATAAAACAACACGCATCGGTGCTGGTACTAAAACCGATAACCTCTGTCATTTCGCCCATAATGTGCAGATTGGTGAGAACTGCTTGTTAACCTCTATGTTCTGCATTGCGGGCACTAGCAAATTGGGCGACAGGGTCATGGCGAGTGGGCAAACGGGCATTATTGATCACGTTAATGTTTGTAGTGATACGGTATTGCTCCACCGCGCTGGAGTCACCAAAGATATTACTAAGCCTGGCTTTTACGCTGGCTTACCGCTTCAGCCCTTAAATCTCTACTTGAAGAATAATGCTCAGTTTCGAAAGTTGCATGAACTCTGTAAAAGCGTCAAAAAGAATATGCTTTCACTGGTTAAAGTACCTCGTTAACTTTAGCCCCAACAGGAGCTTTGTTAAAGCTCGCTTTCAGTTTTAACGAGGAGAAGGAAGGCCGCTCAATTAAACCATATTAAAGTGGATAGAGCGGCTTTATTACCGATTCTTTGGGCGCCACCGTTTGCCGCTTCTGGGCACGACGAATTTGCTCTAACAGGGCCAACAGGGCTTCACCTTGCCAGCTTGCCACATCATCAGAGTTACCGTAAAGATAGTTTTCCAGTTCCAACACCAAAGGGTTTAAATCCGGGTGGCAGTTGAGCTGGCGAACCTCATCCAAATTTTTAATAGAATGATCAGGGAAGACGGCGTTAAACCAGGCTATCAATGCCGGGCGAGCCGCTGCTGGATTATGTGCTTTGACAGCCTTTTGCAATGCTTTATGGGCTTGGTATCGTGACTCAATCCGGTTTCTATAATTATCTTCTGCTTTACTCGAGCTGATCTTGGGTTGAGTTTTACGTGCTTGCCACCACAGCCATAAAGTCACCATCCAGAGTAATGCGAAGAAGGCGCTAACCAATGGCCAAATTGGATAGGGCGAAGCAATGGGTTGTGGCGTTACGGGTGATCTCTGTGAGTCATCGATGGTAATAGGAGGCAAAAGATTGTTGCTGCTCTGCTGTTTTGCCGGCAGTACCGACATTTTGGATGCAGGAATCCGACTCGTTTCCAGGCGGTTCAGTTTAGTGTTCCACCATGTCACAGCAAAACCCGGTAGTTCAACCGGCCCTTCCCGGTTGGGTACCAAGGCAGCTGACAGGCTGCGTTCGCCATTAACCCCCGTGCTGGTTTCTTGATCGTTTAATACCGGTTGGTCAGGGTAAATTTTTAAACCTTCGCTTTCTGGGTACTCGAAGCTAGGCAATTGTGCGGAGTCTAATCCTATCGCCTTAATGCTGATAGTACGGGTTTGCGGGGTGCCAAGGTGAAGTTTAATGCTTCTGTCCGCCCAGGAATCTTCCAGGGTGAGTTGTTCCGTCGGCAACCAGGGTTGATCGGCAGGATAGCTGGTGGGTTTGGGGAGCACATTGATGATTTGCGTGGGTGATTTACTACGAATTCTACGGTTATCGGAACGAAAAATACTACCTTGTAAAGTCAGTGCGGTCGCCGTCAGAACCTGCTCGGGAATAACCAATCGCCCGCTACTTTGCGGCGCCACCGAGTATTTGATTTCGATTACGGAATATCGCACTCCGTCAATAATAGTTTCATATTTCTGTTGTCCGCCAATTTGTTTAACGAGCGCATTTTTAATATCGATTGGGGTAATATTCGCATTGTCCAAGCCGACGGAATGGTAGACCTTTAAACGGTAAAGAAAGCGCTCCTGTACATAAACTTCCTGTTTGCTAACCGCGCTATCGAGAAAAACTTCACTTTTGGCCGCACGCGGGTCCGTTGCCCCCGGCGTTACCCTCACTTGAATAGGGGTAGTTGTTTCTCCATCCACCAGAAACGAAGGCACAGTAAGCTGTCCAGCGCGCTTGGGGGCTATCACAAAGATAAGGTCGTAATTAGCACTACGTTGGCCATTAATAAAGCTGATTTCGCTTTTCTGTTGACGGTTGAGAATTTCAAAATCCCGTTCCAACGCACTTAAGTCAAGGTTATCTGAAATGGAGCCGCTGTCGGAGCGTAAGGTGAGGCTGATAATATCCTGCTCCGAAATAGTATTTCGATCCACCGACGCCGTAATTTTTGCCTGTGCCAAGGGCGCCAAAAATGCCGCCGTCAGCGTTAGCAAGTATATAAGCCCTCTGAGCTGGAGCTGAGTCAGTAGCGAACGAGCCTGTACTACCATATAGGTTGATTTTCCTGTGGCGGTTGAAATTGATTTTCCAGCTGACGTTGCTGGTACTGATAATTAAATTTACGACGTAATAAGCCACCGGGATCTTCCGGTATTCGGCGTAGCCATTGTTCCATCGCTTGGTGTTGCTCGTCAGATTGGTCATCTGCGTGCATCATTGCCGTTTTATTCGTCTCGGCATCTTGTTGTTCAGTTTGTGCGCTTTCGGGCTGCCTCTCCGTTTGGCTTTGTTTAGCGGAGGTTTCTGCATTTTTTTGTTTTGATTCAGTATCGCTTGGATTAGACGCATTAGCTTGCTGTGTTGGGTTTTGAGCGCCTTCTCCTGACTCAGCATTTTGTTGTGATGGATTTTGACTTGGATTTGACTGGATTTGAGCGGACTGCTGTGGGGAGTTTTGCCCCCCCTGTTGCTGATCATTTGATGCTTGATCCTGCGGGCTTTGTTGATTGTCCTCAGAGTTTTGGCCATTCTTCTGGTTTTGTTGTTGATGCTCCATCAGTTGTTCCACCAGCTTTTTATTGAATCGGGCATCTTCATTTTGCGGTGCTTTTGCTAACGCCTGTTCATACGCCGCAATCGCCTCTTTTAACTGACCCGCTTTTGCCAGTGCATTGCCACGGTTGTAGTGGCTGTCGGCAGTATCTTGCGTGGCAAAATCTTTAGCAGCGTTTTGATAATCGCCCGCTTGGTAGGCAGCGCTTGCTTTCCAGGAATGGGAATCAAATAATTCAGCCGCGCGTTTTGCGTCACCTTCGCGTAATGCGGCGGCACCTTGTTGATCGCGTGTTTGCCAGAGATCATGCCACCCCAGGGCAAAGGCGGGGGATGGGTCAATTAAAAAGATAAGGCTTACTGATAATAGCCAGCCGCGCCGAAAGAATAGTGCTGCCAGCGGCGCGAGCAGTAACAGTAACCAAGGCCCCATTTCTTGCCACTGATCAAATTCTCGCTCGACTTGACGGGAGGCGGCATTAAGGTTGAGGGCTTCATTCTTCAGCAGATAATGAATATCGCTATCATCGATTTGCAACTGAGCAAGGCGGGCGCCCGTCATTCTGGCGAGTTCCTGCATGGGTTCCAACGCCATTTTTGCGATAATAATTTCCTGGCCCTGCTTCAAGAAACCCTGTTCGGGTATGGGGATGGGGCCACCCTCAGGGGTGCCTACCGCCAGTACACTTAAATGATGTGTCTTTAATATATCTGAAAGCTCATTGGCATCCTCATGGCTGATGCCGTCGGTAATCAAAAGAATACGTCCCTCGTTAATGCCACCGTCTTTTAGCAATTGTTGCGCGAGCTTGAGAGCAAGGTCAGGGCGGCTGCCAAGCGCTGGCATAAGCAGGGGCGAAAGTGCTGGCACCATGGCCTTGATAGTGTGAGTATCGTCGGTGAGTGGCGCAACGATATGGGCATCACCGGCATAGACAACCAATGCCGTTTGACCCTGATCTCTTTGATCCAGGATATCGATTAACTTGTGATGTGCTTTTATCAGCCGTGAGGGTGGAATATCGTTAGACTGCATGGAGAGTGATAAATCCAGTAGAATCACCAGCGCGTCTTCTTTTTTGTGTACAGGCTGCGGAATTTTTTTCCACACCGGTCCCGCCAGAGCAATGGTCGCCAACAAAAGGCTAATAATAACGAGATAGAAGGGTAACCGGCTGCTTTTCCCGCTTTGCTGTTCGAGCAAGTAGCCTAGCAGGTGTCGGTCAATTGCCTGCGCCCAACTGGAGCTTTGTTCGCGATAATGTTTTGACCAATAATAGATGAGTGGAACCAGCAGTAGCAATAGCAGCCAATAAGGTCGCAGAAAGTGGAACTGGGACAGTTCTACAATAAAATCAGACATCGAGCACCCCCTCTGGCGAGGGCTTCCCTAATTTGTGCTTCACAAGGGGGTAAAATTTAATCAGGCTAATAACCAGACTTAACAGCAGAAACAGGGATAAGGGCCAGATAAAGAGGGAGCGCACTGGGTTGAATGATTCGGCCTCTTGTTCAATAGGTTCGATTTGATCCAACAGGGCGTATATCTGCTGCAGTTCCTGCGTGTTGTGAGCACGAAAATACTGTCCGCCAGTTTGTGCGGCGATATGTTGCAACATAGCCTCATCCAAATCTGCTGAGGGGTTCATCGTTCTACGGCCAAATAATCCACCGAAGGGGCTCGATACCTCCATTTCACTGGCGCCGACGCCGATGGTATGTATTTTTACCTGTTCAGAGAGTGCGATTTCAGTGGCTTTTTCTGGCGTGATTTGGCCAGCCGTGTTCGCACCGTCAGTAAGCAAAATTAGTAACCGGTTGCTTTCAGGGCGATGACGCAGCCGCTTGGTGGCCAGCCCAATGGCATCACCTATGGCGGTTTGCTCACCGGCAAAACCGATCTGAGATTCGTTCAGTAGGGTTTCAACAGCGTGTCGGTCAAAGGTGAGGGGCGCTTGCAAATAGGCCTGCGTGCCAAACAATATCAGCCCGAGACGATCACCTTTGCGCTGCGTAATAAAATCTCCTAAAACATCTTTAACTACGTCTAAGCGCGTCACTGGCTCATTATTGAGGGTTAAATCTTCGCGCTTCATGCTGCCTGATATATCCACAGCGATCATCAGATCGCGGCCACTGGTCGGTAAACTGACGGGGTCACCAATCCACTCCGGTCTTGCCGCCGCGATAATTAAAGCAATCCAGGCGCTTAGAAGCAAAATATGTACGATGCTGAAGGCCTGCTTAACACTCTTGTTTGCTGGGGAATATTCGTTTGAAAGACTGGCTAGCTGCTGGTAAAAAGGTACGCGCAAAGCGGCATCATCCCTGCGTGCTGCTGGCAGTAAATAATAAACCAGTAGCGGTAAGGGCAGCAGCAATAACGCTAATGGCCACGCCAGCTCAATCATTGATGTTTCCTTATCCATTGGTCAACACATTGCTGTAGCTCTTCCGCATCCCTATGGCTCAACGACAGCTCTTGGCTATAAGGGCCAAAAGCTAAAACTTTGCCTACCCCTTGGGAAAATGCCTGCGTGTTCCCGCACTCATCCAAAAACCTCAGCCAAGTAGCATCGGTTAAGCGTGCCACCGAGTTTTTGCCATAATAAATTACCGAAACTTGTTTTAATAAGCTGTTGATTTGTCTTGAGTATTCTACTGTATTTTTCTGGCTTTGATATTCTAAGTAAATACGGTTTAACGCTTTGCGTGCAAATCGACGGTATTGCTTTTTTATAATTTGACGGCGGATGAAATAGACCAGTACGATTAAGCAAAACAACGCAAATATAGCCAGCACCCACCAGCCTATAGCGGGAGGCCAAAAGGAAACTGGTGCTGGCAGATGAATCTCTCTGAGCTGCGCGAGTGGATCCGTCGGATTCATAACTTATTCAGGGGCTCCCTAATTCCTAACCCCGACATCAGGCTGGTTAATAAGTCTTGGTCTGTGCGTAGTTTAACTAAAGGGATTTTGAGCTGGTCTAATCGGCTTTGAAGCAGCTTTATTTTCCCTCCAAAAATTTGTGCATAGGTCGCTCTGGCCTGCTTGTCGTGTAGATCAACCTGAACACGCTGAGCACCATCACTAATGGTGTAGGCACCAGGTGGAGGCAGTTGTTCCTCTAAGCGGTCGTAGATCAATACACTGACGACGTCGTTATGCTTTGAGAGCTGATAGAGATGGCTTCGTGAAGATTCATCAAAATCAGCGAAGTCACTAATGATAAATAGCTCGCTGCCCGGCTTAAGAATCCGGCGTGCCTGCTGTAAGCTGTCCGCTAGAGTATAACTAGGCTTAGGTGTGTTCTTTAGGTTTAGCGCATGGTTGTATTCAAGGAGAGTCTCTGTCAACTGCAATACCGTATGGTGACTACGCCTAGGCCTAATCTCGCGGTGTTGCGTATCAGCAAAAACAATAGCGCCTATCCGGTCACCGCGGGCAAGGGCGGACCAAGCAAGTAGGGCGGCGGCGCGCGCGGCAACGACTGATTTAAAGGCAACATGGCTGCCAAAAAACATTGATTGGCTCTGATCCACAATTACCAATGCCGGACGTTCGCGCTCCTCAGTATAGAGCTTGGTATGGGGACGCCCGGTACGAGCCGTAACACGCCAATCGATAGTGCGAATATCGTCACCGGCTTGGTAGGCGCGCACTTCGGCAAAATCGATACCTCGCCCTCTAAACGTTGAGGAATGCATGCCCGTCTGCAAGCTGAGAATTTTACGTTGCTTTGATAGTTTTAGATCTTTCGCTATTAATCGGCAGCGCAGTAGATTCTCTAACGTTGCATAGACATTGCTGTCTTCATCGGAAGCGTTATGCCGTGCTGGCTCAGGTGTCATGACTTAGGGTGCGGGAACTGAGTCTAATAATGAGTCGATAATGCTGTCTTTGCGATAGCCATTGGCTTCCGCTTCAAAGCTGAGAATAATGCGATGCCGAATTACATCGTGAACAATGGCTTGCACGTCATCAGGCGTCACAAAATCCTTACCCTGCAGCCAGGCATGGGCTCGTGCACAGCGGTCCAAGGAAATGGTGGCACGCGGACTGGCGCCGTATTCGATCCAATTCGCCAACTCCGGGTTATAGGCCTGCGCCTCGCGCGTTGCCATCACCAGCTGCACAATATATTCCTCAACCGCCTCAGACATGTGGATCGACAACACTTCCTTGCGTGCGCTAAATACACTTTCCTGGGACAATGAGGTCGTACTTCCTGTGGTGACTTGCGCTAAGGCTTCGCCTCTGACCAATTTTAAAATCTGGCGTTCTGTCTCGATATCCGGGTAATCGATAGTCACATGCATTAAGAAACGGTCGAGCTGTGCTTCTGGCAAAGGGTAGGTGCCTTCCTGCTCAATCGGGTTTTGCGTGGCCATAACCATAAATAGTTCAGGTAAAGGGTAAGTGACACGGCCAACACTCACTTGACGTTCTGCCATTGCCTCAAGTAAAGCCGACTGCACCTTGGCCGGGGCGCGGTTGATTTCATCCGCTAACACCAGATTATGAAAAATAGGGCCTTGTTGAAAATTAAAACTACCATCTTCAGGACGAAAAATTTCTGTGCCGGTGATATCGGAGGGCAGCAGATCCGGGGTGAATTGAATACGGTGAAAATCGGCTTCTATACCTTCGGACAAGCATTTGATGGCGCGGGTTTTGGCTAAACCTGGTGCACCTTCCACCAGTAAATGGCCATCGGCTAGTAGTGCGATCAACAAACGGTCGACCAAATGCTCCTGCCCGATGATTTGCTGCGATAAGCTTTGTTTTAATTGTTGAAATGCTAATTTTGTATCCATCTGTTGCGAGGTAAACCTTTTGAAAAAGTGGTGATTTTATCCAATCAGAAAGTTTCGTCCAGTCTTGAAGCGATTATAGATGCAATCGCTGTCTAAAAGTTCGCTTGTTAGACAGGGAAAAGCATAAAAATCGATAACATTATCGAATAGACCCATTGCTACAAGCGCTGCATTATCCAGATAGTAGGAACACGAGACGGAACAATTGTTATGATGAATAGCTTGTTGAAACGGAGGAGTCGATTCAAAAACATTTAGGGGCAGTGTAAAATTTCAACCAATTAGACGAAAGCACCGCAGTGCTTTCGTTGTTGGCCCTCAGGGTTTTGACATTGAGATCAAATGTTGCTTGTAGATAATCAAGGTTTCGTGAAGACTAATGTCATACGATCACTCTCACCAATATCTCGATATTTCTGCTCGTTGCCGTCACCGGCCCGCAGCGAAGGGGGAAGCGACCACACGCCTTTTTTATAATCCTTCGTATCCTTAGGATTGGCATTTATTTCGGATCGTCCAATCAGTTTAAATCCGGCTTTTTCCGCCAAAGCAATCACATAGTCTTCACGCACATAACCACTTTGCGCTTTGGGGTCCTGAGGTTGCTCGTCACTGGCGCGGTGTTCTACCACACCTAAAATACCGCCCGGTTTTAAGGCTGAATAGAAAGCCGTGAAAGCTGCATCAGCGGAGCCGCCACCCACCCAATTATGGACGTTGCGAAATGTCAGCACCATGTCGGCACTGCCGGCAGGGGCTATCGCAACTTTTGTCGGTGGCGAAAACTCCGTGACGATGATTCGATCATAGATATCTGGGCGCGCCTTAACCTTTTTGTTAAAGGCGGCTAAGTTACGTACTACGTAATCAGATTTCGAGCTTTGATCGTAGCTTGCGGCATAGTATTTACCATGATCGCGCAGATAGGGGGCGAGCAACTCCATATACCAACCGCTGCCGCCGGGAGAAATTTCAACTACCGTCATTTCCGGGGCGACACCGAAGAACATGAGGGTTTCCAATGGATGTCTGGCAGCGTCACGAGCTTTATTGTTAGGATCGCGATGGTCGCTATTGATAATTTGGTTTAAGAGTTCTTTATTGTCGCCGTGCGCCTGCAGGGCAGAGCTTTGGAACATAATGAAGAACAGAGAGACAACTAACGCAGAATGCAGAGTAGTTTTAAAACCGATTATTGACATAGGAGGTATCCTTTTATGGCTGACGCGTGCAGGCTATTAGAGAATAATAAAAAATAAAGTTCAATGAGGCTGTTTCAAAATACTTCACAGACCAATGATTATACCCCTACTTTCGGGTGGGATAGTGGGTGGATCAAAACACTTATTTTGCGCGGTTATTATTTGTCCGAGTCTTCTCTAGTATTTACCTGGCATTAATAATTATTAAGTGGAAGGGGGAGTAATGAAAAAAATAATACCTAAAGGGTTCAAGAAAAACGTGCTGGTATCGGCGCTGGGTGTTGCTTCGTTGAGTCTTGGTTTAGTTTCTTTAGCCGAGGCAGCCCAAGTATTAGAGGAAATTGTCGTCACGGCACAAAAGCATGCGCAAAGCATCAATGACGTAGGTATTACCGTCAATGCCTTCTCCGGAGAGGTCATAAAGGATCTTGGTGTCGCTTCAGCTGAAGATATCGCACAATTTACCCCTGGTCTGACGGTTAATGAAACGGCAGCGACGGGTGTTCCACTTTACACAATTCGCGGTATCGGTTTCCAGGATTACTCAACTGCCGCATCCTCGACGGTAGGACTCTATTTTGATGAAGTGGCAATTCCCTACACAGTAATGAGCCGAGGGGTGGTATTCGATGTGGAGCGCATTGAGGTATTAAAAGGGCCTCAGGGGGATCTCTATGGTCGTAACACTACCGCCGGGCAAATTAACTTTATCAGCAAGAAGCCAACGGAAGAGTTCGCAGCCGGTGTGACTGCCAGCTATGGTCGTTTCGATCAATTGGATTTAGAAGGTTTCGTCAATGGCAGTTTGTCGGATGCCGTGCAGGGGCGCGTTGCCTTTAAAACCAGTCAATCCAGTGAAGGCTGGCAAGAGAGCCAGACCAGAAATGATGAACTGGGAGAAAAGGACACCAATGCGATTCGCGCGTTGCTTAACTTTAATCCGACCGATACCCTGAATGTCTTGCTCAACCTGCATTATGTAGAGGATCAGTCCGACAACAAGGCGAACACCGCCTATAACGGCACGCTATCCGGTCTCACAGAATTTAATAATCCTTATACGCCATTGGAAAATTATTTCCTGCCGACGGGTTCGAATTTTGGTGAAACGCCGCCTTGGTATTCCACCGGGGACAACCGGGCAGCGGACTGGACTAATAGTTATACCAGCCCGGTTACAGGTAAAACCTGGGACATCCGTCCGCAGCGTGACAATAAGTTAAAAGGGCTATCGCTGAAGCTGGAATGGGACTTGGGAAATATGACGCTCACTTCAATTACCGGTTATGATGACTTTGAACGCCAGGAAGCCAACGATTGGGATGGCGGCTTCTTTACTGATTCGAGCAATATTAATACCACCGATCTTCAGGTGTTTTCCCAGGAACTACGCCTATCAGGACAGACCGACAAACTGCTTTGGATCGCAGGACTTTATTACTCAGAAGATGAAATGGATGAATACTACCATTACTTTATGTCGGATTCGGTATTTGGCCTAGGTTCAATCCCTTGGGGTGTTGGGCAGTTTGCTGGGACCCCCATCTTGGAGCTGGATACCAAATATTCTCAGGAAACAGAGTCACAAGCAGTATTTGGACATGTTGAATGGCAGTTTACCGACAAAATCCGCTTGACTGTCGGCTTACGCTATACCGAAGAAGAACGTGATTGGCAGGGTTGTACATTCGTTGCCAATGACGGTAGTTTGTCAGGTTTTCTCAATGCTCAGTTTGGCACCAGCTTGGGGCCAGGAGCTTGTGGCACCATTGACGATGATCCAAATTCGCCAACCTATATCTTCGCTTTGATTGGTGGCCCGGATGTTAATGATGCTTTTCATGTTTACAAGGATAGCATCAGCACTGAAAAATGGATGGGCAAACTCGGTGTTGATTACGCCATTACGGAAGACCTGCTGGTTTATGCCACCTATTCGAATGCGTTTAAATCCGGAGGGTTTAATGGCGCCAATTCGAACACCACGTTACAGCTTAAGCCCTATAAAGAGGAAGAGATTACTGCCTTAGAAATCGGGGTTAAGAGCACTTTGCTAGATGGCGCGATGCAAATGAATTTTGCCGCGTTCTGGTATGACTATGAAGACAAGCAGGAACAGGACCTGGCAGTCGCCTTCGTTGGTAATATCGGTGGTTTAACCAATGTACCAGAGTCGCGCATTAACGGTGCGGAGTTGGATATGCAGTGGGTTCCGCTGGCGGGGTTAACCATCAACCTTGGAGTTGCGTACCTGGATACTTTAGTTGAAAAATGGAACGCCACCTCCAATGCCAGTGCGTGGCCAACCATTGTTACTTTCGATGCTTCTGGTCGCGAATTAGCGCAGTCACCGGAGTGGACATACAACGCTATGGTTCATTATGAGTGGGCGGTAGGTGAGGCACTAATGATGGAGGTGGGTGCGGACTTCAACTTTACCGATGAAACCTCCGGTGGCGCCAAGCCAGAAGATGCAACGGACGACTACAGTATCTACAACGCGCGCATCGGTATTAAAGACATCGATGGCAAGTGGCGCGCCTTGCTTTGGGGACGCAATATCACGGATGAAGATTACTATCCAGCAGCTTACGCCGGAGGCAATGGCCCCTATGTCCGCAGTATGGGCATGCCCGTTACCTACGGGGTCACCGTTAACTACAACTTCTAGGCAAATAAACGTTCCTCTGTCGTAGTCGTTTCGGCCCGGTTTTGCCGGGCCTTTTTCACCATTCATTACGAATTTTCAAACAACCGGTTCTTTACCAATAAATGGGCCTGTCAGCGAGAAACCTAAGATGATCAAAAAAGCAGCTCTCCTCGTATTGTTTACATTATTAATCTCAGCCTGCGACTCGTCGCCAGTACACAAGGACATAAGTATCGACACTGCTGATACTCTATTGGTTAACGGTAAATTTTACACACTTAATGCTGAACAGCCATGGGCAGAAGCCGTGGCTATTAAGGATGGCAAATATCTTTATATCGGCGATACGACAGCAGCTGAACAGTATCGAGGCAAGCGAACCCAGTTGCTTGACCTGCAGGGTAAGATGGCAATGCCGGGCATCAACGATGCCCATCAACACCCGGAAATGGGCGGGCTAAAGATGCTCTATCAATGCGTATTTCCCTTTACGGCAACACCCGAAGAAATTGTTGCGGCTGTGTCCCTGTGCGTGAAGGATAATCCCGATGCTGAGTGGATTATCGGCGGCCAGTGGGACAGTGATCTTTTTGTTAAGCATCCGATAGCTTCTCCGAAGGCACTGTTGGATGCCGTATCAGCGGATAAACCGGTGTTGTTGAGTTCAGACTCTGGGCATGATGGCTGGGCCAACAGCAAAGCCCTGGCAATGGCTGGGATTAGCAAAGATAGTCCGGAAGTTGAGGGCGGCGTGATAGGGCGTGATACTAACGGTGAACCTAACGGTTTACTGCTCGAGCATGCTAATCAGTTGGTTGAACAGCTAGTGCCAGACTGGTCTTTGGCCCAGTATAAAGCGGCCACAATCTATGCGATGAAAACCGCCAATCAGTACGGCATTACCGGCCTCAAGGACGCCTGGACCGGGGAAAGTGCGCTGGCTGCGTTTAAAGCTCTGGGGGACGCCAACGCGGTAACATTACATTTGGCCGCTGCAATCGACGTCAAGTATGGGCTTGATATGGCTGTCTTTGATGTTTCTAAGCTAGCGGCATTAAGAGATAAATACAGCGCTGATCAAGTCGATACGCGCTTTGTGAAAATATTTATGGATGGCGTGCCGACATCCTCGCGTACGGCTGCCATGTTAGCCAATTATCTGCCTACTGAAAGTGGTGGTCATAGCCACAATGGCGGCCTTCATTTTGATCTGGAAAAACTGGCCGAGATGATTACGGCAATGGATAAAGCGGGTTTTACCGTCAAGATACACACCGCTGGAGATCGTTCGGTACAAGTCACCCTTGATGCCATCGAACAAGCGAGGAAAGCTAATGGTGATAGCGGGTTGCGCCATGAGTTGGCGCATGCCGGCTATATTGATGAGGCCGATCTACCCAGATTTGCTGAGCTTAATGCCGTCGCCGATCTATCTCCTTATTTGTGGCATCCTTCACCCATTATTGATTCGGTCTTAGGTGCTGTTGGCCCACGCGGTGAACAGTATTGGCCGATCAAAGACCTGGTCGAATCCGGCGCTCCGCTGGCGGCTGGTTCCGATTGGCCTGCGGCGGTGCCGACGATGGACCCCTGGGTGGGTATCGAAGCCATGATAACCCGCGCCGACCCCCGCGATGAGTTTGCGGGTACATTCTGGCCAGAACAGGCAATCACTCTTGCCCAGGCCCTGGAAATCTATACGCGCGGTGGTGCAAAAGCATTGCGACTGGATAATGAGACTGGCTCTATCGAGCAAGGAAAATCGGCTGATTTAATAGTATTGGATCAAAATTTGTTTGCTATTTCGTCTGAAAAAATTAGTGATACACAGGTTGAAATGACACTATTTAGGGGCAAAACTGTCTACCAGCGGGTAGAAAAAAATTAAACAGCCTCGCTATGTCGTCGCAGCATCCGCATTTTTTAATAAAAGAGAAGACCTATGAGCAGTAAAAAGACAGGTTTTGTATGGCACGAAATTTATATGTGGCATAACACGGGCAATTACGCTGGTGTAATGCCTTACGGCAATCCAGTGCAGCCCGGGACCCATGTGGAAAACCCGGAAACCAAGCGGCGTTTCCGTAACTTGTTGGAAGTGTCCGGGCTATTGAAACAGTTACAGCCAATTACAGCGCGGGAGGCCACGGAAGAGGAAATTCTGCGCTTTCATACGCGCGATTATCTGGAAAAAATAAAAGCACTCAGTGCTAACGGTGGTGGTGATGCCGGATTCTACACCCCCATGGGGGACGGTAGCTATGAGATTGCGCGTCTCTCTGCGGGCGGTCTGCTAGCGGCGCTGGAAGCCATTATGTCCGGCGCAGTAAGCAATGCTTATGCCTTGGTGCGCCCACCAGGCCATCATGCACTCGCTAATGAGGGCATGGGGTTTTGCCTCTTTGGTAATGCCGTCATCGCTGGCAAACATGCGTTAGAGTCTTATGGCTTAGAACGTATTGCCACCGTCGATTGGGATGTCCACCATGGAAATGGTACACAAAGTGGGTTCTATAACGATCCCCGCGCTCTGACTATCTCCATACACCAAGATTGTTGCTTCCCACCAAATTCTGGCCACCTGCATGAAAACGGTGAAGGCGAGGGCGAAGGGTTTAATATCAATATTCCGTTACCCGCCGGTTCCGGGGTGGGAGCCTATGAAGCGGCTTTTGATCGGGTAGTTATTCCCGCATTAAAAGCTTATCGACCACAGTTGATAATCGTTCCTTCCGGTTTGGATGCCGGGGCTTATGACCCGCTCGGACGAATGCAGATGCACAGTGGTGGATATCGTTCTTTAACTAAAAAATTAAAGAATGTTGCGGATGAGGTTTGTGACGGCCGTATTTTAATGTGTCACGAAGGCGGCTATGATGAGGATGCCTTACCTTTCATGGGGTTGGCGATACTGGAAGAGTTAAGTGGTATTCGCACCTCAGTTGAAGATCCTTTTCTAGAGATGATGGCAGGACTGGGAGGGCAGCAATTGCAACCACATCAGGAAGAGGTGATAACGGCGGCCCAACAACTGGTGAATAAACTCGGTTAACGGCATAATGTGTCGAAACGCTAAACCAGCATTTTACCCAGGATAAAGTCTTATGATTGATCAAAGCTCACCAACGGCCACCATTGAGACCTACGTCGAGTGCTGCCGACAGGGAGATGTTGAAGGTCTTCGGCAACTATTTCATGAACAGGCAGCTATGTACGGCTATTTAAACGGAGAGTTGATGACGGGAACGCCGGATATCTTTTATCAGGCGGTAGCGACTGCGCCTAGCCCGGCATCATCGGGAGAACCATACCAAGCCGAACTCAGTTCTGCGGCAACGACTGACCAAACCGCAACCGTTATCCTCAAGGAAAATAACTACTGGGGGATGAACTTTACCAACAGTTTTCAACTATTAAAATCAGCAGGTAAGTGGTTCATAGTCAGTAAGCTGTTTCAATCCGAATAAGGTTTTTCTCTGGAGCGGATTTCGCAAGGATAATTATTCGATTAAACCCATATCCTTGCCGACAAACACAGCTGAGGTGCGGTTGCGTACCTTGAGTTTGTCGAAAATATTTTTCAAATGCCATTTCACGGTATTGTCAGCAATAAACAATATCCCCGCGATTTGATGATTAGTTTTCCCTTGCGAAATTAGCAGCAGTATTTCGATTTCCCGACTGCTCAGTTTTTCCGATTCAGAACTGACCTTGGGAATACTCTCATTGATGATATTTGGATTTTTTAACAGCTTCAAAAAGTGGCACGCGTCGCTTGAGAGTTCCTTTGAGTTTTGCTGGCCATCAACCAACTCAAAAACAAAGGGTGCCTCCTCTAAAAGTAAGCTGAAATAGGGGCCGCTTTGCGCTTTTTCGATGGCGATACAAATATTATGGCGGGCTTGTTGTTGCTGTTTTAGCATCAATTGCGTATGTGCTTTCATGATGCGTAGCAGTATTTGCGGCCTGCGCGTCTCAGTTAACTCCACCAAGGCTAATAGCTGATCAATCAGGAGCAATGCTTCCGTATATTCGCCCAACCCAGTCAGCAGCCGGGATTTGATCAGTAATTTAAAACCCGATTCTCTCTCCCAACGTTGTGGAATTATATCGGGCGTTTCGGAATGAGGCTGAATACCCAGCAGGTTGGCCGTCGCCAAAGCGCGGTAAATCTGTCCTTCTACGATCAATAATCGAATTTGCTCATTTGCCACCAACAGGCGTTGGTACTTCAGGTTGGCGGATTGGCAGATTGATTGTGCCCGCTCCAGATGGGCATAGGCCTCGGAGCGATTTCCCTCACGCCAGCACAATTTTGCCATGACGATGTGACCTAATATTGGCGCACTGGCCTGTGAACACTGCTCAACGTAGGGCAGATTTTGTTCGAGTAGTTCACGCGCATCCTCTATTTGATTCCATTCATATAAAATGCAGCCTCGATAAAGTGAAGGCTCGGCGGAGATATAACTGCGCCAGCTTTCTTCCAGTTCAGCAGTTTTCTCGGCTAGGCTGAATAGCTGCTCGGCCCGGGATAAATCGCCAATAGCCATTTCTACCAGGGCAGAAAAACATTGCGAATAGACCATGCCGTAAGTGGAGTTGCATTGCGCGTGGTAATGATTTGCGCGCGCCAGCGCTTCTCGTGCTAACTGATATTCGCCTTCGGCAAAATAGCAATAACCAAGAATATTTTGTTGTGCGCCATGGATGAAGGGTTCAACATCAGCACCTAATGGCTCTATGGCAATAGCCTTTGCCTTAGCGACATCGTCAGCTGCAACCGCGGTGCCACTGCGATAAACCTTTAGCTCGCCGCGCAGCCCGGGGATGGATTCACCGCGCGCCTCCAACTCATCCAGTCGTTGTACGGCATCACGGAGGGCTTCGGCAGCTTCTGTTGGTCGTCGCATATGAAACAGCGCACAGCATTTATAGGCGGGGATAGTGGGTCGATCAGCAATCAACTCGGCAGGAATACGACGAGCCCATTCCAGTACTTGGGTCATATGACCACGGGTAATGAACTTTTTAGCGTGGCGTTCAACCAATTCAGTCAAGAAAGGAAAATCCTGACCTTCGATCGCATGCGATACGGCATCATCAATCAGCCCCTGCCCAGCAAGCCATCGACTGGCATATCGATGTAGTTCTGGTAATTTTTTGGGGTAATTGATGGCCAGTTGATTGAGTAAAAATTCACGAAACAAATAATGATATCGATACCAACCCCGGGTTTGATCGAGGGGGATCAGGAATAGGTTTTGCTGTAAGCACTGATTGATGAGTTGACGATTATTTTGTCCTGGATTAACGGCGTCACAGAGTTCCGGTTGAAAGCGGTTTAACACAGAGGTATGTAATAAAAACTGCTGCATTTCGGGTACCAGATTTCCCAGCACATCCTTTGCAAGATAATCCGCAATGTCGAGTACGTTACCGGATATTTTGCTAAGAATTTCCTGGTGATTCGATGTTCCCAGCAAAGCCAGAGTAACGAGTTGGATTGCTGCCGGCCAACCTTCGGTTTGCTGCGTGATTTTGTGGATAGTCGACTCATCGAACTCTGCGCCTAGTTGTTGACCGATAAAAGCTGCGACATCACGCTCGCTAAACCTGAGGCTGTTCGTGTTGATTTCCTTAAGGCGGTTACGGACCTTTAAACTGCCGACGGAAAACTGCGGACGTTTGCGACTGGCAATAATGAGTGACAGGTTATCCGGCAATAGGTTGATGAGCATTTCCATAATCTGGGCGATGGCAGGTGTGTCAACGGCGTGATAATCATCGATAAATAGCATCGTCGCCTTAGGTTGCTCAGCAATCTCCCTCATCAAAGTGGCAATAATCGCCGCAGACCTATCCATACTCCAATTCGCCAGTTGGCCCCGAGCTAACGCACCAGAAATCGCGTTCACCTGGGTTAGCGCACTAATCAGGTAGGTGAGTAATGCAATAGCACTGCTTTGCTCCTGTTCCAACGAGAGCCATGAGGTAATCGCGTTTTGCTCACTCAGGTTTTGATGCCATTCCGCCATCAGTGTGGATTTGCCATAACCCGCAGGTGCGCAAATCAGCGTTACCGGGCATGTCGGCGGCTGGCTTATCAGCTGATCGAACTGTGGTCGATGAATCATCCGTCCACTGTTGGTCGGTGGGAGAAGTTTGGTAAGAATAATTTCCTGCTCAGAAATCATACTGTGCTCAAATTGAAAATATTCATTATTGCTCTGTCGATAGACCAAAACCGCCTCCGCCAGGCGTTTCAATCACGAAGGTGTCCCCACTTTTTATCGATACTTGGGCGGTTGCTTTTAAATTTATTCTCTTTCCGTCAGCACGTTGCACATAGTTGTTACCCACTGCGCCCGGCTGGCCACCAGCTATTCCAAAGGGAGCCGTTTTGCGATGGGAGGATAGAATCGCCGCTGACATAGGCTTTAAAAACCGAATCTTGCGAATCACCCCATCGCCGCCACAATGTTTGCCCTGGCCGCCGCTATTTTTGCGGATGGAAAAATCGTCCACCAGCACCGGAAAACGCCATTCTAGCACTTCGGGGTCTGTTAAGCGTGAGTTTGTCATGTGTGACTGTATCGCGCTCACCCCATCAAAATCAGGGCCAGCTCCCATGCCTCCGGCAATGGTTTCGTAGTATTGATAGGTGTCATCGCCAAAGGTGAAATTATTCATCGTGCCCTGTGCCGCAGCACATACACCCAGCGCACCGTAGAGCGCGTTAACTATCCATTGCGAAGTTTCCACATTGCCGGCAACTACTGCCGCCGGATAGCATGGATTTAACATTGAGCCTGACGGGATAATGATCTGAATCGGTTTGAGGCAACCCTGGTTCATGGGGATATCTTCTTTGACCAGCGTACGGAAGACATAGAGTACCGCCGCCTTACATACTGCCGATGGTGCATTGAAGTTATTCGGCAGTTGCGCTGAGGTGCCGGTAAAGTCGACCACGGCGCTGGCGTTGGCTTGGTCCAAAGTCAGTTTGACTTTGATGGTGGCGAAATCATCAATCTGATAGCTGAACTCACCCTCTTTTAAACCTGCTATAACCTTACGTACGGAGGCTTCCGCATTATCCTGCACATGTTGCATATAGGCCTTAACCACATCAACACCATAGTGTTCGATCATGCGCCACATTTCGCTGATGCCTTTATTGTTGGCAGCAACTTGGGCTTTCAGGTCGGCAATATTCTGATCGGGGTTACGTGCCGGGTAGTGGCCAGTATTTAATAGCCTGCGTATTAACCTTTCGTCGAACTCGTCTTGCTGTATTAGCCGAATGTTATCGAATAACACCCCTTCATGCTCAACAGTAACGCTGTTGGGTGGCATTGATCCAGGGCTGATGCCACCGATATCGGCATGGTGCCCGCGGGATGCGACAAAAAAAAGTATTTCAGTGTTACTCAGGTTGAATACCGGACTAATTACCGTTATATCGGGCAGATGGGTGCCACCGCTGTAGGGGGCGTTACTGATGAAACTATCACCGGGCGAAATCCTTTGTCCGAACTTGGCGATGATGCTTTTTACGCTCTCGCCCATCGAGCCCAGGTGGATAGGCATATGGGGTGCATTTGCGACCAGATCCCCTTGAGCATTAAAAATGGCACAGGAAAAATCCAGGCGTTCCTTCACATTGACGGAAGTGCTGGTGTTTTCTAAAACCGCACCCATTTGCTCCGCAATGGACATAAACAGATTATTAAACACTTCCAGCATAATAGGATCCGCCCGGGTGCCGATAGCGACGCGGTCGGGCAGCGGGACAATACGTTCAAGCATCAGATTACCCAGCTCACTCAGGTGAGCCTGCCAACCCGCTTCGACGATATTGGTGCCAGTATCTTCAATAACCATGGCTGGCCCGTCGATATAATCGCCGGGGCGAAGATGAAATCGGTGATAGACCGGTACAGCATAATGCTGGCCGTCACTAAAAAAACAGCTTTGTGCAATAGAACTCAAACCATCGGGTCTGTTGCTAAAAGTTGGAGGAGTGCTGTCCTCATTGTAACCCGGAGCCATCGCCTCAACGCAGATGGATTCGAGCACCAAAGCTTTAGCAGATACGCTAAAGCCATACTGTTGGTGGTGTGCTGACGCGAAGGCGGCAACAATCTGCTGGTATTCTTCTTCGTATTTTTCCTCGTACTCTTGCAAAGGAACCGGCAGGCTCGAATCGGTGCCCTCGTATTTAACATAGGCGGTACGTAGAAATTGAATTGTCTGTTCGGTGACTCCTTGTTGTATCAGTTCGTTACGAGCGTCGTTTTCCATCTCGATTATATTTGATTGTAGAACTTGCATCAGGCTGTCTGATAGTTGGCGCTCTACCGCCTGCTGACGAATGGTGCGCATATCCGCCAAACCCATGCCATAAGCAGATAGCACTCCGGCGAAAGGATGCAGGATTACTTTTTTCATACCCAAAGCGTCCGCCACCAAACAGGCGTGTTGCCCGCCGGCGCCACCAAAGCTACAGAGGGTATAATCAGTGACGTCATATCCGCGTTGCGTAGATATCTGTTTAATGGCATTTGCCATGTTGTCGACGGCAATTTTAAGAAAGCCTTCAGCAATGGTAAATGGCGTTAGCTTGCGACCTATCTGTTGTTCAATTTTGTGAGACAGTTGACTAAACTTTTGCGCAACAACCAGACTATCCAATGGTTGGTCGGCATTTTGGCCAAAAACGTTCGGGAAAAAGTCTGGGTTGAGTTTACCTAATAACAGGTTGCAATCCGTTACTGTCAGTGGCCCGCCGCGCCGATAACAGGCGGGGCCGGGGTTAGCGCCTGCAGATTCTGGGCCGACACGAAACCGCTCGCCAGCAAAGCTGAGAATGGAACCACCACCAGCAGCAACGGTATGAATTTGCATCATCGGTGCACGTATTCTGACACCAGCCACCTGTGCGTCGAAGGTGCGTTCATACTCGCCCTGAAAATGAGCAACATCCGTAGAAGTGCCACCCATATCAAAAGTGATAATGCGTCCGTGACCTGCCTGCTGACAGGTTTTTACTGCACCGACAATACCTCCGGCAGGCCCGGAAAGGATGCTGTCCTTACCCTGAAATAAATCGGCACTGACCAGCCCACCATTGGACTGCATAAACTTCAGCTGTGTATTGCCCAGTTCGGCGGCAACCTGATTGATATATTGACGCAGAATGGGTGACAGGTAGGCATCCACGACAGTGGTATCACCGCGACTGACCAACTTCATCAGCGGACTGGTTTGATGACTAATGGATATTTGTGTAAAACCAATCTTCGCGGCAATGTCGGCAAGTTGCTGTTCGTGATGATGGTATCGATAACCATGCATCAGCACGATAGCGATAGCACGAATACCACGATTAAAAATTTGTTTTAACTGCGCTGTTGCGGCGCCACCATTAAAAGGTACCAGAACCTCGCCCCGCGCACTGACGCGCTCCTCGATTTCCACCACGTCCTGGTAAAGTAATTGTGGGAGGGTAATATCCAGCTCAAAAAGTTTGGGACGATTTTGGTAAGCGATACGCAACGCCTCTTTAAAACCGCGGGTGATTGCGAGCACTGTCGGTGTGCCTGTCCGTTCCAACAGCGCATTAGTCGCCACGGTAGTGCCCATTTTTACGGAATCAAGCAGCTCGAAGGGGATGGCGTCAGCAGATTTTATTTTAAGAATATTGCGGATACCCTGAAGCGCGGCATCTGGGTACTGCTCTGGATTTTCAGACAACAGTTTTCGAGTAATAAGTCGGCCTTCAGGGGTACGCGCGACAACATCGGTGAAGGTGCCGCCACGATCTACCCAAAATTGCCATTTTTTTAATATTTTGTGCTTATTTTCAGGGGCTGAAGACGACATGCTATTTTTTTTCTTAACTATACTTATCGGTAGTTGGACAATTAGGTTATTGTAAAGCACTTGCACACGATAAGGCATTGAACAGGGTTAATCATTCACCATATTTCAAAGGATCGTATAAATGAAAGGCGTCATGCTGGCCGATAAGAATAAATGTATGCTGCAATTGGAGAAGGAATTTAAGACCAAACTGAGCAAAACTCAGTTGGAAAAAGTCACCACCTTTGCGCGCAATTACTTTCAGAATGTACCCGTCGACGATCTGTCCGGGAAAAATGTCACGGATGTTTATGGACAAACCCTTAGCGCGTGGAAATTCATTCAGGATTTCAATGCTAAAAAACCCAAAATTAAAGTCTTTAACCCCGATTTTGAACAGCACTTTTGGCAGTCCAGCCATACCATTGTCATGGTACTGCAATCCGACATGCCTTTTTTGGTAGATTCGGTGCGAATGGAACTTTCCCATCAAGAGATCAATATTCATGCGGTGCAAAGCATTGTTTCGCAGGTAAAGCGCAATGCTAAGGGCGTTTTTCAGGATCGGTCGATTTGTAATTATCAGGGTGACTGTCGCATTGATATGAAGGGCTATCGAACTGAAGCCCTAATGTATTTTGAAATTGATCGTATGGCGGACAAAGCCGCCCTGACTAAACTGGAAGTGGATTTGGAAGACGTGTTGGGGGATGTCGCTGCGGTGGTCGATGACTTTGCGCCGATGAAAGCACGGGTTAGTAGCATTATTACGTCTTTAACGGATAACCCTCCGCCGATCAACCCCGACGAACTGGCGGAAACTAAAACCTTCTTAACTTGGCTGTTAGATCAGAACTTTACTTTTTTAGGCTATAAAAAGTACGTTTTGGTCGGTGACAACAAGAAGAAGCTAGTCAAATATTTGGAGAGTGAAGAGCTTGGGTTGGTGAAGCGCAAGCGTAAATCTTCCATGGATAAATACTTCGATGAACTCAGTCCCGACCTGCAATCCTATATCGAAAAACCGCAGCTCCTTAGCTTTGCTAAATCCGGTAGCATGGCGCGTGTACATAGGCCGGTTTACCCCGATTACATAGCCGTGCGAGAATTAAACGATAAGGGTGAAGTCGTTGGTGAGCATGGCTTTCTGGGTCTTTATAGTTTGCCCGTCTATACCGAAAGAGCACAGCGAATTCCGGTGCTGCGAAAGAAAGTTGAGCAGATTATTCAACGCTCGGGTTTGTACCCCTATAGCCACGAGGGTAAACAGTTAGCACGAGTCATTGATACTTTTCCCCGCGAAGAACTGTTTTTAACGGATATTGATGAACTCTTTCACACCATTACCCGTGTCGCCCAAATTAAAGAACGTCAGCAGACCCGGCTGTTTGTTCGCAAAGACCATTATGGTAAGTTTTTTTCCTGTCTTGTCTACATGCCTAAGGAAAGTTACAACACCGACACAAGAAAGAAAATTCAGGCGATTCTTTGCCAAAATTTCAAAGCCCTCAATGTTGAATTTACCACCTATTTCAGTGAATCCATTTTGGTGCGAACGCATTTTGTTTTACGCACAAATCCGAATCAGACTTATGACTATGATTTAGAGGCGTTATGGCAAGAAATAGTCGATGTAACCCGTTCCTGGCAGGATGAATTATTACAAGGGCTAATCGATAAGTACGGTGAAGAAGCGGGCATCCTCTACGGACGACGCTTTCAAAATGCCTTTCCTTCCAGCTTTCGTGACAATTTCCCGCCCCGGGTTGGCGTTACCGACGTACACCATATTCTCTCGTTGAGCGATGACAACCCGATGACCACTTGGTTTTACCCGTACGCGGAAGACGAGGAGGAGGTGCATTTCAGTCTATATCATCGAGAGGAACCATTACCCTTATCCGATATCATCCCCATTTTGGAAAATATGGGGTTAAAGGTTATCGGTGAGCATCCTTATAAAATAGTGGATAAAGAAGGGCTGGTGGCTTGGAATCATGATTTTAATCTGATCTATCGACTCGACGGCGAAGTCGATGCCGAAAGTACCAACCAACTCTTTACCCAGACTTTTGATAGCGTTTGGCGGGGGGTGGCTGCCAACGATAGTTTTAACCGACTCGTTCTAGCCGCACAGTTGGATTGGCGCGCCATTGCTTTTTTGCGGGCCTGTAGCCGTTACCTCAAACAAATCAGGTTGGGTTTAAGCCAGGACTATGTCGCGGACACGTTACTCAGGCACATGGACTTTACCCGTTTGATTGTCCAATATTTCAATACCAAGTTTGATCCTGAACTTAAGCTCAGTAGTGAAGCCCGGCAGACAAAGCTCGATAAAATGGAAAGTGATTACCTGAGCATGCTGGATCAGGTTGAGAGTTTGAGCGAAGACCGCGTGTTGCGCCGCTATCTTGAACTCAACAAAGCGATGCTGCGCACTAACTTTTTCCAAACTAATGCGCGGGGCGAACCAAAAGAATATTTCTCCTTCAAGTTTGATCCGAAGCAGATACCGGATATTCCTTTGCCCTGTCCGATGTTTGAAATTTTTGTCTATTCAAACCATATGGAAGGCGTACATCTACGCGGTGGTAAGGTTGCACGTGGTGGTCTGCGCTGGTCTGACCGAGTGGAAGATTACCGTACCGAGGTGCTGGGCTTAGTCAAAGCGCAACAGGTCAAGAATGCGGTTATCGTACCCGTGGGTGCGAAAGGTGGTTTTGTCGCTCATCGGAGCTTTGAAATAACGGATCGAGAGGCTTTCATGGCGGAAGGGATCGCCTGTTATAAAACCTTTATCCGTGGCCTATTGGATATCAGTGATAATTTAGTGAAAGGTAATGTTGTTCCGCCGCAGAGGGTGGTGCGCTACGACGAAGATGACCCCTATTTGGTGGTGGCGGCAGATAAAGGTACCGCCACTTTCTCTGACATTTCCAATGGTGTTGCCAAAGAGTATGGCTACTGGCTGGGCGATGCCTTCGCTTCCGGTGGCAGCCAAGGCTACGACCATAAGGGTATGGGCATTACGGCGCGCGGGGCATGGGTGTCGGTACAAAGACACTTTCGTGAGCAGGGTCATGATACGCAGGCTAGCGATTTTACTGTCGTTGGCATTGGCGACATGGCGGGCGATGTCTTCGGTAATGGCATGCTGCTGTCGGAGCACATACAGTTGGTCGCGGCATTTAACCATATGCATATTTTTATCGATCCCAACCCTAATGCGGCAAAGAGCTTCGTCGAACGTAAACGCTTGTTTGAGCTACCACGTTCGAGCTGGGCGGATTACGAGAAAAAACTAATTTCCAAGGGCGGTGGTGTTTTCCTGCGTAGCGTCAAAGCGATCCCTATTTCTCCCGAAATGAAACAGCGCTTTGCGATTAAAGCGGCTATCCTGACCCCGAATGATCTGTTAACGGCACTGTTAAAAGCACCGGTAGATATGATCTGGAATGGTGGTATCGGTACCTACGTCAAAGCAAAATCGGAATCGCACCTTGATGTTGGTGATAAAGCCAATGATGCCATCCGCATTAACGGTGCTGACTTGCAGGCTAAGATTGTGGGCGAGGGCGGCAATCTGGGCATGACGCAACTGGGTCGGGTCGAATTTGGTTTGAAAGGCGGCGCAAGCAATACCGATTTTATCGATAACGCAGGCGGTGTGGATTGTTCAGACCATGAGGTCAATATCAAAATTCTGCTGAACGAACTGGTTGCAACGGGCGAGTTAACAGAGAAACAACGCAATAAACTACTGGTCACAATGACAGATGATATCGCGGATCTGGTGTTGGAAAATAACTACCAGCAAGTACAGGCGATCAGCATTGCGCAATCGCGTGCTGATGAATACATGAACGAATACCGTCGTTACATCAGTTACCTGGAAGAAACTGGCAAACTTAATCGCGCCCTGGAGTTTTTGCCAACCGATGAAGAACTAGCGCAGCGTGATGAACAGGGTAAAAGCTTAACGCGGCCGGAGCTGTCTATTCTGCTCTCGTACAGTAAAGCCGAGTTGAAAGAGATACTCGTTAATACCAGCATCCCAGACGACAACTATCTGTCGCTGGCGGTAGAAACTGCATTCCCGAAAATGCTCACGAAGAAATACAAAAGTGCTGTGCATAAGCATCAGCTGCGTCGAGAAATTATTGCCACACAGTTAGCGAATGACATTGTTAATCACATGGGTGTCACCTTTGTTAATCGCATGCGAAATTCCACCGACGCGCAGAACGAACAAATCGCCATGGCCTATGTGATTGCCCGCGATGTTTTTCAGATGCCGACAATCTGGAAAGCCATCGAAGCATTGGATAACCAGGTCAGCGCCAAAGTGCAGACTGATATGATGTTTTCCTTGATGCGACTAGTACGACACGGCGCACGCTGGTTGATCCGGCATCGTCGCGATTATGGTGATGTTCAATCGGTCATCGAACATTTTGGCCCAGGTATTGAAAAACTGCGTCAAGGCATGCCGGGGATACTCTGCGGTGAACCACTTAAGCAATGGCAAACAACTAATGAGCAGCTTCTAAAAGCCGGTGTGCCGGAATCCTTGGCTGCTGATATCGCGAGCTGCAGTGCGATTTTCTTTGCACTGGATATTATTGAAGCGACCTCGGCTACCGGAGCTAAATTAGAGCAGGTCGCCAACATATTCTTTAACCTCGCCAACTGCCTCAACCTGCACTGGTTCCGACAACAAATTATTCTGCTTGATGTCGATAATCGCTGGCATGCCGCCGTACGAGACACCTTCCGCGATGACTTGGATTTACAGCTGCGCAACCTAACCAAAACAGTCATAAAAATGGGTTCTGGAGCACCCAAGGAGCCTGCAGCTCGTGTTGATTTCTGGGTGAGTGGACATCAGGAATTATTGAGTCGTTGGCAGTCCATGCAAAAAGAGCTGCGTGATGCGCCACAGGTCGATACTGCTATGTTTGCCGTCGCCATCAGGGAGTTGATGCGTATGGAGCAAGACGAGTAATATTGTTCGCGGCAAGTCGGGCCGGAATAGGCCGGTTCGGCTTCGATCGCATAATGATACACCGGCACAGAATACATCTCGGCTCGCCTATGTCAGAAATTTTCATCGACCTTGTCATTTCTTCACATGACTATTTGAGCCTCTATCAAGGGGTAGCAAAAGACGTTATCGCAAAAGATCGCAGCGGTAGAACGGTGCGCTTCCCGGCAAAAATTCTAAGGCCCTTCGTAAGCCACCATGGTATTAATGGTTCATTTTGTATCGAGTTCGATGAGAACCGCAAATTCAAAAAAATTAGTAAGTTGACTCATTAGTATCCGAATAAAAGGCTAGCATACCTGGACATCACCTCTCCCTCTAGAAGCAGGGTGAGGGATAATAAAAAATATGAAAACGTGCCCAAAGTAAAAGCAGGCCCTTTTATGGACTCGCTTCCTTGTCGCGGAGCAGGTAACATGCTGGTTTTGTGCCGCTAGCCCTATCAGTGGGTGTGCGGTTTTGCTGCTTTGAAAAAGTGTTGGTTAACGATGAATTATCCGCTTTCAATATTAAAAATCATTGTCATTAGTATGGCGTTGTTGGTCGGTTTAGCGACGGCTTCACCAGCACCAAGTAATTATTCTGCGGTTACCCAAGATGGTAAAGGGGCCATCGCAACAGTTAATCCAGAAGCTACAGCCGCAGCATTGACAGCTTATCAAAAGGGCGGTAACGCCATAGATGCAGCTGTTGCCGCAGCACTCACTTTGGGTGTAGTAGACGGCTATAACTCCGGTATTGGTGGTGGCTGCTTTATTCTGATTCGCTGGGCTGATGGACGAATTGCGGCGATTGACGGTCGCGAAATGGCTCCAGCCGCTGCTCATCGTGATATGTACCTGCGCGATGGTGCTGTCGATGCAAGCCTGAGTAAAGTGGGTGCGCTTGCTATCGGTATTCCTGGTTCAGTTGCCGCCTATGATTACCTCATCAAAAAGGGTGGCAAATTATCGCTGGCGCAGGCATTACAAGCGGGTACCTTGCTGGCGGAGAAAGGCTTTGAAGTCAATAAGCTCTATGCGCAGCGTTTGGGTTGGGCCAGCGCCGGCATCAAACAATTCCCCGCTTCTGCAAAAATTTTCTTAAAGAATCAGGGAAATACTCTCCAGGCTGGAGATGTTCTTGTTCAAAAGGATTTGGCAGCGACCTACCGCAAACTGGCAGAGCAGGGCGCAGACTATTTTTATCATGGGGAATTTGCTACCCAGCTTGATGCCTGGATGAAAGCGAACGGTGGCATCATTACCCAAAAGGACTTTTCAAATTATCAATTAAAATTCCGACAGCCGCTGCTTACTCAGTATCGAGGCTATACCCTGGTGGGTTACCCACCACCTAGCTCTGGAGGAGTTCATGTCGCACAAATTTTAAATATGTTGGAGCCGTTTGAAGTAAGCAAGCTCTCCGATGTTGACCGTCATCATCTGCTTGTTGAAGCAATGAAGCTGGCATTTGCCGATCGCGCTTATTGGTTAGGGGACTCCGATTTTGTTAACGTACCTAAAGGCCTAACAAGCACTGAGTATGCAAGAAGTCTGGCGGCGAAAATTACAATGAGTAAGTCAAGTCCAGTGGAGCAACAAGGTACCCCGCCAAACGTGGAGACAGATTTTTTCGGCAAACATACAACCCATATTGCTGCGGCAGACAAAGAAGGTAATTGGGTCGCCATTACGACTACGGTTAATACCTCTTTCGGGTCAAAGGTGGTCATTCCCGGCACGGGAGTAGTGATGAATAATCAAATGGATGATTTTAGTATACAGCCCGGCGTACCCAATGCTTTCGGACTCGTAGGGGTGGAAGCAAACAGCATTCAGCCGGGAAAGCGACCACTTTCAAGCATGAGCCCAACCATTTTGTTAAAAGATGATAAACCAGTGATGACTTTAGGCGCTGCTGGCGGGCCAACGATTATCACGCAAGTGGTTCAAGCGCTGGTTAATACTGTTGATCTTGAGATGGAATTACCTGCAGCATTGGCTGCAGTACGGGTGCACCATCAATGGCGGCCGGATGTGTTATTGACCGAAGCCTCGATGCCGAAGGCTGAACAAGAGGAACTTAAGGCCCGCGGCCATAGTTTAAAGATTCGCAACTATATGGGCGCGACGCAGGCGATTCGTTTGAATGCTAACGGGGGGTTCGTTGCGGCATCGGAACCAAGGCTTGTTGAATAACAGCGTCCAGGGATAAGCGTTTTCTCCATCTCATCATTTACCTTCCAAAGTATATTTCAGTGGTAATGTGAAGCTATAGCTTTCGCCTGTTATTTCCTTGGGAACCGGTGGGTAGGGACTTGCCTTGAAGGCACTTTGTTGTGTCACTTGAGTCAGTTGTTCTGAGCTGCTGCTGAGTATCGTAACGTCCTTAATTTTGCCATTGCGATAGATGCTAATTTTAACTTTTATTTCACCCTCAAGATTTTGTCCGCGAGTTTCCTTGTCGTAACGTTGATGCTCAGGGCGAGCGAACCAATTTAGTAATTGTAGAAAATAATCCTGTTCTAGCTGCGCCAACTGGGAGGAGGACAAGTGCGTTGTTACGTCTTTATCTGAATGTTCTTGTTGGTCGGCATTGAGTTTAGCCGTCGGTATCGGTTCAGATACTATTGGTTTTTCAGGCAGTTTAGATGGATCTTTAGGTTGTGGCACAATGGGATTTTTCCTAGTATCCGGGGGAATAATCTCTTTGATTGGTTTAGGAATAGCCTCTTTAGCAAGTTGTTCAGGTTGACTCGGCGCGGCTATTTTAACCGGTGCAACCTTTGCGTATTCAAGTTTGATGTCCAAGGCTTGGACGCTTTCCTGTTCAAAGTAGCCTTTATTAAATAGGTAAATGGTACTCCAGAGCATCGTGCAGAGTAGTGTTAAGCATAATAGTAGAACGACAAAACCAGGCACCGTTCTTTTTGGCGCTGACGGGGGAATATCTTCGCGCACACGCAATTGGCTTACCGCCAATGTCTCTTTA
>Ga0070727_10000247_pt1 | contig 76867 bp, 63 predicted proteins | sample tdAd472_FD_66722 | JGI IMG/M metagenome (GOLD analysis project Ga0070727, IMG submission 66722) | Marine sediment microbial communities from the Atlantic coast under amendment with organic carbon and nitrate - tdAd47.2 | ecosystem: Environmental > Aquatic > Marine > Coastal > Sediment | place... | reverse complement strand
TAGCTGTTTATCACATGGGTATTTATGCTGATAAAAAATTAATGGATTGGTTTTTAAAGGAATATCCCAAGCATTCTGATGCAAAACTGGATATGGGTAAAAGTTGTATCCGATTTAAAAAGATAGATAAAATTCCTTATGATTTAATAGGAGAGTTAGCCTCTAAAATGAAAGTAGATGAATGGATTAAGATATATGAAAATAATCTGAAACGCTAATTTAAATTCTAATTCCCAAAATACACACATCATCTATTTGCTCTAGTTCTTGTTTCCAATCTTGAAATATAGATTCAATTTTTTGCTTTTGAGTTTCCATTGGTAGTTCATGAAGTGATACTAATAGTTCTTTAAATCTACTATACTTGAATTTTTTCCCTTTTTCTCCACCAAATTGGTCTGCAAATCCATCAGTATAAAGATAAATACAATCTCCCTTTTGTAATTCTATTTTTTGATTGTTGAAAGGTTTTCGATTAATGTATTTTCCAATTGGTTGTTTGTCTGCTCCAAGCTCAAAAAGTTCGTTATTTCTGATATAATAAAGTGAGTTGTTTGCACCTGCGTACTCTAAAACCATGTTTTCAATCTTACAAAGGGCTATATCCATACCATCTTGTAACTCTTCTTCGCTTCTTTCAAATCTTTCCTCTAACAACATATTTGTCTTATCTAATATTTCATTAGGAGAATTGATATCAAGTTCCATAACAGTTTTAGTTAAGGCTGTGCTACACATAACACTAACCATTGCACCCGGAACTCCATGTCCTGTGCAGTCTGCAACACTAATAAATGACTTGTTCCCTTTCTTTTCTATCCAATAGAAATCTCCGGCTACAATATCTTTGGGTAGATACAATACAAAAGAATCTGGAAAAGCATCAGTTATAATTTTTGTAGGAGGTAATATTGAATTTTGAATTCTTTTTGCATATTGAATACTATCTGTAATCTCTTTATTTTTTTGTTCAACTAGTAAGTTTCGCTCTTTAACTTTTTCATTTACTTTTTTAATTTTTCTAAACGCAAAAATTCCGAAAGAAACGAACCCTAGCATTAATATAAATCCAACCAAGAAGGCCACTTTTTTAGTTTGTTCCTTTTCAAGTCTAGAGCTAATGCTTTCAAGTTTAGCCTGACTGAGCTGTCGTTCCTGAAGATTTTTTAAGCTATCTTGTCTAAAGGCCAACTCATATTCAAACTGTTGTTTACTTTGGTTCACTTCATTTATATTAGCAGTAAGCCTGAAACTGTCTTTTAGTTCAATAGCAAGTTTTAAATATTCTAAGGCTTTTTTATAATTGCCTAAACGTTCGTTTCCGATAGATAATAAATAAGCACAATCATCTTGCCTTCGTAATACTTTACCATCTTTAAATAAATCTAAAGCCAGAGCTGCATTTCCAATTAATTCTTTGTTTTGGTTAAGTCTAAAATTACAAAATGCTAATCTCCATTTTGAAGCAGCCATAAACTCTGTAAGGTTATATTTTTTGGCTATCTGATAACCACTATCTGCATATAACATAGCTACATAAAACTCTCCCATTGAATAATACTGACCACTAAGATTATTATAGATAGGCGCCTTTTTAGATTCCCCACTTTTACTAATGTAGTTTAACGCCTTTTTATAACTTTGGATAGTAACTTTGTTTTTATTAGATAGTGCGGTATAAAAATAAGCTGTGTAAAGCATAGAAGAATCTTGAAATTTTGTTGCTATTTTCAATAGTTCTTCAGAGTAGTCTATTAAATCTTCATCGTACTTTGCTAAGTAAACATATTGGTTAATAATACTTAAAAGAACATCAAACAAAAGTTTATCATTACTTTGTTTTACTTTCTCTTTAAATTTAAGCAGTAAAAGAATGTTGTTTGATGAGCTGGATGCATATTTAAAAACATCTAACCTTCTTTCTAAGACCTGAAATTCTAATTTTAAATTGTTATTGGTTTGAGCTATTTTTTGCGCCTTATCAAAGCACTCTGTACTTTTTATAATTTCAGAATTATCAAATAATGCATTTCCTAAGAAGCAGAGGTTCAATGCTCTTGCGGAATCACTTTTTAACGTAGCATAAAGCTCTTCAGCACTTTTGTAAGAATCAATTCTTTTTGAAGTTTCTCCACTTTGGAAGTAAAGTTTACCTAATGCGTTATAATGAAGGGCTCTCTTTTCAATATCACGTTCTTCAATTATCTTTAATCGTAATGAATCAATTTGTTGCTTTAGTTGGCAATAACCAGCAGTAAAAGAAAAGAGATATACAAACAGAAAGAAAAAGAAGCGATTCACCAATTCAAATTTTATCAAATATATCCAATTTGTTATAAACTAGTTGTAATATACTTATTTATAAAGCTATTAACATATTTTAAGCTCTTTTATGCAACAATTGCTATAAGAGAAATGTTATTTAACTAATAAACTTATATCTTTACCCTTTAATAATAGATGTTTTTTAGTTGTCCAATAAGCGAAAAGAAAGAGGTTAAAATAGAAGTAAAGACTTCTATATCTCAGGTTGATGAAAAAAGATGGGATGCTATTGTTAACGGAGATAACTTATACCTTTCCACCAGATATTTAAGTGCGTTAGAAAAATCGTTAGACTCTGTAGATTTCAGGTACTTACTGTTTTTTAAGAATAAAAAGCTGGTAGGTCTGGCAAGTGTTCAAATCGTTAATTTAATTAACCAAAGTAAAGAATACGGTGAGTTATTTTGCTCTGTAGGCGATAAAATAAAAGATAAGTTTATTGCATCGCTAAATATCCGAGTAATGACGTGCGGAAATGTTTTTTCTACCGGAGAAAATGGGTTTGCTCATACGGATGCAATTTCTGAAAAAGAATTTTATTTAGCTTTGAGTAAAGGGCTTAAAGAACTTTCAAGAAACAAAGAATTAAATGGGAATGCCTCCATCATTTTATTAAAAGAGTTTTGGCCACAATCATTTAAAAAAGGAGCTTTTCTTAAACCTGAAAATTACAGAGGTTTTAGCATTGATGTGAATATGATACTAAAAATTCACCCACAATGGAAATCTATTGATGATTACTTGCAAAGCATGGTTACTAAGTTCAGGACAAAGGCGAAAAGTGTGTTCAAAAAATCGGCAAGCATTACTTCAAGAAACCTTACGGCTGAAGATATTGAAAACCATAAAGCTGAACTGGAGCAGCTTTATCAGGCAGTATTACATCATGCTGATTTTAAATTTGGTGAATTAAACGGAGAAGCTTTTTTACAACTAAAAAACAATTTAAACGGACAATTTCTTGTAACAGGTTATTTTAAAGAAAATAAGTTAGTTGGATTTAGCTCCGGCTTTTTGTTTGGAGATGTGTTGGATGCAAATTATGTTGGCTTTGATTATGATTTAAACCATAAATATGCGCTTTATCAACGAATGCTTTATGATTTTGTGGAGATGGCTATTAATATGAATTGTTCTGAGCTAAGGTTAGGAAGAACAGCCGAAGAGTTAAAAAGTGGGTTGGGTGCAGAGCCGGTTAACATGAAATTGTTTATGCGCCATAGAAACTCACTTTCTAACAAGCTACTAAAGCCTTTTGTTGAAAGAATTTCCCCTCATGAATATGAATTAAGAAAGCCATTTAAAGCTTCTTTTAGTTATAATTAATGGATTCTCTTACTCAAATAGTTCTTGGTGCAGCGGTAGGAGAGGCAGTGCTGGGAAAAAAAGTTGGTAATAAAGCCATGCTTTGGGGAGGAATCGCAGGAACTATTCCAGACCTTGATGTATTGGTTAGGCTCTTCACCGATGATATTGTTTTAATTAATGAAGTTCATAGAGGCTTTTCTCATTCTATTGTATTTTGCATTTTAATGGCTCCCATCTTGGGTTGGATTGCTTCAAAAATTCACAAAAAAGAGAACTTAGACTGGAAACCCTGGGCCAAGCTATTCTTTTGGAGTTTAGTTACTCATCCATTGCTAGACGCACATACTAACTGGGGAACTCAGTTATTTTGGCCGTTTGAATATCGTCTTGCTTATAACAACATATTTGTAGCAGACCCATTATATACAGTTCCTTTTTTAATATGTGTTATAGCTGCAATGTTTTATAAACGGAATAATCCAAAACGATATAAAATTAATAGGGCGGGAATTTTAATTAGTAGTAGTTACATGCTATTAACATTGGCTTTTAAAGGAATAGCTTATTTTCAGTTTGACGACTCTCTTAAAAAACAAGAAATAGAATATCTTGAACTAGATACAAAGCCGTCACCACTAAATAGTATTTTATGGATTGCCGATGTGGAAACAGAGGATGAATATTTAATAGGGTTTTATTCACTTTTGGATAAAGACAACAACATTGAATTCACTCGTTTTGAAAAAAATCATGAATTGCTAGGTAAATGGGAGAATGAAAGTATTATACAAAGCCTGATAAAACAATCAAGAGGCTGGTATAGTATTCAAAAAGAAGATAATAAGATTTATTTTAATGATTTGCGGTTTGGTCAGATAGGTATTGATAACGCTGATAGAAAGGTGAATTTTTCTTACGAACTAATTGAAGAAGATGGTGTTGTTAAAGCTCATCAGCGAAGAATGAAAATAGATAATCCCGGGCAGCTATTTGATGATTTAGTAGAACGAGTAAAAGGAAAATAAAAACGCCTCAAAAGTGAGGCGCTATATAAAATTTATACATAAAATATTATGCCCACTGGCAAATAATTCCCCCCATAATTCCTAGCGTTAAAATCCAATAGCCGGCATTAACTGCAATGTACTTAAATCCTTTTCTTTCAAAAAGAGCATTGGTGGCTAGTATAGGTAAAGCAATGAAAAACCCGGCTATTAACCCGTGAACCATTCCGTGTTGAAAGGTTCTAAAATTTGTGCCGTATTTACTCATAAAGTCCTGAACCATTTGCCAAGCTTCTCCGGTTCCTTCTTTAAATCCAGGTTCATTCATAATGATGGAGTTAAGGTGTGATTGATGAATAACTAGTGTTTGCAAAATAATTGCTAACATTAAGCTAAATAGGAAACTCAGCCCAAATATTAAAACCATGTTTCCGGATTTTATTTTTTCATCCGTCATTCCTGATGCTTGCATCCAGGCATTTCCAAAAACTTTAGGGTTGTACCATATAAATCCAAGAATCATAGGCACTAAAGCGGCTAAAAATATTATTAAGAAATTCATTGTTATTGTTTTATGGGTTTATAGACCAAATATAATTATTAGTGCTTAATGCCAAGTGCTTTATCAAAAAAAGTGTTTAAAGGCATCGCCTTTTTATAATTATTAATCAATGTTTTCAATAGTTTATCTGAAGTTAGTTCTTTTGGGGTTAGTTTAAAAAACCAATAAAAACCTTTATTGTATAAAAGAGGTTGTTTTTCGGCAGCTTCTTGATATTCTTTTGGTAATCGTTTGTTCTTTTCTCCCAGAATTTCCCCAAACGTAGTTTTGAAAGCTTTATTTTTTACAAGCTTGTCAAATTCTTTCATATTGTCAACTATATGGTCTCTTATAGCTTCTAACTGGTCTTTATCCGGCATATAAACTCCAGAGTAAACTCTAATATCATTATGGTTAGCTTGTGTATAAAACCCAGGACTAGTCATATCCTTTTTATCTACCGGTGAAACCATTCCGGCCATGTGAGTTTTATAAGGTGTTTTATCTTTGCTAAACCGTATATCTCTGTTTATCCTGAATATCTTAATGTTTTCTTTCATGGTAGATTTTGGATATACAGTTTGAAGCTCTTCCGCCACCGCATTCATAAAATCATGAAACGGCTTTTTAACGGACTCTTCATATCTTTTTCGGTTGGCATCAAACCAATCTTTGTTGTTGTTTTTTTCTAACTCCTTAAAGAATTTAGCAAAGTCACTTGTAAAGTATGCACTCATAAATAGTAATTTTTTATAATGAAAAACAATAAATAACCATCCTCACCCCAAATAAAATAAGTAAGACACCTATAATTTTATAAACTCGTTTTAAAATATGAGGTTGGATAAATTTTTTAATTCGTTTTGCTAAAACAACTTTAGCAAAGTCAATCGTAAAAATACCAAGTAAAATGGCTGTAAAATAAATTACTTGACTGGTAAACGATTCATACTTTTCAATAGCGAAAGTAATAATGCCAATCCAAACTAAAAACACAAAAGGGTTTACAAAATTGACTAGAAATCCTTTTATAAATAACTTTCCATAATCATAAGACTTCAGTTGTATTTCGGTAGATGTTTTGATATTTGGTCTAACTAAATATTTTATTCCCATTGCTATTAATATAAATGCTGCTGTTATGGCTAGCCAAAGTTTATTTTTATCACTTTGAATAAACTCACTGGCACCCAAATAGCAAATGATAAGACAAACTAAATCACTGATAACAATCCCTAAAGCAACAGATAATCCTGAACCAAAGCCATATTGTAAGGTTGTTTTAAGAAGGTAAAAAAATACCGGACCAATGAAAATAATCATTGCCAAGCCAATTAAATACCCTTCTATAAAAACCATTCTGCTAATATATTTTTAAATTTATACATTCTAAAATAGGATGGAAAATAGAGCAATTGTTCATATGGATTTAGATTCATTCTTTGTTTCTTGTGAGAGGCTTCAGAATCCATCATTAAACAATAAGCCCATTATAGTTGGTGGAGATACAGAAAGAGGTGTGGTGTCATCTTGTAGTTATGAAGCTCGCAAGTTTGGAGTAACTTCTGCAATGCCTATTCAAAAAGCAAAAAAACTGTGTCCTGAGGCTATTATTGTGTCAAGTGGATTTGGTTTGTATTCTAAGTACTCAGCTATGGTTACCGAAATTATTCGTGAGTCGGTTCCCATTTTTGAAAAATCATCTATTGATGAATTTTATATTGACTTAACAGGTACTGATAAGTTTTTTGGTGCCTATAAAATGGCTTCTAATCTTAGACAAAGAATAATTAAAGAAACAGGTTTGCCTATTTCTTTTGGGTTTTCAACCAATAAAACAGTCTCTAAAATTGCAACGGGAGAGGCAAAACCTAACAATCAGCTGAAAATTGAGCCCGGAAATGAAAAAGCTTTTTTAGCACCACTGAAAATTGAAAAAATTCCATTCTTAGGAGCTAAAGCAAGTGAGGTTCTTCACAAAATGGGCATATTTTTTATAAAAGATATTCAAAAAATGCAGCAGGAAACCTTAGAAGCTAGATTTGGAAAAATGGGTTCTATGATTTGGTTTAAAGCGAATGGTATTGATAACTCTAAAGTTGGTCTGTATCATGAAAGGAAGTCTATATCTGCAGAAAGGACGTATAGCAACGATACAAACGATATTCAAAAAGTAAAAACTACGCTTACTACTCTTACCGAAAATATTACTTATCAATTACGAACAAAAAGAAAAGTGGCAAATTGTATTGCCATAAAAATTCGCTATCAGAATTTTGAAAACCAGTCTATTCAACGAAAAATCGATGCAACAGACAATGACTTCATTATTCTTAAGCATGTGTTTGAATTGCTTGATGAACTCTATGAGAAAAACAAATTAGTTCGTTTAATAGGAGTGAGGCTTAGTGGAATAAGCGGAAAAGACTATCAGATTAATTTATTTGAACAAGACGAAAGGGCAGATAAACTGCATCAATCAATAGATAGTTTAAGGAATAAATACGGAAGTACAATTGTTTCTAGGGCTAACACAATGGGAGAGAAGGTGTATAATTTTAATCCTTTTGGCAAGCAAACATGAACAAGTCTTTAATTATATTAAGAGGACTTCCGGGAGCCGGTAAATCAACTTTAGCAAAAGTTTTAGCCGGAAAAAAATACCCTATTTTTTCAGTAGATGATTATTTTACTAATACTGTTTCCGGAGAGTATCAGTTTGATTTTTCTAAAAATCATTTGGCTTACCAGCTTTGTTTGGGAAATTGTGAGGCGGCAATGAAAAAAGGCGTAGAGAAAATATTTCTGGATAATGTGTTTTCGTTGGACTGGGAAATAGAGCCTTACTTTAAACTGGCACAAAACTTTTCTTATACTACCTTTGTTTTAACTGTAGAAAATTATCATGGTAATAAAAATGTACATGATATATCTGATGAACAAATCAAAAAAATTGCGAGTAAATACAAAGTAAAATTAATTTTTAATGAATAAACTAACTAAATTATTATTTGGTGCTTGGATAGGATTGACAACCTCTACAACAAATGCACAAACCTCTAAAACAGTAGAACCAATGGAAAACATTTACGATATTAAGATTAACTCATTAGACGGAAAAGAAATAAAACTAGCTGATTTTAAAGGAAAGAAAATCCTTTTTGTAAACGTTGCTTCAGAGTGTGGGTTTACTCCTCAATATAAAGGCTTACAAGAACTACATGAAAAATATAAAGACCAATTAGTGATTATCGGACTTCCATGCAATCAATTTGGCGGACAAGAGCCGGGTGATGCCAATCAAATTCAAAACTTTTGTCAGAAAAATTATGGCGTTGATTTTTTAATCACTGAAAAAATTGAAGTGAAGGGAGAGAATCAACACCCACTTTACCAATGGCTAACTTCACAGTCAAAAAACGGGAAAATGGATAGTGAAGTAAAATGGAATTTCCAAAAATACATGGTTGATGAAGAAGGTAAATTAATAAATGTTTTTTACTCCAATGTTGAGCCTATAAGCGAAGAAATAATTTCATTATTAGGTGAATAAAGCAGTTTTTAATTGGAGTGGTGGAAAAGATAGTGCCTTAGCGCTTTATCATGTTCTACAACAAAATCAATTTGAAGTAACATCTTTGTTAACCACTATCAATTCTAAATACAACAGAATTTCTATGCATGGCGTTCGCAAAGAATTACTGCAAGCGCAATCTAAAGCTATAGGTATTCCCGTTAAAGAAATACTATTACCCGAAATGCCAACAATGACTGATTATAATGATATTATGAAGAAATCAATGTCAGCGTTAAAAGATAACGATGTTGAATACAGTATTTTCGGTGATATCTTTTTAGAAGATTTAAAAAACTATCGGGAAGAAAAACTCAAAGAAGTTGGAATTAAGGCAGTTTTTCCGCTATGGAAGAGAAACACCTCTGAATTAATTCGTGAGTTTATTGATTTAGGTTTTAAAACTATTGTGGTTTGTGCAAACTCACAACTGGGTGATGATTTTACCGGAAGAGTGATAGATAACGATTTTCTAAAAGATTTACCAAAAGGGGTTGACCCTTGTGGTGAAAACGGTGAGTTCCACACGTTTGTGTTTGATGGTCCAATTTTTAAAACTCCTGTTAAGTTTGAAATAGGAGAAAAAATACAAAGAGATTTTCCTGCGCCTAAAGAAGATGAAGATAGTTGCAACAATAACGGAAAAAGTGCTTCCTTTCATTATTGTGATTTAATTCCTGTATAAAATAAAAAGCCCCAAATCAGGGGCTTTTAACTAAACTTAAAAATAGTAAAAAACTACTCTATTTGCTTTTCTTTTCAACTACTTTTTTCTCAACTTCTACTTTCATTTTTCCGTCAGGACCAACAGTTTTTGTAGTTTTAGTTGACGTACCCTCTGTTTCTTTTTCCATCTCTTTTATTTTAGCATCTGCATCAGCGCCTTTATAAACTTCTGTAGAAGTGCTTCCATTTTCGGTAGTAGTAATAGTCATTACTTTTTCACCACCTATTTCTTCTACCTTTACTTCTTTACTGATTTCTTTTTTCTCTGCTGTTTGAGCGCTAACAGTATTTAAAACAGCCATTAGTGCAAAGGCAGAACATAGTAACATTATCTTTTTCATAATAAATTATATTTAATTGTTTAACAAAGCAAATGTAAGCAACAAAGTTATTGGTTTATAATATGTTGCTGTTAAAAGAAGTTAATAAAAGTTAATTCACTCATGATTGACTATCTTTGGCAAGAGTTTATGGATGAAATAAAACTTCGGAAACCAGAGCAACCAAATAACCCACTTCATGGAGTAAAGTTAGCTGATATGCTTGAATTTTTAGTTGCTTACTTTGGCTGGGAAAGGTTAGGAGAAGAAATCAATATTAGGTGTTTTAACTTTGATCCCTCTATTAAATCTAGCTTAAAGTTTTTGCGAAGAACCCCATGGGCGAGAGAAAAGGTGGAAAACCTTTATTTAAAGTGTATCAAGAAATAATAACCTTCAATTACTATTATTTTGAAAAATGAAATTTGAAGACTACCATATTAATGAAGGTATTCTAAAAGGAATATCAAAACTAGGGTTTAAAAAGCCTACGGATATTCAGTTTAAATCAATTCCGCCTATACTAAACGGTGAAGACGTATTGGCAATTGCACAAACCGGAACTGGTAAAACAGCCGCTTTTGCCATACCTGTTATCCATGTGTTACAGCAAAGAAAAAGTAATACAAGGAGAGATGGCGTTAAATGTTTGGTTATGGCACCAACTCATGAATTAGCCTTGCAGATTGATGAAGTATTTAAATCACTGGGAAAACATACCAGAATAGAATCCTATTGCATTTATGGCGGTGTTGACCAAAACCCACAAAAAGAACAACTTGATAAAGGTGTAGATGTTTTAATTGCAACTCCCGGAAGGTTGTTTGACTTAGTGAGTCAAGGAATATTAAGTTTGAGAAGAGTTGAAATATTGGTGCTAGATGAAGCAGACCACATGTTGGATTTAGGTTTTATAAAAGACATAAGAGATTTAATGAAACATTTGCCTAGAAAACGACAAACACTTTTTTTCTCGGCCACCATTAATGAAAAAATCAAAAAGCTTGCTTACTCTTTGGTTAATAATGCCATTCGAATTCAAATATCACCCAAAGATCCGGTAGCTAAAAATATCGACCATTCGGTTGCTTTCATAGGTATGGATGATAAACGTTTTTTTCTGGAAGAGCTGGTAAAGAATAACCAGGATGCAAAAATGTTGGTATTTGTTCGGACAAAAGTAAGAGCCGAAAGAGTAAAAAAAGCAATGGAGCGAGTGGGTATAGTTTCACAAACCATACATAGCGATAAAGAGCAAAAAGAACGAGAACAAACCATGTACGATTTTAGACATGGTAATTTAAAAATACTGATTGCTACTGATGTAAGTGCCAGAGGAATAGACATACCTAATGTTGACTACGTAATAAATTATGATTTACCGGAAACTATGGAGTATTATGTTCACAGAGTTGGAAGAACGGGTAGAGCAAAGAATAAAGGAAATGCGGTGACTTTTTGTAGTGAAGATGAGCAAGAACAGTTAAATGCTATTGAGAAAAGACTAGGAAAGCCGATTAAAAGAATAGACATCAGTAAATATGAATATCAAACCACTGTAAAAACTTCAGGCGGATTAGATAACTGGCAATCATTGGTAAAGGAGTTAGATAGCCATCAACCAAAAAAGAAAAAGAAGAAGTGAAATCGGCAAGTTCTAAAGAAATAAGTACAGAGTTAAAACTTAGCACACACAAAGAGCTAGTTGAACTTTGCCTTCGACTTGCTAGGTTTAAAAAAGAGAACAAGGAATTACTTACCTATCTATTATTTGAATCTGACAATGAAACTGCTTATATTAATGCTATAAAACAAGAAATTGACGAGCAGTTTAACGCCATCAATAAAAGCAGTTATTATTTTATAAAAAAGAGCGTTAGAAAGATTTTGCGGAACATTAATAAATACAATAGATATACAAACCACAAAGAAACAGAAGTGGAGTTGCTCATTTATTTTTGTAGGAAACTGAAAGAAATGAAACCATCTATGGAAGGCAATGTTGTGCTGAAAAATATTTTTGAAAACCAGTTGAAAAAGGCTAAAAAGATTACGTTAAACCTGCATGAAGATTTGCAACGTGATTATGGAATAGAAGTTAAGGAGTTGATGGGTACGAAAGAATGAAACATAATTATAAAATATCAGGAATGAGCTGTAATGGTTGCAAAAACCATGTTACAAAAGCTCTAAGCGAAGTTGAAGGAGTAACTCAAGTAGAAGTTAGTTTGGAGGATAAGTCGGCAACTATCGAAATGGATAAGCATGTTTCGCTTTCAATATTTCAAGAGGCACTTAAAGAATCAGGTGGAAACTACTCTATACATCATCCAGATGATGAAATTAAAGAAGAAAAGCCAAAAGAAGTAGAGGAAAAGGGGAATGGAGTTTACTATTGCCCTATGCACTGTGAAGGAGAGAAAACCTACGATAAGCCGGGAGATTGTCCCGTATGCGGTATGGATTTAGTGGAGCAGCCCGGTTCGGAATCCGATTCTGAAGAGAATAAAACGTATCAGAAGCTAGTTAAAAAGCTTTGGATTGCAGGAGCATTTACACTACCTATCTTTCTTATTGCCATGTCAGAAATGATTCCTAACAATCCTATCTATAAGCTAATGCCTTTAAAATATTGGAATTGGGTACAGTTTGTATTATCTATTCCGGTGGTCTTTTATGCTACCTGGATGTTTTTCCAAAGAGCCTACTCTTCTATTGTAAGAAAGAATTTAAACATGTTTACACTCATTGGAATTGGTGCAGGAGTGGCATGGTTATTTAGTTTGGCAGGAATGCTTTTCCCTGATATTTTTCCTTCACAATTCAAAACACATGGCGGAACTGTTCATGTTTATTTTGAAGCAGCAACTGTAATTCTTACCCTTGTTTTACTTGGTCAGGTTTTAGAAGCCAGAGCTCACAGTAAAACAAATAATGCGGTAAAAGAGCTTTTGAAATTAGCTCCTAACAAAGCCATACGGATTGAAAACGGAGAAGAAAAATCAATTAGCATTAATGATATTAAGGTTGGAGATTTACTAAGAGTTAAGCCTGGAGATAAAATTCCTGTGGATGGAATAATTGAAGAAGGCGATACTTCCATTGATGAATCTATGATAACCGGAGAGCCTGTACCTGTGACTAAAGAAAAAGGAGACAAGGTTTCTTCCGGAACAATAAACGGGAAACAGTCTTTTGTAATGAAAGCCGAAAAAGTAGGCAGTGATACCTTGCTTTCACAAATTATTCACATGGTAAACAATGCCAGTAGAAGTAAGGCGCCCATACAAAAGTTAGCAGATAAAATCTCTGGTTATTTCGTACCTATTGTAATAGCTATTTCTATTATCACGTTTATTGTTTGGGTAATTTTTGGACCAGAACCAATTTATGTTTACGCTTTTGTGAATGCCATTGCCGTACTTATTATTGCTTGTCCTTGTGCTTTAGGATTAGCAACGCCTGTTTCTGTAATGGTAGGAGTGGGGAAGGGAGCTCAATCGGGAGTATTGGTAAAAAATGCGGAAGCATTGGAGAAGATGAATAAAATTGATACCCTAATTATTGATAAAACAGGAACAGTAACAGAAGGTAAACCTTCTTTAGAAAAAGTAGTTGGAAGTGCTGAATTGGATGAAGATAAAGTATTACAATATATCTATTCTATCAATCAGTATAGTGAGCATCCTTTGGCGGAGGCTACCGTAAAATATGCAAAACAAAAGAGTGTAAGCACTCTAAAAGCCGATAAATTTGAATCTATTACAGGAAAAGGTGTAAAAGCCATTATAAATAATGAGCAAGTGTTTTTAGGTAACATGGCTTTAATGGAGCAGGATGGAGCTAGCCTTTCTGATGAGTTAAGAGAAAAAGCAAAAGCACAACAAGAGTTAGGTAAAACAGTTCCTTATCTATCAATAAATGGAAAAGTGGTTGGATTTATAGTTATTGCCGATGCTATTAAAGAGACTAGTCGTAAAGCAATTGCCGAGTTAAAAGAAATAGGTATTAACGTTATTATGATGACGGGAGACAATCAATATACCGCTAAAGCGGTTGCAGATGAATTAAAGTTGACTGATTTTAGGGCTGATTGTTTACCCGAAGACAAATTGAATGAAGTTAAAAAGATGCAATCCGAAGGACATATTATCGCAATGGCGGGAGATGGCATAAATGATGCGCCAGCACTTGCCTTGGCAGATGTGGGAATTGCCATGGGAACAGGAACAGACGTAGCCATAGAAAGTGCTGCCATTACATTAGTTAAAGGAGATTTACACGGTATTGTGAAAGCCAGAAAATTGAGTGCTTTAGTAATGAGAAATATTAAGCAAAACCTATTCTTTGCGCTCATATATAACTCTATTGGAGTACCTGTAGCGGCAGGTGTGTTGTTTCCGTTTTTTGGAATATTATTATCTCCCATGATAGCAGCATTAGCCATGAGTTTTAGCTCCGTATCTGTAATTACAAATGCATTGAGATTGAGAGGTAAAAGTATATAATAATTGAAATGAAGTTACTGCTATTCATAACAACACTAGTTATTTCATTAAGTTCGTTTTCACAAACTTTAGATAGCCTTTCTAATGAAAACTATGAGTACGAACCCGACAGAATAGCTAAAGAAGCCGTTAGCAAAATTTTAAAATACACAGGATTAACGCCCAACTTTATAGTAGTAGTGGATAAAGACATCTCCACCGCTCAGGCTTATTTAAAGAATACCAAAAGATACATTGCTTATAACCCTGCTTTTATTCAGAAACTGAATGATAAAACCAATACCAACTGGGCAGCGGTAAGTGTGTTGGCTCATGAAATTGGTCATCATTTATCAGGTCATACCTTGCTCAGAGAACAATCTCCCGGAAATGAATTAATTGCCGATAAATTTTCAGGATTTATATTACATCAAATGGGGGCAACACTAGCCGATGCAATTGCCGCATTAAGCGCCATAGGGCATGAAATGGACACTACCAAACATCCACCCAAAAATGCCAGAATTCAGGCGATAAAAGAAGGCTGGAATGAAGCTAAAAATTTAAAAAATACTACTGCCTTTACTGGTAAGGATTCAACTTCAATGCAGTCATCTATTAAGTTTATACATAAATGTACTTTTATTGGTGACGACAACATTTATTTTGTTGATGAAAAAGACAACATCATTTGGTACAACAATCAGGGAAATCCAATTATAATAGGGAAGAAGGAGACGCCCAAAACTTCAAAGTATGTGTGGATTTATAACTATCTCGACAACTTTTACGGTGTAGATAGTAAAGGAAAAATTTGGAAAGAATCTACCTACGGTTCTGTTTACATCATTGGTCAGGCTATAAATATTCCTTAAATTTCTATGCAATAGCCTTAAAGACCTAAGTAATTGATACCTTTGCACAAATTTTAGAATATGCTTTCGGCCAATAATGTATCGTTGCAATACGGTAAAAGAGTTTTGTTTGATGAAGTAAACATTAAGTTTACAGAAGGGAATTGCTACGGTGTAATAGGTGCCAACGGAGCAGGAAAATCAACCTTTTTAAAGATATTATCAGGAGAAATCACTCCTAATTCGGGAAGCGTTACCATTGACCCGGGCAAAAGAATGGCAGTACTTAGCCAAGACCACTTTAAGTTTAATGAAGAAACCGTATTAAATACGGTAATGATGGGACACACCAAGCTTTGGGAGGTTATGCAGGAAAGAAATGCCATTTATGCCAAGCCCGATTTTTCGGATGAAGACGGCATAAAAGCCTCTGAACTGGAAATCAAATTTGGAGAAATGGAAGGCTGGAATGCAGAGTCTGATGCTGCTGCTATGCTAAGCGGTTTGGGAATTAGTGAGGAGAATCATGATAAACTCATGAAAGATATTAGCGGAAACTTAAAAGTAAGAGTGTTGTTGGCACAAGCTATTTTTGGTAATCCTGATATTTTAATTCTGGATGAGCCTACCAACGACCTAGACATACACACCATTAACTGGCTGGAACAATTTTTAATTGATTTTAAAAACACCGTAATAGTAGTATCGCATGACAGACACTTTTTAGATGTAGTGTGCACACACATTGCCGATATTGACTTTGGTAAAATAAATGCCTTTAGCGGAAACTATACCTTTTGGTATGAATCTAGTCAGTTGGCGTTGCGTCAAAAACTAGCGGCTAACAAAAAAGCAGAAGACAAGAAGAAGGAACTACAAGAATTCATTGCCCGATTTAGCGCCAATGCCTCTAAATCTAAGCAAGCCACCGGAAGAAAGAAGATGTTGGAGAAATTAAACTTTGAAGAAATTAAACCTTCTTCCAGAAGATACCCTGCCATTGTATTTAACCAAAAGCGTGATGCAGGCGACCAAATATTACACATCACCAATCTTGAAAAAGAAGGATTGTTTAAAGGCTTAAACCTAAATGTAACCAGAGGAGATAAAATTGCTTTTGTGGGCAAGAACGGCATGGCTTCAACAGCCTTGTTTAAAATATTGCAAGACGAACTAAAAGCAGATGGCGGTGAGTTTCATTACGGGCAAACCATTAGCACGGCTTATTTACCTACCGAAAACGATCATTTCTTTAATGGAGAAGACAACCTTATGGATTGGCTAAGACAGTTTTCGGAAGACGATAAAACCGAAATATTTATCAGAGGTTTCTTAGGGAAAATGTTGTTTTCGGGAGAAGAAGTCTTTAAAAAATCAAATGTGTTATCGGGAGGGGAAAAGGTGAGATGCATGATTTCTAAGATGATGTTAGCCGAAGCCAACTTGTTAATCTTAGACGAACCTACCAATCATTTAGATTTGGAATCGATAACGGCTTTTAACAATGCACTCAAAGATTTTAAAGGAACCATCTTGTTTACCTCTCATGATTATGAGTTTGTTAACACCATTGCCAATAGAATAGTAGAGCTTACTCCAAATGGCTGTATCGACAAAGCCCTGACCTATGAAGAATACCTGGCAAGCGAAAAAGTTTCTGCCCAGCAAGAAAAATTGATGGTGTAGAGCTTTATAATTAGAAGAGATAAGTTATTTATAACGAATACCTATTATGGTTGCATCATCTACCTGTTCATATCCGGCACTCCAACTTTTAAACTCATTTTCAATCAATGCCTTTTGTTCGGAAGTACTGTAATTACTAATTCGAGTTAAAAGGAGTTTAAGGTTTGCCACCTTGTATTTTTTTCCTTTCTCTCCACCAAATTGGTCCTGGATTCCGTCAGAAGCACAATAAATCATATCACCTTGTTGAAGGTCAAAAGTAAAATCTGAGAATTTAAAGTGCTCATCTTTGTCATCATTTCCAATGGCTTTAGGGTCGCCTTTAAGCGTAAACAATTGATTTTCTCTAACAATATAAATTGGATTTTTTGCGCATGAATAATATAGTTTGTTTTCATTTTCATCAATTGCACCAATTACAATATCCATCCCATCTCTAATTAAGTTTTTGCTGTAACCAAAAGTATTACAAATGCCATTGTTTAAGAAGTCAAGAGCCTGACCGGGACTGTTGATGTTACGGTCAACCGCACCAAGATTCAAATAGTTTATACCTAATATACTTAATAGTGCTCCGGGAACTCCGTGTCCGGTACAATCACCAAGAGCGAAAAGTTTTAATTTTTGATTTTGGTTTGCAGTAACATTATACGTCCAATAAAAATCTCCGCTTAAGTTATCTTTCGGATAATAGATGATAAATGAATTAGGAAACAAGCTTTCATACCTTTCCTTAGGAGGAAGCACTGCTTCTTGAATTCTTTTTGCGTAAATAATGCTATCGCTAATCTCTTTGTTTCGTTCTAAAATTTTAGTTTTTTGAGCATTTAATAGTTGGTTAGTACTACGTATCTTTTTTATCAAGAAGATTAAAAAAGTAAGTAGAATTAAAACCATAATCAACGCAATGCTTATCGTTTTTATAAACTGTGATTGTTTTGCATTTTCAGTCTCGGCAATTGCTTTATCTTTTTCTAAGTTGCTTATTTGTAGCTTCTTTCTTTCGTCTTCATACTCAAATCTAAGTTCAGCTATTTTTTCATTGTTTGCTACATTTATTACAGAGTCGTTCAGCTCGTTATATTTTATTAAATAGTTGTAAGCTTTATCTAAGTTTGAGTTTTTATAAGCCAGTGAAAGCAGCTTATAGATTTTAGGTAGGTAGAAAAACTTATTATTTTTTACTCCAAGCCGTTCAGCAATTTTAAGAACATGAATGGCTTCGTTTGGTTTATCACAGTACAAAAATAGCTCGCCTGCATCCTTGTAGGTTAAAATATTATATTCTACGAAAGAGAGGGTATCTGCGTATAAAAGTGCAGATTTAACTCGCTCTAGCACCTTATTGTTTTCTCCTTTTTCTTTATGAATTCTAGCAATTTTAAGATCTATGGTACCCATAATAAAACTCAGTCGTTCTATTTTGCTGAATATTTTTCTGGATTGATGAAGGTATATTAATGCGGTATCTATTTTTCCCTCTTCAATTTTATAATCTGCTACTGTTAATAGTATTTCAGCTAAAGGAATTTGGTTTTCCAGTTTTTTGGCAATTTCAAAAGATTTCAAGTAGTATGCCCTTGATAGTTCTTCATTTCCCTGACCACTTAATACCCCTGCAACTTCAAAATAAGCAGCATAATGCGACCTGGTATTTTCATCAATATTAGATAGTACTTTTAACCTTGTAAGATGAGATGATAAAGCCTCAGATCTATTATTCATATCACCGTAGCAAAAAGCCTTTAGTCTATACAGACTGTCTAATAATAATATAGACTCAATTTTACCGGAATCTTTTAGTGCAAACTCAACATAACTTAGCGCTTTATTGGGATCTTTGGTAAGAACCACCCAGCCATCTTTTAGAATAATACTTACTTTTTTATCAACACTAGTTACATTGTTTATTTTAATTAGTGTGGAGTCTTCTATTTGTGTATAAAAAGAAAGGTGAATAACAAAAAGTAAAAATGTAATTATGAATTTTTTTCCTGTCATTTAAACCAAATATATAAATTTATATTCAGTGGCATTAAAAGTTCCATTTTTGTGGATTGCAGCAAGCGTTACGATTTTGAAAGTGATTAGGTAAACCTGCTTTACCATTTTTCTATCATTTTGTATTTTAGAGGCATGAGAACTACTTTAACCTATGCTGCTGCTTTGTTATTTCTGTATTCATGTAACCAAGCAGATGAAGCAGATGTAAGCGAAACGAATAGTATTACAGACACTACTGCTGCCGAAGTACCCACTTCTGACGAACCAACAGCAGCACTACAAGAATATAACTATGAAGACTTTAATGCCTTGGTAGTTACCCATGAAGCACCCGCTTATATGGAGGCCGAAATAGACCCTATGTCGCCTGTAAGCTTTGATAGTTATACCTTACTTAAGGTAAAAAAGGGAAAACGAAATCCTCTACCCGAAATGGGTAATGAATGTTATTTCTATGGCTATCATTGGTATGAAGTAACAGAGGAGGAGGGAAGCAACTACTGGATGTCCGGTGAAGACTTATTTATAAAAAAAGGAACCGAAAGGTTTGTTAATGACCAACTCCTTTCCTCAAAAAAAGTATTTAGCGTAAACGATGAAACCTATCGGTTTGGAATAATGATGACTTCTTTTGAAGCTCCCCCAAACCCTGACGGATATATTGATTGCCCTATTTATGGCTTACCCTTTTTATTCAACAGCACCCAACTAAGAGTGTATCCGTTTTATGTGGACGATGTTTCCTTGGCTTCCTGCTTTAAAAAAGACGACTACAGCAATTTAATGTTTGTATTAAACTCTGACGGCTGTGGCGCTTTTGTAGAAGATTTTGAAGAACTGAAAAGTGGAGTGTTTGAGTTTAAGGTAGGCATGGGTTTCCAGGACGGAGGACTAGACGCCACCATTAAAATTATAGCTACCGACAATGGCTTTGAAGTGGTTGATTTTGTAACGGAAGATATGTTTGAAGGCTAATGTGCTTTTAAAAAGCTATATTAGTAAATGTAGAATTAAAAAATAATAGGTTATGGATAAAGATTGTATTCCTTATGGTTCTGACGTATCGGCAGGAACGTTTGAATGCCAAGATTGTGGTAAAGTAATAAGCATGGGCTCAAGCAGTTCGTTACCACCATGTAATAATACCGAAGTAGAACATGTAAAAAACTGCTGGAAAAACCTAACAGGGCAAGGCGATGCCCCTGAAGACCCGTATCCGAATAAGTAGTAGAAGTTTTGAAGAAGTCTAGGAAAGAAAGGACAAAGCAATCAGTTAGAATTGCATTGACTTTTATGGTAACATTTTCTTTAGGACTTATTTATAACCATTATTTTAAGCCTAAACAAAAGCATGAAATAATTATACATGACATAAAAACGATAAGTTGGAGTGATTCGTTAGATAGTAAAATAGATACGCTTAATAGCAATTATGATTCAACAGTAAAAGCAAATTAATGTTATAAGAGAGGCATCTATGAAAATAAAAATACCCGCCCAAACAAAAAAACCAATTACTAATGAAGCATATGAAAGAGATGTGAAAGCAAACTCACAGAAATCTCCTGAGTCACTTCAAGAGGTGTCTGGTAATATAATTCTTGTTGCTGAATATGAAACAGGAGAAAAGTTGATTTATCAATCACTTACTGTGGATGTTAATGAAAGAAAATATTTTTCAGTATTAGCAAATCCTATTCATTTGTTTTTAAGTACGGCAATAGAAATGTATGAACTGTCCGAGAAAAGGAAATCAATTAATTTTCCTGAATGTGGAAAGAAAGATAAAAACTCAAATCTCTTTCTGTTAGAATTTGAATCAGGATATACACATGAATGTTATAATGATTTTATAAAAGCTAGAATAACAAGTATTATAATGCTTGTTAGTGCCATAGAAAGTTTTATGAACCAACAATTACCTCTTGATTTTAAATACTACACCAAAGGAAAGAAATCGAAAGAATATGATATTGAGGCTATTGAAAAGAGGATATTCTTTAAAGAAAAGATTGAAGATGTTTTACCAAAAGCTATAAATCGGGAAGATTTTTGGAAAGAAGAAAAGGGTACTCTAAATATACTACATAACTTATATGAACAACGTAAAACATTTATTCATTTAAAAACAAACTCCGAAGACGAATTATTAAGATATTCAGATGCTTTTGAAAAAATGATTGCATTTGATTTAAAAGAAGCAATAAATTCTACTATAAAGTTTATGAATTTAGTTAAGGATAACTTTATTGAGGTCGAACTTTAACGCTAAAATTATTTACCCAAAAAAACCCCAACCATAAACTGATTGGGGTGGTTAGCCTAAAATAACAGCTAAAGCGCTATGTTGCATTATCGTTGCCATTTTGAGGCTTCGGCTTTTTACGCTCGCTTAAACGGGTACCACCCGCCATTTCGTATTCGGTGCTGTCTCTGCCATACTTTACAGAAACCGCTTCCAGCATACGTACAGTAGTGTCGTTTAGCTTGTTTTCCAGTTCTTCCAACTGGTTAAGTGCGTCATCTACCTTAGAAAGTAGCGTATTGTAAGCTTCTAACGCATCGGCAGTATCGTTTATCTCTTTTTGAAAAGCCGCTACTGTCATTCCGTTTCCCAGGTTTTCCGTAGGCGAAATGGATTTTATCCCGGCTATTCGTTGAAGAGCCTTTTCGAGTACTTGAGATGTTTTCTTTCTTCGTGACAATTTAAATACCTCCTTTTTGGTCTTTCTTTTATTTAGGGAGGTGAGACCTAAATTTTTATAACCACTTACTTAAACGCTAAAACATAGGCCTATGTTGTGTTTTAGAGCTATTTTTTGCATAAAAACCCCTATTTTTAACACTTTTTAGCTTTTTTTTAACGAAAAAGGCCGTTTTTACTGCCAAAATGTCACTTTTGTTTAAGCAAAAGTTAGTTTGGTTAAAGGTAAAGTCGATTGAGTTAAAGCAAAACTTAATTCAGCTTAAGGTAAACTAAGTTCAGTTAAAGTAAAAGTAACTTCGGTTAAAGTTTAACTAAGTTTTGTTAAAGCAGGAGTTAGTTCAGTTTAAGAAAAACTAAGTTGCGTTAAAGTAAAAGTTAATTCAGCTTAAGGCAAACTAAGTTCGGTTAAAGGTAAATTAGGTTTGGTTAACCCAAAAGTTAATCAGAGGAAGTGTCAACTTAGTTTGGTAAACTATAATCTAACATAAGGGAAGTATAAACGAATTGGAGAGTTGTCTGAAATTGGCTAAATTGCCCATAAACACTGATATTGGTAAACATATTCAAATCTCTACTTCTGTCTTATAATTAATATTATGTTAAATAGTAATTAATTAAATAAAGGGTGAATAACTGAATACTCACCCTCTTCTATTTTAATTCTGTAAGGTAGCTTTTAAAGCTTTGTACTTATCGTTTTGGTTAGTCATTGCATAAATCTTTAGCAATGGCTCAATAGCAGTTACATCCGTTGGGCTTAATTGGTTTGCTTTTTCTAAGAAAGGCTGTGCTTTTTTAAATTCTGTTAACGCATTGGCTTGTGCAGCATCAATCTTCTTCATTTCCTTCATAGAGTAATTGTTTGCTTCGTTATTGTACTCAACACCTTTATTAAAGTACATGGCTCCTAAGTTATAGTTGGCATCAAAATTCTCTGGCTCTAACTCTAAGGCTTTTTTGTAAGCTACCTCAGCTTGAGCAGTTTCTCCTAAGTTTTCTAATACACTACCTTGTATGGCATATAATCCCGGATTTTCTGGGTCAGCGGCTACGGCTTCTTTTAAGCTTTGTAGTGCTTCCTGGTTTTTGCCTGCTGTTAAGTAGTAATTGATTTCTTTGTTTAATAAGGTTCTATCATTAGGATATTTAGCTCTACCTGCTTTTAATATTTCAATAGATTTAGTTGTATCTCCCTGTGCTTCTAGAATTCGGCTGTAATTAGCATAAATAATCGGGCCATCATCTTTTCCTTGATAGTTCATTTTTATTAAGGTAGAGTAATACAGATTAGCTTTTTCATGGTTTTTAGCATTATCTGCAGCTAAAGCGGCATAGTACATTACGTTAGTGTCTATTCTACCAGAAAAACTGGTCATGCTCATACCCTTTTCAAAGTTCTCAAGAGCAGCAGCATAGTTTTTATTGTCTTGAAACTCTGTTACACCTTTATTAATGTATTCTCCTGCCAATGCCGGAAATCTTACGCCTAATATATCCATAGTGTAAGACTTGTCGTCATATTTAGTGTTTTGATCCATGATGGCTTTTACAAACTTCATCACATCAGCTTCACTGTTTTCTAAATCTAGGTTGTGCATGCTTTCGTCTGCAAAGTTCTTTTTTAAGCATGTCATATAAGACTCATAACACTTATCTAACGGATTTTTGTCAATGGACTTACAGTCTTTATTGGTAGTAGCCATTAAAAGATAGTATAAATTCCCTCTGTAATACCATGTTTTAGCCCATCCGCTGGTACTTTCATCTTTTGCGGCAGCGTCAATTGCTTCAATACCTTTAGCTAAATCCGGACATTTTTCGCCTCTTTCCCTAAAAGCTTTTTCATAATTATAGGCACTTACTACTTTTGCTTTCTGAGCAAAAGAAACACTTCCAAGTACCAGTAAACTCATTAGTATGCTAATCTTTTTCATGTAATCTGTTTTATTCATTATACTACTTAGGATTCAAATTTATTGTTATTCCACATCATCGTTTGCAATATCCTTGCCAGTTTCATCATCGGTACTGTTTTCAGGATTATGGGCAGATGGTTCTGTTGGTTGTTCTCCTTCAGGAACAATACCGTCAGCGGCATCTATGGCTTCTAAGTCTTTCATATCTTCTTCGCTTATCTCTACTTTAGCCACTGCTGCAATTTCATCATTACCTTTTAAGTTAATCAGTCTAACTCCTTGTGTGGCTCTTCCCATTACTCTTAAATCTCCCACTGCCAAACGAATCATTACTCCTGATTTATTGATAATCATTAAGTCATCTCGGTCACTAACTGACTTTATTGAGATTAGATTTCCTGTTTTATCCGTGATGTTTAGGGTTTTTACTCCTTTACCACCTCTGTTCGTAATTCGGTAATCTTCAAGGTCAGAACGCTTACCATATCCTTTTTCAGACACCACTAGCACACTTGTGTTAGGGTCTTTAATAGATATCATACCTATTACTTCGTCTTTTGGTCCGCCTAGTGTTACTCCTTTCACACCTGAAGCATTTCTTCCCATTGAACGTATTTTCTCTTCGTTAAATCGAATGGCTTTTCCTGATTTCAGCGCCATCAAGATTTCGTCAGTTCCGCTGGTTAGTTTAGCTTCTAATAACTCATCACCGTCTCTCACTGTAATAGCGTTGATACCGTTTTGTCTTGGACGAGAGTACGCTTCCAGGCTTGTTTTCTTTACAATACCGTTCTTCGTACACATCATAATAAAGTTATTGTTGATGTAATCTACATCTTTTAGGTCTTTTACATTAATATAGGCCATTACTTTATCGTCCGGCTCTATATTAATCAAGTTTTGCATGGCTCGCCCTTTAGCGCCTTTTTGTCCTTCAGGTATTTCAAATACCCGCATCCAGAAACATTTACCTTTTTTGGTAAATATTAATAGGTAGTTGTGGGTGGTAGCCACAAACAAATGCTCTAAGAAATCTTCATCTCTGGTAGAAGATGCTTTTGCCCCTACTCCTCCTCTATTTTGTCTTCTGTACTCAGTAAGAAGCGTTCTTTTGATATATCCCATGTGAGAGATGGTAACTACCACTTTCTCATCCGGAATCATATCTTCAATAGACATTTCTTCTGCAGAGTATTCAATTACACTTCTTCTTTCGTCACCATATTTCTTTCTTACTTCTTCTAATTCCGTTTTAATGATGTTCATTCTTCTCTCTTCACTGGCAAGAATGTCTTTTAAGTCCTCAATGGTTTTTAAAAGTGCTTCGTATTCTGCTCTTAGTTTATCTTGCTCAAGACCGGTTAATTGTCTTAAACGCATATCAACAATAGCTCTGGACTGAATGTCGCTTAATTTAAAGCGCTCCATTAAGCTTTCACGAGCATGATCAGGACTATCTGAAGCTCTGATGATTTTAATTACTTCATCAATATTGTCAGAAGCAATAATTAAACCTTCTAAAATGTGTGCTCTCTCTTCGGCTTTTCTTAATTCATATTGGGTTCTTCTAACTACAACCTCATGTCTGAACTTAACAAACTCAACTATTAAGTCTTTTAAGTTAAGTGTTTGAGGTCTTCCGTCAACTAAGGCTACGTTGTTAATGCTAAAGCTTGTTTGAAGCTGTGTATACTTAAATAAGTTATTTAAAACAACATTCGCAACTGCATCTCTTTTAAGCTCATACACTATTCTCATTCCGTTTCTATCGGACTCATCTCTTAAGTCAGAAATACCTTCTATCTTTTTATCATTAATAAGGTCAGCCGTCTTTTTAATCATGTCGGCCTTATTCACCTGATAAGGGATTTCAGTTACAATAATTTGAAACTTACCGGAAGGAAGCTCTTCAAACTGAGTTTTAGCTCTCATCACCACTCTACCTCTTCCTGTTTCAAAAGCATCTTTTACGCCTTCTACACCATATATAATACCTCCTGTTGGAAAGTCAGGTGCTTTAACATATTGCATTAGGCCTGCAATATCAATCTCTCTATTATCAATGTATGCTATAGTGGCATCAACTACTTCTGTTAGGTTGTGTGGTGCCATATTGGTAGCCATACCCACTGCAATACCTGATGCACCGTTTACTAAAAGGGTAGGAATTTTGGTAGGAAGAACGGTAGGTTCTTCAATGGTATCGTCAAAGTTTAGGCTAAAATCAACCGTTTCTTTATCAATATCAGAAAGAATATCTTCAGAGATATGTTGAAGCCTGGCTTCTGTGTACCTCATAGCTGCCGGGCTGTCACCGTCAACTGAACCAAAGTTTCCTTGTCCGTCAACTAATAAGTAACGTAAGGACCACTCTTGCGCCATACGTACCATTGAGTCGTAAACGGCCGTATCTCCGTGTGGGTGATACTTACCCAGCACCTCTCCCACTATTCTAGCAGATTTTTTGTATGACTTACCGGCTGTTACACCAAGTTCTTTCATTCCAAAAAGTATTCTTCTGTGAACCGGTTTTAATCCATCACGCACGTCCGGTAGTGCTCTTGAAACAATAACTGACATTGAATAATCAATGTAAGCAGACTTCATTTCGTCCTCAATGTTGATTTTAATAATTTTTTCGCCTTCAGCCATATTTTCTCGTTAATTTTAAAGAGCTCGAATTTACACAAAGCGAAAAGATTTGAGGGAAAAAAGAAATGGCTAATTACCAACAAAATTTTGTTAAAAATTAACATTGCTTGGAAACACCGAAAAATCTTGGTAATATTATCTTTGAAACAAATCTACGTAGTTGTTACGTATGTATTAGTTAAATTAGGTAAAATTATGGAAGCAAATTTTTCACCAAGAGTTAAAGATGTTATCACCTACAGCAGAGAAGAGGCGTTAAGACTTGGACATGACTATATAGGTGTAGAACATTTACTTTTAGGAATTATAAGAGAAGGAGAAGGCCTTGCTGTTAAAGTACTTGGTGGTATGGGCGTTGACTTTAAAGAGTTGCGTAAAGCAATTGAAAGCTCTGTTAAAGTAGGAAAAGGAACAGTTAGCCAAATGAATAATATTCCTTTGGTAAAACAAGCAGAAAAGGTATTAAAAATCACTTATCTTGAAGCAAAGTTATTTAAGTCTAACACAATAGGAACAGAACATTTGCTGTTATCTATATTAAAGGATGAAGACAATATTGCCACAAAAACATTGCAACGTTTTAATGTAAACTACGGAAAAGTGAGACACGAAATTGAGAATATATTAAATGAGGAATCTAAACCAATTCAGCCGGAAGCTAAATTCCCAACCAACACTCCTGACGATGATGAGGATAGTCCATCGGGCTACATGGGTGGCGGTAGCGGTAAAAAGCAAGGAGATTCGAAATCTAAAACACCAGTTTTAGACAACTTTGGAAGAGATTTAACGGCCTTAGCGGAAGAAGATAAGCTTGACCCTATTGTAGGAAGAGAAAAAGAAATAGAACGAGTTTCTCAAATATTAAGTAGAAGAAAAAAGAACAATCCTATTTTGATTGGAGAGCCTGGTGTTGGTAAATCAGCCATCGCAGAAGGATTGGCACTAAGAATTGTTCAGCGAAAAGTATCCAGAATTTTATTCAACAAAAGAATTGTAACGTTAGACTTAGCTTCATTAGTTGCCGGAACAAAATACAGAGGCCAGTTTGAAGAAAGAATGAAAGCCGTTATGAATGAGCTGGAGAAGTCTCCTGACATTATTTTATTTATTGATGAGATTCACACTATTATTGGTGCGGGCGGTGCTTCAGGTTCGTTAGATGCTTCTAATATGTTTAAGCCGGCATTAGCCAGAGGCGAAATACAAGTGATTGGAGCTACTACCCTTGATGAGTATCGACAATACATTGAAAAAGACGGTGCGCTTGAGCGTAGGTTCCAAAAAGTAGTGGTTGAACCAACTACAATTGAGGAAACCATACAAATTCTGAATAACATTAAAGAAAAGTATGAAAGTCATCACAATGTAAACTACACCGAAGAAGCGATTAAAGCTTGTGTAAACTTAACTAATAGATACATTACTGACAGACATTTGCCAGATAAAGCTATTGATGCGCTTGATGAAGCAGGTTCAAGAGTTCATATCACCAATATTAAAGTTCCAAAAAATATCATAGAGATTGAAAAGAAAATTGAAGATATTAAAGAGGAAAAGAATAAGGTAGTAAGAAGTCAGAAGTATGAAGAAGCTGCACGGTTAAGAGATACAGAACGTCAGCTTATCGAAGATTTAGAAAAAGCTAAGAAAGAGTGGGAAGAAGAAACTAAATCGCACAGAGAAACAGTGGCTGAAGAGAATGTAGCTGAAGTGGTGGCAATGATGACGGGAGTTCCTGTTCAACGAGTAGTGAAGAAAGAAGGTGAGAAATTGGTGAAAATGTACGATGAAATTCATGATAAAGTAATCGGACAAGATGATGCCATTAAAAAAATGGTAAAAGCCATTCAACGAAATCGTGCTGGACTGAAAGACCCTAACAAACCTATCGGTTCATTTATATTCCTTGGTCCTACCGGTGTTGGAAAAACACAACTAGCAAAAGTACTTTCTAAGTATCTTTTCGATAATGAAGATGCTATGATTAGAATTGATATGAGTGAGTACATGGAAAAATTTGCCGTGTCAAGACTAATTGGTGCACCTCCGGGATATGTTGGTTATGAAGAAGGTGGACAATTAACTGAAAAAGTTAGACGCAAACCCTATTCAGTTGTTTTATTAGATGAAATAGAAAAGGCTCACCCTGATGTATTTAATTTATTACTACAAGTGTTGGATGATGGTCAATTAACCGATAGCTTAGGAAGAAAAATTGATTTTAGAAACACTATCATCATTATGACTTCAAACATTGGAGCCAGAAAGCTGAAAGATTTCGGACAAGGTGTTGGATTTGGTACTAAGGCCAAAAAAGAGGGTGCTACTGACCATGAGAGAAGTATTATTGAAAGTGCGTTGAAGAAAGCATTTGCTCCTGAGTTCTTAAACAGAGTGGATGATGTGATTATGTTTAACTCATTAACCAAAGAACATATTCACGAAATTATAGACATTGAGCTGGAAGGACTTTACGGAAGACTTTCTAATTTAGGCTTTAACATTAAACTTTCTGACGAAGCAAAAAGCTTTATTGCAGATAAAGGATTTGATGAAGCTTATGGTGCAAGACCTTTAAAAAGAGCTATTCAGAAATATCTGGAAGATCCTTTAGCGGAAGAAATTATTAAGTCTAGCCTTGAGGAAGGAGATAGTATAAAGGTTGATTTAGTAAAAGGTTCTGAGGAATTGAAGCTAAGTATTTCAAAAGCTAAAAAGAAGAAAACAGATACTGAAGATAAGTAAGTATAGTTTAACTCATAAAAAAACTCCAAGCTAATCGTCTTGGAGTTTTTTGTTTTCTTCCTTATCCTTTTTTCTCTCTTCTCGCTGTTTTTTCCGCTCAGCCCGTTTTTCCTTATCCCAAAGGTCGCTTATCTTATCAAATTCTTGTCGATAAAATAAACCTACACCTTGTGTATAAAGTCCTTGCGTTTGGACATCTACGTTTGTGTTGGCTTCATTAAATGCTTTTGCTCTTAGCTTTCCGTCTTCCGTTATTTTATATTCAACTGAGAATTCCCCCACTAAATTATTAGTTTGAGTGCTAGTGTTTCCAACAGAGCCAACATTTCCATCAAGTACTACCCTATCATTAAATATTTGTGTTGAAAGCGCAACCTCTACTTCCTGGCTGGTAATAGCATCTCCCGGACGATAGTTAAAACCTACATCAAACTTGTCGGTAATTTGAGAGAGCCAGTTACTTAATTGATTGGAAATAGTTTCAAACCCTGTTGTACTTCCAAACCCTGAACGAGCTGCATTATCCGGGTTACCTCCTTGTGGTGGAATGAATCTATTTAATATAAGTAAAGCAAACACCTGTTTATTCATTTCATTCGCATTAGATTGGTTGTCCGATGCGTAAGTAATACTGGCTAATCTATCCCTTACCTCCTGTGTAGCTGAAGGTGCTTCAATATCAAAAGAAATATCAGGATTCATCAAGTCTTTTTCCATTTCAAGTTTTACCTCTATCGGAATTCTGTTTTTATACTTTGCTCTGGAGAGGCTGTCTCCTACCATTAAATCATAAGGTGAAGCTCTTAACCTGTATATGGCATTAATATCTAATTGAGCCTTTAAAGGATCTCCATTCCAGCTAATAGTTCCGCCTTTTTCCAGTGCAAACCTTTTGTTTATTACATTTTGAAGTGTAAACAAATAATCTCCTTCTGAAATAGTGTAGGTACCGTAAATATTAAAATCTCCTTTGGTGTTAATTTCCATTAAAATATCTCCATCTCCCCTACTTTTAATTACATCACCTATTTGTTCGTCAAAAATTAATCGAACCTCTGCATCAGGATTAACCTCCATTTTAAAGTTCATAAGTATATGAGATAAGTCAATCTCTTCTTCCTCTTCAACATCGGTCCCGGTATTGATAAATGTAACTAAATTATTTTCTCCAATTTCAGTTTCATCAGACAATGGTATGTTTAGTAATGAACCTTTTTCGGTTTTTACTTCTGCATCCATCACTAATTGGTCTGCATAACCCGAAATGTTTGCCTGACCGGAAAGAATAGCTTTCCCGTAAAACAGTTTGTTTTGGAATTCGGTAGTATTTAAGAATAAAAACTTCTTTGTATAAAGACCAATATCTAAGTTGAAATCAGTAAAGTTTTCATGAAATATGGTTGCGTTTAAAGATGCTTTATTGTTTTCTTCATCTACTAATTCCGCATTGTTTATGGCAAACATATCTTCATCAATAAAAATACTTGTGGATGTTTTATAAACAGTGTTTAGATAATCAATCTTTACTTCCAGCTTTTCCAAATCAATTTTACCAGTTATTTTAGGATCTTTGGCACCTCCTTTAATTCTAGCATACCCTGTTAATGTTCCTTTTAAATCAGAAACATAGTCGGCAATAGCAAATTCAAATAATTTAGTAGGGGCATTATTGACAGATAAAATATAATTTAATGCGTTTACCTTATCGTTAAAATTATAATCGCCTGATAAATTAAAGGTGGGGAGATTATCTAGTTTAAATACAGCATCGGTATGAAGCGATTTGTTGGATTCATTCCATTTATTGAGAAGTTTTCCATTTCCCAGTTTTGCACCGTTTAAAGCAAAATTGCTAACCTCAATATCTGATGATATTTTTTGCTCTCCAAATACATCTGCCATGGTGGCATTTCCGGAAATAATTCCTTCTAATTTAACTCCTGATGTGGCTAAAAGTTTATTGAAGTTTTCTAAATCATAATTTATAAAGGAAAGCTCAATTAAATCATAATTATTTTTTGAGGCCTTACCATCTAATTTAATACCTGAATTGATAGTAGCAAACTCTAGGTTGTCAATTGTAATGGAAGTAGAATCGATAATGATTTTATTTGAAAGGTTTACACTCCACATTTCATCATTGAAAAACATTTCAGATGAATAAAACTCCCCTATGATAGTTCTGTTAGGCTCAAAAGCACCTCTGTATTTGATGTTTGCAACTGTTTGTAAAGTATCTTTACTGTGTATGTGTGCAAACAAATAAATGGAATCACGATTTATAGAAGAGTTTAATTCAAAATTTTCATAAAATAAGCTGTCAGTTAAACTGATTTTACTAGAGCTTACATTTACCATCATAGTGGAGTTTTCAGTACTGCTTTTTAATTTGAAGTTATTTACCACAACGCCTTTTGCATTTACATTTGGTATATCCATACTATATTTAAATGACTTATTTAAAGCGTTGTAAGAACCATTAAATTCAGCACCTGACGGATAAAAAATATCTTTTGTGAATAATTTAGAAACCAAATTTGCATCTTTTAGTTTTGCGTTAAACTCAAAGTTGTTTTCACTTGCAAATTTTTCTCCCCTATACTCTTCAAAGTAGGGTAAATAAGTTCCAATAAAATGTTTAAACGTTTTATCTAACTCATTAAATTTAAAATTACCTATAAAGTTTAAGTCGGCAATATCACTGCTTACTTCAAGATGTCTTTCTTTGTTTTCAAGAAAATAAGAATGAACAATAAATGTGTCAATAATAAATTCGTCTTCAATATCTTTATAATCCGCACCTTCTAATTTTATAGTGCCAATCATATTATCAATATTGGTTCCTTCCATGTCTATATACACATTAGTAGAAAACCTTGTTTTTAGACCTGAACGCTCCATTAGCCCTAGTTTTGCAGGCTTTGAATCATAAATGGTAGAAGTGAATTTATATTTCGGAACCTCTCCCCTCAGGTTGATTGTTCCATCAAAATCAAAATCAAGTTTAGAGTCTCTTGAACTAATACAGCCATCAAAAATTTTGTTGTTGTATTTTCCATCCAGTGTAATTATTTCAAAGCGGTTCTTATTTAAGTCGATGTAGTTAATTTGTCCAACAATTTTGGCTTTCATGGTGGTAGGATTGTATCCATTTCCGTCAACTCTAAGGTTAAAAGAAGTTCTTCCTACATACTCATTTTTAATAATCTTGTTTACGGCTAAATTTTCAGATGATAATTGTCCTACATATCTTCCATAAACATTATTAGAATCTTGCTTTAAACTAATATCCGTAGATAAATCTCCTGCATCGGTATAAAACTTTCCATACAATACAAAGTCGTTAATAAATCCTGTGTAATCTCCTTTAAATGTGATGTTTCCTAAACCTGAAAGTTCTTTTGGTAGTTTTAGGTTTTCTGCTCTAGTAAATGGATATAGCGGAAATGTTTCCAGTTGTTGTTTTGAAGTAGTAAGTTCTTTAAACTCAATAAATGCAAATGTGTTGTTTATATCCGGAAGCCCATTTAAATCAACATTTCCAAAAAGTCTTGTGCCATCATCAGTTTCAAGTTTAATTTTCTTCCCTTTTAAGTCATTCACGTAACCATATACTTTTCCTTCAAGAGAAGCCTTTTTATTTAAACCTCTCAGTTGTGGCGCAAAGAAGGCTATATCTTGAAAATCTATTTCTGACTTTCGAAAATCAAAGTTCATTTTTACCTTCTCAATAAATTCTTTGTAATCAGTATATTGATGGTATTTTAGTTTAGTTACGCCATTTAAAGAAGTTGTAGGAGTTTTTAACTGCATTTTTAATAACTCCAACTGTGTTGATGATACCGAAAACTTAGTGGTTAATTTTTCAAGCTTAAATCCGGATTGCTCGTTAAATGCTAGTGAGTGAATATATCCGTTAATGCTGTCATTGTTTACTGATATTCCATTTGCAAATAAATTGATGTTGGTAGCATGAATATGGTTGTAATCAACACCATAATCTTTTCGCTCTGCATGATGGTTTTGATAACTGAAGTTAAGGTTATTAAATTCTAGTGCGGTTATATTTAACTTAAGATTACTTGGCGATTGAGTAGTATCTGAAGAAGCAAAATAATTTAACAAAAACTGTATGTTTAGTTGCTCTTCATCGGCATATTTTTGAAGCTTAAAAGTGGTGTTTTCTAAATAAACTTTGTTTACCAAAGCATAAACGGGTTCTGTTTTAAAATAACTTAGTGTAAGCGCTACTTCTTTGGCGTAAATAAGCGTGTCAGCGTGTAAATCTTCTACATACAATCCATTAATGGATACCATATTAAAAAACCTTACATCAATTGCTTCTATAGACACCTTTGATTGAAGTTCTTTAGACAAGTAGTCGGCAGCTTTATCTGCCAAAAAATTTTGAAACCATGAAGTTCTTACCAATAGCAGAAGTATGAATAACAGCAAAAGCAGTGCTCCAATTACATAGAGCAAATACTTCGTCCATTTTTTAATACTTTTGACCATAATTGAGTCCAAATTTCACAATTTTAATCAGATGAGCGGTAAAAACGTTATTATTTTAGGGATAGAATCATCATGTGATGAAACCTCAGCTGCCGTTATTAAAGATAACAAATTACTTGCCAACATTATTGCTAATCAGGAGGTTCATAAAGGTTATGGAGGTGTAGTTCCGGAATTAGCATCCAGAGAGCATCAAAAAAATATTGTTCCGGTAGTGCATGCCGCAATAGCTAAAGCAGGTGTAAACAAAAAAGATATTTCTGCCATTGCCTATACACAAGGGCCCGGATTGCTAGGTTCCTTGCTTGTTGGAGGCTCATTTGCCAAAGCCTTATCAATGAGCTTGAATATTCCTCTCATAGAGGTTAATCACATGCAAGCACATGTTCTTGCACATTTTATTGATAAGGAAAATGAACAAAATGAAAAGCCTGAGTTTCCTTTTTTATGCTTAACCGTTTCGGGTGGACACACGCAAATCGTTTTAGTTAAGGATTATCTTGATATGGAAATAGTTGGTGAAACTATTGATGATGCAGCTGGTGAAGCATTTGATAAGGTAGCTAAAATTTTACAACTTCCCTATCCGGGCGGACCATTGGTAGATAAATTGGCTAAAGACGGAAATCCTTTTGCTTTCAGTTTTCCTAAACCAAATGTTGGTGAATTGGAATTTAGTTTTAGCGGATTAAAAACATCTGTTTTGTATTTTTTAAGAAAAGAAGTAGAAAAAAATCCTCAATTTGTTACAGAAAATATAAACGATATCTGTGCTTCCGTTCAGTTTACCATAGTGAGTATATTAATGGATAAACTTCAGGTTGCAATTGATAAATACAAGGTAACTTCTATTGCTATTGCAGGAGGGGTTTCGGCTAACTCAAGTTTACGAAGTGAAGTTTTAAAATTGGCGGAAAAAAATAACATCAAAGCGTTTATTCCTCCTTTTGAGTATTGTACCGACAATGCAGCTATGATAGCGCAAGTTGGTTGCTATAAGTTTTTACAAGACGATTATGCTAACTTAAATTCTTCTCCAAAAGCCCGAATGAAGTTTAGTGAATAAGTTAATTACCATATCTTTTTTAATATGGAGTTTGCCACTGTTCTCACAAAACACAATAGATACTATTGATTGGAAGCAAAAGGGGACCCGAAATATTGTTAAAACCAATCCTTTAGTTCCTATTTGGGGTGCTATTCCTCTCACTTCTGAATGGCGATTGCTTTACGAAATGCCTTTTTCTCATAATCAGTCTTTTCAAATTGGTGCTTCTTACCTGGGGAAAAGCCCGATACTAAAACTAGCTGAAGATTCAATGATGGGACCCGGAATTGAATTTGTGGTAAAAGGATTTCGCCTACAGGGCGGATATAAGTTTTATTTTACATCTTTCAGAAATTACAAACAAGAACCGTTCAACTATATTCCTCTGGGGTTTTACGTTTCTCCTCATATATCTTACTCTACCGCTACATTTACAACACGTGCTGCAAGTGTAAGAAATGTATATATTCAAGGAACTCACTACAATATTAATTTTTTGTTGGGTTACCAATATTATAGTTTAATGTTTGATAACCTAGTAGTGGATTTGTTTATGGGGTTTGGCTGGAAAGAAAATTATTGGGAAGAAAATATAAATGGTGTTACTCGTTCTTCAACACTAAATACTGTAAATACCAATTATTACGGCTCAAACTTTAAATTTTCTTTAGGTTTTAATATGGGATTTAGATTTTAAAAAAGGAGCCGCCAACTCCTTCCCTAGCTTAATCATTCATGTTGTGACGTTTTTACCCCTTTTACTTTGCACATTTTCACAACAATTTGGCGACTCTTTATAAGTATTATGACGTAAAAATCTAATTCTTATTGTGTTAAATTAATCCAACAATCATTCCTATTCCCATAAGAATTATAAGAATACCTACTATTAGCTGTAAGCTGTCCATAGTTATTTTTTTAAGGAGCTTTTTACCTGCTATTGCGCCTGCAAAAGCGGCAAAAACAGCTGTAGCCAAAATTGGTAAATTGTCTGAAAAATTAATGGAATCTATTCTACTGAAATATACCGAAAGCCTGGTGACATCTACTGCTGAGGCTATTACTACGCCTGTTGCAATAAATGCCTCTTTATGTAAATTACATTTAATTAAAAATGCACTTCTCAAAGCTCCTTGGTGCCCTGATAATCCTCCAAAAAAACCACTTACTATTCCTCCTGAGTAAAGATGTTTTTCATCAAACTGGATTGCTTTAAGTTTTGGTATAATGTCAAATAATGCAAATCCAATCATTAAAACCCCAATAACTATTTTTATTAATGTAACCTCAAACAACCTTGTACCTATTTGGTATGAAAAATAACTTGGTAAGTCAGCAGTGTATGTTAAAACGTATGCGCCAAAAAAAGCGCCTATCATAGATGTAATTCCAAACTTAGCAACAATTCGCCAATTTATCTCTTTAAAGATAAGTCCGATTTTAAATAAATTATTTAAAAAATGTACAATTCCCGTTAGTGCAATAGCTACATCAAGCGGAAAAAAGAAAATAAAAACAGGTGTCAATATAGTACCAAGCCCAAAACCTGAAAAAAATGTTAATAGAGAAGCTCCACAAGCTACTAAGGCAATTATCAAAAATTCCATTTCAGTTAATTATTTCGATAAAAATAATAGAATTTCATTTAAACAAATTTGTGTTTCTGTTGGTAAAGTAGTTTTATTAAAAGGATGAAAACCTCCAAACGTGTGATTGGTTTCTTTAAACAATTTTAATTCTGAATTTGGATTCACTTCATGAAGCTCAATAGCTTCTTTATAATCAACAGCCTCATCATTTTTGCCGTGTAAAATTAAATGAGGAATGGTTAACTCTTCTTCAGCTAATTTAATATTTAGTTTTTCATGATTAGTTAATAAATCCTTAACAAAATCATAACACATAGGCATTTCTTGTTTCGTCCTACCATTTAAGATATATCTTACGCCCTTTCTCTCCCATTCCTTTAAGTCTTCAACATCGGGCAACCTTTTTATAAAATCAGATACTGCGGCAAGGGTGATTAATTTCTTTATTCTTTTGTCTTTTGAAGCGTATAAAATAGCTATTCCTCCTCCTCTACTATGCCCCATTAAATAAATATCATTGGTAAGAAATGGATGGTTTTCCAGTAATTTATGCTCTATAAAATCTACTACAATACCCAAATCTTCTAATTCTTGTGAATAGGTGTTTTTTGAAAAAGCGTCTAAATCGGGAAAGTCGATTGGTTGTTCAACAGTTCCTCCGTTTAATGAAAAATTAAAAGAAATTACTCCGTAATTATGCTTTGCTAGTTCATCTAACAGCAACGGAAAATGCCCCCAATCTTTAAATCCTTTAAATCCGTGACAAAAAATAATGGTAGGTTTTGGTTTTTTGTCTTTAAACCTAAAATCTAATGGGAATTTTCTACCACTTTTATTGTATAGTGTATATGATAGTTTTTGCATTACTTTGTATTCGAAATGAATGAACAACAAAATAACGAAAATCAAAACAAATCTAAATGGTTGCTTTGGCTCAAACGACTTGGCTTTTGGGGTTTTATGTTTTTTCTTTTAAAAGGGCTGGCCTGGTTAGCAGTTATGTATTTTGGTGTTAGCTGGTTTGACAGCTGTTCTTAATTCTTGTTAAAAAATCCGTTTATACAATATATCTTCATAGTTTACATTTATATTTGGTAAAATTATTAGTTATTAAATTTCCTCAACACATAGCGTTATTCGTAGCTTTTTTTTCCATTCTAACGAATGTGTTTGCACAAGACGATATAACAATTAAAGGTAAGGTTAAAGACTCCGAAAGCTCACAGAACTTCCCTTACTTAATGGTGGCTAACCAAAAAACCGGATTAGGCTTTTTAGGTTCCCCGGACGGCAGTTTTGAAATAAACGCTAAAAAAAATGATACCATTTTAATATCTGTTCCCGGTTACAGGCTTAAAAAGATATCTTTTGCAGATTCTGTTTATAAAAGAGTATATGTAACCGAAATAAAAATAAGTAAGCTACAGGTGGATTTAAATCCATTTGAAGTAAAACCCAACAGAGAGTTTGCTGAAATCAAAAAAGATATTGAAAAATTATCTCCGCATAATTATCAAACCTATGAATTTAACTCTGTCTCTTCTGCTATATATAGTCCTATTACTTACTTATATACAATGTTTAGTAAAGTTGAACAGTCGAAACGAAAATTAGCAGATTTAGAAAATAAAGATGCGAAAGATGCATTGATGAAAGAGCTTATCACACTTTATATTAAAGGTGAAATAATTGAATTATCCCCTTATGAATGCCAAGATTTTATTGATTTCTGTAATTTCTCAGACGACTTTCTAAGAAATGCATCACATTATGAAATTATCATGGCTGTAAAAAGCAATTATGCTGTTTTTAGAAGATATAGACCTTATTGACAGTTAATTCAATTGCTTTATTATATTCGTGAAGTGAAAAAATATAACTTACTGTTTCTTTTTACAATACTACCTCTTCTGTTCCTTGCAGGTAGTTTAGATAGTGTTGAGGCTGTTACGCTTAACATGCCGGATGATACTAGTAAAGTTAAAAATCTAATATTCGTTTCCAATGAATATGAATATAGAGATCCACAAAAGTGTTTTGATTATGGCAAGCAAGCCTTTGAATTAGCTAAAAAGCTAAAATATACTAAAGGAATTGGCAATGCACAATCTGCAATGGCTCTTGGAATATATAAATTACATAAATACGAAGAAGCAGTAGAAAATTATTTAGCGGCTATTGAAATTCAAAAGGATTTTATTGATGACCCATATCCTGAAGCCAGAAGCTGGGCTTTAATTGCTAGAGCATATTCACGATTAACCTGGTACGATAAAGCCATTGAAGCCTACATGAATGCTATTAAAATACTAGAGGAAATGGAATATGATGCTGCTCTTGCAGCAGTTTACAATAATATGGCTATTGCATACAAGTATCAGCAAGATTATGAACTGGCTAATTCATGCTTTAGAAAAGCTGCTGTTTTTGATGCAAAATCTGAGAATGATGAAAACAAATGGCGATACGATTATAATATTGGTGAGGTTCATTACGAAGCAAAAAATCTTGATAGCGCTCTACTATATTATAAAAAGTCTTATGAAAACACTAAAAAGTATAATGGCGAAGATTTACAAGGTTATGTAAGGTATGGGTTTGGACAAGTTTATTTAGACAGAAAGGAATATGCTAAAGCTTTAGAAGAGCTCACCGCCAGTCAAAAAAGCAGAGAAGAATATTATGATCCCAATGATCAGGTTTATACCTTGGTTGGTTTGGGAAAGTGTTATACCGCTTTAAATAATTATGCAAAAGCAAATGAAGTGTTAGACAAAGCCTTAAAATATGCGATTCAGGAAGATGTAGGAAAAAGAAAAATGATGGCTTATGAAGCTCTTTCTGTATTGAAATTTAAACAAGCCGACTACAAGAAAGCTTACGAATATTATCACAACTTCATTGAGCTAAAAGACGTTGCTTTTAATGAAGAAAGAAGCAAGATAATTTCTAAGATGCAAACACAGTTTAATGTAGAAAGAAAAGATCAGGAAATAGCTTTATTAAATCAAGAAAAAGAAACCTTGCATCAAAAAGAGAAACTACAGGCTGCAGAGATTGAAAAAAGTAATTTTCAGAAAATGACCTTAGTAATTGGTTTACTGATTTCACTTTTGGTGGGTGTGATATTAATTTTAGGAATAAAGAAACGAAACCAATTAAACAGACAATTAAAGCATCAAAAAGATATTGTAGAAGAGAAGAACAAAGAAATTACGGACTCTATTCAATATGCAAAACGATTACAAAATGCCATTCTCCCTCCTACTAAATTGGTAAAATCATACTTACAGGAATCGTTTATTTTGTACAGACCAAGAGATATTGTAGCCGGAGATTTTTACTGGATGGAGCATACTGATGATGCAGTTTTATTTGCTGTTGCAGATTGTACAGGACATGGAGTTCCGGGTGCAATGGTAAGTGTTGTCTGTTCTAATTGTTTAAATAGAGCTGTTAAAGAAATGAAGCTGTATGAACCCGGTAAAATTTTAGATGAAGTATCTAAAATGGTGGAAGAAACATTTGAAAAAAGTGAAAATCAAGTGAGAGACGGAATGGATATTTCTATTTGTGCCATGAATTTTAACAGCAATAAAATTAAATGGGCCGGAGCAAATTTACCGTTATGGATTATCAATGAATCAGGAATTCAAAAAATTAAACCGAATAAACAACCCATAGGTTTGTATGAGCAGCGAGTTGATTTTGACACACATGAAATTGAAATTCAAAAAGGTGATTCAGTGTACCTATTTTCGGATGGTTATATTGACCAGTTTGGAGGGGAAAAAGGTAAAAAACTAAAATTGGCAGGGTTTGAAAACTTGTTATTATCCATTTACACCAAGCCAATGGAGGAACAAAAAGATATCATTGAAAACTTCTTTAATGACTGGAAGGGTGATTTAGAACAGTTAGATGACGTTTGTGTTATAGGTTTAAGAGTTTAACCCACCAATCTTTTTACCACTTCGGCAACCGAAGTAATTTTGGTAGTATATTTTATAGTAGGTCCTGCGCACCAAACTGTTTTATAAGTTGAGCTAAAAGCTGCTTTTTCCAGTGCTTTCATTCCTTTATAAAACGTCAGCATTTTTATTAGTTTTTTTAGTCGTTTATTTTTATTTAACAACCGCTCCAGCCAATTTTGTTTGGTGCCAATTTCTTGTACGTAAGGCGTATTGATTACCGTACAAGGCGTGCCGGAAAGTTTGGTGGTAAATACAATATCTTTATCGGTATAATCTACACACGCTTGTTTATAATCATCCGACACACCCGCTTCATGGGTGGCAATAAAAGGGCTTCCCACCGAAACTCCACAAGCTCCTAAATCTAATATTCGTTGTAAACTTTTAGCATCGCCCACTCCACCGGCAGAAATAACAGGAATGTCAAATTTGCTTACCAGCATAGGAATTAATTCTTCAGGCGAAAGATTACCCGCATGACCTCCGGCTTCATTATTAACGGCAATTAACGCATCTGCGCCTAGTTTTGCCACTTTAGCAGCATATTCAGTATCTACCACATCACAAAAAACCTTTATGCCGTGAGGCTTGCAAGCCTCAATAACCTTTTGCGGACTACCCAATGAAGTAATAATAAAATCAACCTTGTGTTTTACGCAAGCATCTAATTGCTCTTGCATTTTGATGTTACTCTTATTTACAATTAAATTAATACCAAAAGGTCTTGCTTCTTTTTTAAGCTCTATTAAAGCAGCTTCAAACTCCTCAATGGTTCTGTAATTCAATGCAGGAATAGCGCCTGCAATACCACTTTGCATTGCCGCTTTTACCATAGCTACATTGCTTACCAAAAACATAGGCGCCATAATAATAGGATGCTGAATGCCTAAAAGTTGAGTTAGTTTGGTATTGGAAGTATTGCCCATGGGTTACAAAGGTAGTTGTTTAAAACTACACACCGTAAAATTTTACTATTTGCCAAAAACCAACTAACTTGCGATAACTTATGCTAAAAGTTATTGAAACAACTCTTAGCTTTTTTGTTGGCACTCATTTAAACAAAAACAATGAACAATAAAAAGATATATTTATTTTTACTATTGACGTTCGTTTGGTCCTGGACTTTTTGGCTAATTGGTTTAAATTATTTAACAGAGGGAATTACTCAAGAAGCAATTAGTAAATTTTTAGTATTCTTTTTCACAGGTATTTATGGACCAACTGTTAGTGCTCTTTTGACAACTGTTTTATTTGATGGTTTAGAGGGCACCTTGACTTTACTCAGGAAACTTCTTATTTGGAAGATTCCACTCAAAAACTATTTACTCATAATTCTCTTACCGCTAATTTTTGTAATTATTGGAATTGGATTTTATAGTTTATTTATTGGAGATATTGGAAGTTTTGATAAAATGGCATTTCTTTCTATCCCAACTGTTTTATGGGCTGGTTTTTACGCTGGACCTCTAGGAGAAGAATTGGGCTGGAGAGGTTTTTTACTTCCCGAATTTCAAAAAAGATTTTCCAGCTTGAAAAGTGCTATTCTAATTGGAATAATTTGGTTTGTATGGCATATACCTTTATTCTGGGCTCCTTTCGGGACCTTAGTTAGTGGAGAAACTATTTCAATTTTACCCGTAGTAGCATATTTTATAATGTTAATCTGTTTATCAATCATAATAACTTGGTTGGTAATTAATTCTAAAGGAAGTGTTCTAATTGCAATCTTGTTTCATTTATCAATTAATGCGGGAATAGCATTGTTGTTCTTTCCTGAACTGAATATGGATTTCAAAAAAGTGCATTTATTGTCTAGTATAGGAATACTGATGTTTACTGGAATATTGATTGTTAAAAATAAATTAAAAACAAGTGCCAACAATGGCTATAAGTAATTGCTTGCTCTCGCCTACTTTGGAAATTCCTGTGAAATTTCGAACTTGGTGTGTACTTGCAAAGTTAAGTGCTAACCCATGCAACTACTCATATCCGAGACCGTTATCGCAACCTAAAAAAATGAAATTCCAAAATTTACTTTAGTTGCTACATTTGTAGTGCATGATATTTAACTCTCTCATCTTTCTATTTTTTGCAGCAGTATTTTTCGGGCTATGGCCTTTTTTTAAAAAAAGAAATACTAGCCGCTGGAGTTTTATTGTGCTTATGTCCTTTATCTTTTACGGTTGGTGGGACTGGCGTTTTCTCTTTTTAATTATAGGCAGTGGTTTAATAGATTACATTTCAGCTTTATTAATTCAAAAACATCCTAAAAAAAGGCGTTTATTTCTGGTATTGTCGCTAATCGGAAATCTCGGTTCACTTAGTGTTTTTAAATACAGTTTGTTTTTTGCTAATGTATTAGATGATGTTTTTCAACTTATTGGAGTTACTACAAATTTCCAAAATAACATTCCGGAATTTGCGCTAATACTGCCGGTGGGCATTAGTTTTTATACTTTTCAGTCACTTAGCTATACCATAGATGTTTATAGAGGAAGGTTACAACCTACTAAAAACTTAATACATTTTTTTGCTTATCTATCCATGTTTCCGCAGTTGGTGGCAGGGCCTATTGTAAGAGCAAAAGATTTACTTAAACAACTTACTCAAGATAGAGTAGTTTCCCATATTCAAAAATGGCATGCCATCAAACTTATGGTTTATGGGTTGTTCCAAAAGGTAGTTATTGCCGATAACCTTTCTTTTTTTATTGATTCTGCTTTTGAGGGTAAGTCGGGCTTTGATGGAAGTGGATATTGGTGGATAGTAATGCTTGCCTTTTCCTTCCAAATTTATTGTGACTTTAGTGGATATAGCTTAATTGCAAGAGGTTTGGCAAAATACATGGGTTATCATTTTAAGCTAAATTTCAATCATCCTTATTTATCAAAAAGTTTAAAAGAGTTTTGGAGCAGGTGGCACATATCACTTTCTACCTGGTTTAGAGATTATGTGTACATTCCTTTAGGTGGTTCAAAAAAGGGCGTTGCCAGAGGAGTTTTAGTGTTGTGGACAACAATGTTGTTATCCGGATTATGGCATGGAGCTAATTATACTTTTTTAGTTTGGGCAGGAATTCACTCCTTCTTTTTAATGTTAGAGCGCTTAACTAAATGGAATTACAAACTGGCTACTCCGTTAATTATACCTATTATATTTATTCAAGCTTTATTGGCTTGGGTGTATTTTAGAGCAGCTGATATTTTTCAAGGAAATGAAATCATTCTAAAGTTATTTTCGTTTAGTCCGTCTAATTTCAATTTTGCAGATGTTTATTTTGACAGCATGGTATTTCTTTCATTGGGAATACTTATTGAAATTGCAGTTTGGTTTAGAAAAAATAGAACAAATGTGGCGGTATGGTATAAAAGAAATCAACTGGATGTTATAATGGTGAGCATTGCACTTGTAATGATTATCTTTTTTAGAGGAGAGGGAAAACAATTTATTTACTTTCAGTTTTAAGTATGAAGGCAAAAACTAAAATATTAGCAAGTCTTTTATTAGGAATAGTTATCTCTATTGCTATTAAGCTATTATTACCTTCACCAGAGCAAAACAAAGCATTAGTTGATGAGTTTTGGATAAGTAAAACTCATGCTAATAATCGTAATAATGTTGTTTTTGGCGGAGACTCACGAATATACAGAGGGATATCGACAAAAGCATTTACGAAACAATTTAATGGTAAAATTACTGCATACAATTTCGGCTATAGTAGTGCGGGTTTTAGTAAAGATTATCTTACATTTCTTGAAAATAAGCTAGATTCTTCAGCAACTATAAAAATTATTATTTTAGGTATTACACCTCACTCTCTTACTCCAAATGCCTTATTAAGTGAAGACTTAAATACCTATTCCACTATTTCAAATTTTAAAAAATATCAAGGATTGTATTTATCACCAGTATTAAAACACTTTTCACCATATCAACCTAGTGAACTTAAAACATATTTATTTGAAGAAAAACCTTCCAATTATTATCAGCAAAAATATAATTCAGATGGGTGGGTTGCCTCCAATAAAATTCCCGGTGATACTTCAGAAGCTATAACTAGCTACTTATCCGTTTTTAATGAAAACAAAGTGGATGAATCAGCAATTAATGGATTAATTCAACAGGTAAAATATTGGAATACTAAGGGAATATCTGTTTTTGGATTTAGGCCTCCCACTACAACCGAAATGAGAACTATTGAAGATTCTTTAAGTGGGTTTAATGATGAGCTAATTATTTTGTCATTTAAAAAGGCTGGAGGCAAATGGATTGAACTTGATAGTAAAAAGTTTAAATCGTATGATGGCAGTCATTTACGAAAAGAGTCAGCAGAAGAACTATCAGAAATTTTAGGGAAAGAGGTTGTAAAGGCCTTACAATAAGTGAGTATTAAACTTCTTTCACTTTAAAGCTAAACCTATTTTGTAGCGTATAGCTATACACTACCGCTATTACAGTTGTAATAATTTTTGAAGGTGTTGGATAAAATCCCATCCAATCTACCAGAAGTTTCATGCAGACATAGTTAATTATAATCGCACCCAAACAAACCAAAACATACCTATAAAGCTGTGTTCCGGTAGCAATATTTGAATCTTCAAAAGTGATATATTTATTTAATAAAAAACCGGTAAGAAGAGTAATTGGAAAAACAATGAATAAAGTAGCAATGTGTGGGCTCATTACAAAAAAATAGAAATCAACATTTTCTTTAGATACTACATAATGATAAATCAAAAAATATAGTAGAATATCCAGAACCAAGTTACTTCCGCCACAAACCGCATATCTGTAAGTTTTTAAAGGCAAAATTCCTTTAAAAAGAAAGTAAAACGAATCTATTATTTTAATGAGGTAGTGTTTCATTTTTCGGCTGACGAAGATAATTATTAACCGAGAATACTTTCTACATTTGCACCCCAATGCAAGAAAAAGTAGACATATCATACCAAAACATATTTAAAATAAGCCTTCCCGTTATGTTAAGTGGTCTTATGATGGCTGTTTTGGGTATTACCGATACTGCTTTTATAGGAAGAGTGGGAGAATTAGAAATTGCTGCTGTGGGTAACGGAACCATGTTGTATTTTGTACTTGGAACTGTTGGAATGGGATTTTCTATCGGCTCGCAAATAATAATTGGGCGTAAAAACGGAGAAAAAGCATTTTTACAAATCGGTAATGTGTTTACACAGTCTATCTATTTTGTAGGTTTATTAAGTGTAGTGTTGTTTACCGTGTTGTTTTTCCTTTCCCCTCTCCTGTTATCTTTTACCGTAAAGTCCGAAAACATTTTACTCCTAATGAATGAGTTTTTACAATACCGATCATTCGGAATTTTCTTTTCGCTCTTTATTTTCCTGTTTAATTCTTTCCATGTGGGTATCACAAAAACCAATATTTTGCTTTGGCAAACAGCCATCATTGTTTCCATAAATGTAGTGCTGGACTATTTTCTGATTTTTGGATATGCCGGATTTCCGCAAATGGGATTAAAAGGTGCTGCGCTTGCTTCAGACATTGCAGAATGTGTAGGATTATTATTTATGATTAGTTACACATACTTTAAAGTTGATCATAAAACCTATGGTTTGTTTAGTTTTAAAAAGATAAATCTAATCACCATCAAAAATATTCTCACCATTTCAGGACCGGTAATGCTTCAAAATCTAATTGCACTTGGTGGGTGGTTTGTATTTTTTTCGATTATAGAGCATATAGGTGAGAGAGAGCTTACTATTTCTCACATCATAAGAAACATCTATATTTTAATGATGATTCCGGTGTTTAGCATGGCGCAAACCACCAATACCATGGTGAGTAATTTAATTGGTCAAAATGAACATGACAAAGTATTGTCATTAGTAAAACGAACTGTAATGCTGGCTTTATTGTTTAATGCGCTCTCATTACTCATAGTTTTGATTTTTAAATTTCAGCTTATTGGCATTTTCACCCCTAACGAAGAATTGATAATGGACACCTATGGTACGCTATATGTTATTTTAGGAGCAATGTTTGTGTTTTCAATTGGAACTGTTCAATTTAATGCGGTGTCTGGCACGGGAAATACAATGTTTACATTAATGATAGAAATTATTACAATGATTATTTATTTGTTTACAGCATTTGGAGTGGTAAAATATATGAATGCGGGAGTTGAAATTGCTTGGAGTACGGAATTTTTATATTTTGGCTTACTTTCTGTAATGTGTTATATATATTTAAAAAGTGGAAAATGGAAATTAAAAGTATTAAACGTATAGGTATTGCTTTACTAGCAGTTCTATTTCTTACCTCATGTAATTGTGGCAAAGAAACTGTTGCTGATGAAAACAATGTTAAAGTAGATGAATCTAATTATGATGGATATGTCAAAGTGATACTGGCACAGCATACTTTAGATGGTTGTAGTTGGATGTTCGAAATTGAAGAAGCTTCAGAAGAAGGCGGAGCAAAATACTTAATGCCTGTTGAAAATTTTCCGGAGGCAAGTGCAGTTGCCGGTAAATATTACTTAAAATTCACTCCTGTTGATGTAATGACAACTTGTATGATGGGTAAACCTATCCAGGTTGATGAAATGCTTCCAAGAAAATAGATGAATATCCTTTTTTTAGGCACACCCGATTTTGCAACAGCTTCTCTTAGACAATTAGTAGAGGCAGGCGAAAATATTGTAGCCGTAGTTACTGCGCCCGATAAACCGGCAGGCAGAGGACAAAAATTGTCTTCATCCTCTGTGAAACAATATGCTGAAAGTGTGGGCTTAAAAGTTTTACAACCTACAAACTTAAAGTCGGAAGAATTTCTTCATGAACTAAATTTACTGAAAGCTGACTTGGCTATTGTTGTTGCATTTAGAATGCTTCCAAAAGTAGTTTGGAATTTGCCAAAATACGGAACTTTTAATTTACACGCCTCACTACTGCCTCAATATAGAGGAGCAGCTCCCATTAATTGGGCAATTATTAATGGTGAAAAAGAAACAGGTGTAACGACATTCTTTATTAATGAAAATATTGACACCGGAAATATTCTTTTTCAGGAGAAAGTAGAAATAAGAAATGATGAAACAGCCGGTAGTTTACATGATAAATTAATGAATGTAGGTGCTCAACTTGTTTTAAAAACAGCAAAAGCTATTAAGGAAGGAAACATTAATCCTATTCCACAAAATGAAGTAAGCGAACTGAAAGCAGCGCCAAAAATATTTAAAGAAACCTGTAAAGTGAATTGGGAAAAAAATATTGGAGAAGTTTACAATTTAATAAGAGGAATGAGTCCCTATCCTGCCGCTTGGTCTTCCTTTAAAAACACCACTGCAGGTAGCAGTTTAAGTTTTAAGTTATATGAAGTAACCAAAGAAGAAGGAAATTCCATTCCTTTAGAAATAAAAACAGATGAAAAGACCTTTTTAAAAATTGGATGTACAAATGGCTGGATAGATGTTAAAGAAATTCAATTAGAAGGGAAAAGAAGAATGCCGATAGATGATTTTTTAAGAGGCTTTAAAATAGAAGATTACCAAATTAATGTATCATGAAAAAAATAGTAGCACTTTTAGCCATAGGTCTTAGTATTAATGCATTTTCACAGACAACAAATTTAGATGAGCTTCAGCCTGGTGAAGAGTATGATAATATATATGTAAAGAAAATGTTTTCGGATAGCCTGAGCACTTCTTTTATTATATGGATAAAGAAAGAAGTGAAAGCTCACAAGCATGCACACCATTCAGAAACAATATATGTACTGGAAGGAAAAGGGACAATGACTGTTGATAAAGATACTTTTGAGATACGTAAGGGTGATTTTTTTAATATTCCTATGAATACTGCTCATAGTTTAAAAGTTACATCAACGGAGGCGGTAAAGGTTATTTCAGTTCAGGCACCCCTTTTTGATGGTTCCGACAGAATATTTGTTAAATAAAAAACCCTGAAAGCCCCATTATATAAGCATTTTAGAGTGCGGTTATTAACAAAAGGGCTTTATTTATTAACAATTAGGCGTTTTTTTACCCCAAAAGCTTGTACAGTATTGGTATTGCAATAAATTTGCTTCAACAAAAATTAATGTTTAACCATTTAAATTTAAAAAAATGAACAAAGCAGAATTAATCGAAGCAATCGCAAAAGATGCTAAATTATCAAAAGCTGATGCTAAAAAAGCATTAGATTCTTTCACAACTACAGTTTCTAAAGCTCTTAAAAAAGGAGATAGAATCGCTCTAGTTGGATTTGGATCTTTCTCTACTTCAAGAAGAGCAGCTAGAAAAGGTAGAAACCCTCAAACTGGTAAAGAAATCAAAATTGCAGCTAAAACTGTAGTTAAATTCAAAGCTGGTGCTGAGTTAGCAAAAAAAGTTAACTAATAATTTTATTAGCTTAAAAAAAGGCCTCCTTGTGAGGTCTTTTTTTTTACCATGAATTTAGATCACCAAAAAATATTACTCGATAAACTTTTGGAGTTAATTACTCCGGAAAGAGTAAACAGATTTTACGAAGTAATTCAGTATCGTACAAATCATATTCGAGTAGTGGTGGAAGATATTTTTCAGCCACAAAATGCAAGTGCCGTAATACGAAGCTGTGATTGTTTTGGAATTCAAAACCTTCACATTATTGAAAATAAAAACAAGTACAAAGTGAATCCTGATGTGGCTTTGGGCTCATCAAAATGGGTGAATTTGCTAAAGCATAATTCAGCAGAAGGAAACAACACCGAGAACTGCATTAAAGAACTAAAGAAAAATGGATACAATATAGTTGCCACTACCCCTCATGGAAATACTACTTCAATTGAAGATTTTGATGTAAGTAAAAAGTTTGCTCTTTTTTTTGGCACAGAGAAAGACGGACTATCAGAGGAGGCTATCCAAAAAGCTGATGTAAGATTAAAAGTACCCTTATACGGATTTACTGAAAGCTTAAACATAAGCGTTTGTGCCGCCATTTGTTTGCAATACTTGACTTCAAAGGCAAGATTAAATGTTGACAATTATTATCTATCCGAAGAAGAAAAAATAGCAACGCTTCTAAAATGGGCAAAACAAACCATTAAAAATTCTGATGTTGTAGAGCAAAGAATATTAAATGAATTAAAAAGTATTTAGAAATCAATTTATATATTTGCCGTCAAACCAAAAAAAATACAAATGGGAAAAGGAGATAAAAAAACCAAAAAAGGAAAGCGTGCAATGGGTTCTTATGGTGTTTCAAGAAAACGAAAAAAGAAATCTACAGTAGCTGCTACTCCTAAACCAAAAAAGGTTAAAAAAACAAAAACTACTACTGAAAAAGCAGCAAAGCCTGCCGCTAAAAAAGAAACGGCAACTAAAGCAAAAGCTACAGAAACTAAAAAAACAACTACTAAAAAAGCTGCCGCAAAGAAAACAACAACTAAGAAAGCGAGTGATACAAAAACCGCAAAGAAAACAACAACTAAAAAAACTACGACTAAGAAAAAGTAGTCTTTGGTATATAGAAATTAAGAAAGGGCATTTGATAATTCAGGTGACCTTTTTTTATCTCATTCTATGAAAGTTTCCGTTTTTAAATTTTAGAATGTAAGCACATCTATTTTCATAACCGCTTTCTAGTCCGGTTTTAAAGAAGTTAAATTTAACTGAAGTAGATTCTAATTTTTCTTGTTCAATCCATGACATGAAGTTTACTCCATAGTTGTGAAGCAGTCCGCCAAAGTAAAGAGCCATATCAAAACCTATTGAAGCATATTTTGTAGGATATGTTTCAGTATATGCAATAAACTCTTTCGTAAAGTTTCCTAAGGTGTCTTCAAAATAGTTAGAAACACATAAATGTAACTTCATATTTTCGATATGTGCTACATCAATGTTATCATAATACTGCCACTTTTCATCACCAAATATGGTAATGTCATAGTTCTTTGTTTCGTTATTCATTTTATTCATAAAATCAGCAACAAAAGCTTTGTCTGACGAAGGTACTATAAGCACATTTCTTTTTCCCGAAATCATATTGTTTCTAACGCTAGTGCTTCCCGTCCAAGTGGTTTCTTTTGGTAATGAATATAAGTTTGAGTCTGGAGTTTGCTTAATTAGTTTCCTGTATGTCTGCATAAAAGTTTGCGCCCACTTTTTATCATACTCCTTATTCTGCTTAACGATTACAATGTTGTACTGCTTCATAGAGTCAACTAGGTATTTGCTCAGTTCCTCAATTTGAATAATATCAGATGAAATAATTTTACTTACAAATGAATTACCAAGTAGTATTTTATTGTTAAGCGGAACGGGAGAAACGATAGGAATTTCATTAGCTTTAGCAAAAGCAGCTACTGTTTCAAATCCTGAAAAATACAGAGGTCCCAGAATTAAATCCATTTGTTTAAGCTCTTGTTTTGCTAGTATTGAAGCAATTTGTAATGAATCATTACCGGTATCAAAAACATATAAGTCTGTATTAACTCCCATTCTTTTCAAAGAGTCTAATGCAAAAAGTACCCCTTGATAAATATCTAACCCAATAATTGACTTCGCATACACCTGTTTCTTATCTATCGCATTTCTATTGGCTTCCAAATTCCTGTTTACGTCTCCATAAAAAGGGAGTAATAAGGCAATTTTATACTTTTCCTTTTTAATGATGGTATCTTGTTCTAGAGAATCTTTAACACTAAAACTTTGAGTCAATGCATTCTTTAGTTCTTGTGTAAGCCTATTATCATTCTTGTCAATTTTAACTGCTTTTTTCTTTGGAATTAGAATGGTTTCTCCCTCAACTAAGCCCTTTGGTAAACCATCATTTACCTGAACTATTGAATCAACTGTTGTGTTGTATTGTTTTGAAAGTGAATACAATGTCTGTCCTTTCATAACAATGTGTTGGATATAGTTTGAGTGCTGTGCTTCGGTAAGATTAGCAGGTTTTTCTTGTTTTATTTTAGCAACCGGAATTTTTAAATGTTGCCCAATGGATAAACTATCAAGGTTAGCGTTTTCAATTGCCAACTCCTTAAAAGAAATGTTATAAGATTTAGCTATTCCGTAGGCTGTTTCACCCGGTTGTACCTCATGAAGTATATAATTACCATCTAGCTTAATAGCCTCTGAGTTAACGGCCTCTTTGGAATCTTTTTTAACAGGTATTTTAATTTTTTGACCGATACTTAATCCATTTTCAATTCCCGGATTGGCATCTTTAATAACATCAATGGGAGTATTATATTTTTTTGAAATGGCATAGAGCGTATGCCCTGCTTCAACCGTATGAATGTAGAACTTTTGTTTTCCTATTTCAACTATCTCGATAGTATCTTTAGCAGTCTGTGCAACACTGATGTTTGTCGCTACAACTAAGGAAACAAATAATATGAAAGAATTAAACTTCATTATTCCCATTCAATAGTTGCAGGTGGCTTAGAGCTAATATCGTACACCACCCGATTTATTCCTTTTACTTTATTGATAATGTGATTTGAAACTTCTGCCAAAAACTCATAAGGTAAATGACACCAGTCGGCTGTCATGCCATCTGTTGAAGATACCGCTCTTAACGCTACTGCATTTTCATAAGTTCTTTCATCTCCCATTACTCCAACAGATTGAACAGGCAGCAATATGGCTCCTGCTTGCCATACATCGTCATATAATCCTTTTTCTTTCAATGCTGAAATAAAAATATAATCTACTTCTTGCAAAATACGTACCTTTTCTTTTGTAATGTCTCCTAAAATACGAATTGCTAAGCCGGGACCAGGGAAAGGGTGTCTTCCTAACAAATCATCAGGTAAGCCCAATGCTTTTCCCACTCTCCTAACTTCATCTTTAAATAATAGTCTTAAAGGCTCAACTATTTTAAGTTTCATGTAATCCGGCAAACCGCCAACATTATGATGAGATTTTATTGTGGCAGAAGGCCCACCGGTAGCTGAAACGGATTCAATAACATCAGGATAAATTGTTCCTTGTGCCAACCATTTCACTTCTTGGATGCTAGATGCTTCTTCATCAAAAACATCTATAAAAACTTTTCCGATTGCCTTACGTTTTTTCTCAGGATCGGACTCTTCTGCCAATGCAGATAAGAACTTATCCTCTGCCCTCACTCCTTTTACATTTAACCCAAGATTTTCATATTGTTTTAATACTGCTTCAAATTCATTCTTTCTGAGTAATCCATTATCCACAAAAATACAGTATAGGTTCTTACCTATCGCTTGATTTAAAAGCATTGCTGCAACAGAAGAATCAACTCCACCTGATAAACCCAGCACCACTCTATCGTTACCCAATTTTCCTTTTAGTTGTTGAATAGTAGATTCAGCAAAAGCGTCAGGTGTCCAGCTTTGCCCACATCCACAAATGTTAACGATAAAATTCTTTAAAATAGTTGAGCCTTCCGTAGTGTGATAAACCTCAGGATGGAATTGAATTCCAAATGATTTTTTTCCGTTAATTGAAAACCCGGCCACTTTCACATCCTTAGTGCTGGCAACAATTTTGAAACTATCCGGCACCGTGTTTATTGTATCTCCATGAGACATCCATACTTGCGAGTTAGCAGAAACACTAGTCAACAGTCCACAAGTAGTATCGATATAATTCAAGTTTGCTCTACCATACTCCCTGGTGTTTGATTGAAAAACCTCTCCACCTGAAGTATGCGACAAAAACTGTGCGCCATAACAAACACCTAATAACGGAATACTTAAATTATGAATATCGATTATGGGTTTAGGTGCATTTTCTTCTCTAACAGAATGTGGGCTACCGGAAAGAATAATACCTTTTACATCATCTGTGAGTTTTTCATACTTATTATAAGGGTGAATTTCACAATAAACATTTAACTCCCTAACTCGCCTTGCAATTAACTGAGTGTATTGCGAACCAAAATCTAAGATGATAATTTTTTCCATTAGGCTTACAAAAGTAGTCTTTTCGGCTTTTTTACCATATTTATTCAGCATTAGTTAATAACATTCATTTTGTTGAAAATTCAAACTATCAATTTTTTAATAATTTGTTAATAAAGCGGTTATCTTAAAGTTTATTAAATAAGTAATTTTGTTGTGATGAAATGCCTATTTAAGCTTTTTGCTTTTTCTTATATTCTATTAGCACTAAATACCTCTGTTTCTGCTCAAGTTTGTGGCTCCGGTTCTATTGGTGTTTCTGGTCCCGGATGTGGTTGTTTAAGTGGTTGTGATTTATCAGGAGTTGGAGGGCCAAATTGCGGTGGTGGAACTGGCGGAAACTGTAGTGCAGGTTATGTTTACATGAGCATCACGATTAATATTCCTGCAGGCTGTTCTGTTTTAGCCAGCGCAGACATGCAAAATCGAGCCGGATGCTCTGCTTCCGGTGCAGATGGCGGAAACCCACCGACATGTAACACGGGTGATAGAATGAGAGTAGTCAGTTCATCAAATCCGTCAAAGCCTTATCAGTGCGGATCTTCAAATTCTACACAAACGGACTCTGAAGCTTTAACCGGTCCGGGAACAATTACAATAGAAGGTTTTGCAAACAGAGCGGATGAAATTATTGCTTATTCTGTTTCTTATGTGTCAGGAGGAGCTGCTTGCGGAGCATCCTGTGGCGCACTACCTATTACTCTGGGAGATTTTAATGTAAGGCTAAATAGTGCCGGTGTTGTTGATTTAAGCTGGAATACTTTATCAGAAGTTAATAATGATTTTTTTACCATTGAAAAAAGCCGGGATGGTTATTCATTTCTTCCATTTAAGAAAGTTAAAGGAGCAGGAAACTCATCTACTCTGCTTCATTACAAAGAAACAGACAGTAAACCTTATAGTGGAATTTCATACTACCGATTAAAACAAACCGATTTTGATGGCAAATTTGCCTACTCACCTATTATAGCTATCGATTATACAAAAGCTGAAGACTTTGGGCTTAAATATGCTTCGTATTCTGAAAATGAATTATTTATTGCCATGAATAATTTCTCTAGCGGAGAAATACAGCTATATGATTTAAATGGCAAGCTATTATTAGACTTCTTTGTTGAAAATGAAAATGATCAAAACCTCATTAAAAAGAACGTGTTTTTACCAAAAGGATTTTATCTTCTCAGATATAGAGAGAATAACAAAGAAGATGTAATAAAGCTAATTTCATACTAAACTCTAACACCTATTAAGCAAATATCATCTACTTGCTCTAAATCTCCTTTCCAATTATTAAAGGTTTTAGTAATAGTGCTTTTTTGCTCGTTTAAGTTCTTGTTTTTAAGTGAAATTAGAAGTTTTTTCATGCTTGCAGATTTAAACTTCTTTCCCTTTTCTCCGCCAAACTGATCTGCAAATCCATCTGAAAATATATAAATTAAGTCACCCACTTGTAATTGTATTTTGTGGGTTGTAAATGGATTAGGGTTTTCAGTATATCCAATGGCTTGTTTGTCTGCTTTAATTTCTTCAATTTCATTAGCTTCGGTTCTCACTATCCATAATGGATTGTTTGCTCCCGCCCAAAGCAATTCATTTGTGTTGATGTTTAAATTGCAGATACTTATGTCCATACCATCACGCACTTCACTTTCACTTTTTTGAAAAGTTATGGTAACGAGTTGTCTTACCTTTTCTAATATTTCTGATGGTTTTGTTAATTGATATTCGTTTACGGCTCTATTTAATGCATTTGAACAAACTACACTAACCATTGCTCCCGGGACCCCATGCCCTGTGCAATCGGCCGCAGCAAATATTATGCTATCGCCTACTTTTTCTAAAAAATAAAAATCACCTGCAACTATATCCTTTGGAATATAAACTACAAAACTATCGGCAAAACTGTTTTCAAATAAATTTAAAGAGGGTAAAATAGCATCTTGTAATCTTTTAGCATACTGAATAGAGTCAGTTATTTCTTGATTTTTAGTTTCCAACAACATGCTCTGTAATTCTATTTTTTCAGAGTATTTTACCTTTTGTCGGTAGTTTTTATAAATGAAAAACGACAACAAAATCAAAACAACTACTATTCCCACAACAAAATAGATTACTTTCTTTTGGTTACTGATTTTAGCCTCAAGAATAGCTTTGTTTAATTTTAACTCATTAGCAGCATTAATACTGTCCGTTTTAAGAGTCTGAAAATATTCTTCTTTAAGCAATAACTTATCTAGTGATTTTTTAGTTTCGATATCATTTATCGCTAAACTATATTTAGTGTATTCTTCATGATATTGCAGAGCCTTTTTAAAGTCCTTTTTATCTAAATAATAAAGATACAGTAACTGTGTAGATTCTCTTAATCCATAATCACTCTTCATTTTTTTTGACAACTCATATGCCATGTTGGTATAATACAATGCACTATCTTTTTTGTTTGTTCTAAAAAATAATCTTGCAATGTTATTATAGGACTTGTATATTTCATTAACCAAGCCTGATTTAGTTCTAAGTAGTAAACTTTGCCGAGCGTAAAATAGAGCTTTTTCGTAGTCTTTGTTGTCATTATAAACACTTCCAATATTATTAAGCAGTGTAGATTTAAGTATTGGGTTATCTGAGTTTTTTGCAAGTTCGAAACTCATCAAAAAGTAGTTCAACGCTATAGAGTCATAACCTAAATTTCTATTAATAATTCCTAGTTGGGAATATACTCTGCACTTTAAAGTAGAGTCATTAGTTTGATTAGAAATGTCAAGGACTTTATTGTATTTTTTTATTGCATTTTCGTAATCCTCTAGTTGGATATAAAGACTTCCGTATGTAAAGTAAGCTTTAGAAATCGTTTCTTTATCATTAATGGCTTCAGCTAGGCTAGTCATTTTCGAAATGGTATTGATAGTATTTTTATGGTCGTATGCAGCTTCATATAACTGGATAAGGTTGTTATAGGAGTCTATGAGGCCTAGTGTATCTTTAATTTGCTCTAAATCAGTAATACTTTTATTTAAATACTCAATCCCTTTATTTAAATTACCCATTACATAAAAAAGAACGCCCAAATTGTTTTTTCCTTTTGCTTTTATTTTAATCAGTTTTATTAACTCCTGTCCTTTTAAATTCTTTTCGTTTTCTTGAATGAACTGCACTAGTTTTTGAGCATAAAGAAAAGATGAGTCAGGTTGACTAAACCCATACTGTTCACTAAGGCTATACAAAATATTGGCCTTTTCTATTACATCAACTGTTGAATTATAGGTTGTTTTAAGAGAGTCTGTAGTTGAGCTCGCCTGAATAAAAAAAGGAATGTTAAACAAAATAATTAGCCAACATATTGCTTTTTGTATTTTCACTTTAGTATTTATTTAACTAATGGATTTTTATCTTTGTAATGTATTATGAGCGAAAATACTATTTTTAAAGAATTCGATGCATTATCATTAAATGATTGGCTCGCTAAAGTGGAAAAAGACTTAAAAGGAAAAAAGTCTTTAGAAGATTTGAACTGGAATTTTGAAGGTCTAAAAATCTCTCCATTCATAAGAAACCACAACACCTACTCTCCAAGTTTTTCAAAGAAAGATAATAGCTGGTTAACCAATGTGATTATTAATGAAGTTGATATCTCTAAAGCCAATCAAGCAGCATTAGAAGTATTAAAATTTGGAGTAGATTCTTTAAGTTTTAAGGTTGAAATCAACTCAGACAATGATTTAAAAAATCTTTTAAACGGCATTCAAACTGAAATTATTCACCTCAATTTTTACACGAAAAACCTTGAACAATTAACCAACATTATTTCTGATAGCAATCTTAATTTAAATTGCGCCATTTTATTCTCTCCAACCAGCTCAGAAGATTTATCTGATGCGGTTAAAAAATCGAATAAAAGCAACTCTAAACTTTTTTTAATAAATGGTAGTAACTACGGATGCTTAGGCTCAACATTAGTTCAGGAATTAGCCTTTGCCCTGTCCGAATTAATAGAATATATTGAGGCGACAAAGCTATCATCTATTAACCTAGATGAAGTCATTCAAAAAATCACATTTCAGTTTTCTACCGGAACATCATTTTTTCTGGAAATAGCAAAATACAGAGCTTTCAGACAATTATTCAATTCAATTTGTAACGAATACGGAATTACAAAAAACGAAACACACCTTTTATCTACCACTAATTCCTATCATTTCTCCGCATCAGATGAACACAATAACTTACTGAGAGCGACTACTTCAACTATGGCGGCAATTATTGGCGGCTGTAATGAAATTAATGTGTTAGGATTTAACAATAATTCGATTAGTAATAATGACAAAAATGAAGCTGTTAGATTAGCTGTAAATATCCAACACATACTTAAATACGAAAGCTTTTTGGATAAAGTAAAAGATGCTTCATCTGGTGCATACTATATAGAAAATCTTACTAAGATAATGATGGAAGAGGCTTGGAAATTGGTTCTTGAAATTGAAGAAAAAGGTGGTTATTTTAAAGCATTGGAAAGTGGTTTTATTCAGCAGTTAATTCAACAAAACCATTCGCAGAATGTAAAAGATGTAGCAGATGGTAAAAAGGTAATTGTTGGCATTAATAAATACCAAAATAAAAATCAAACATCTGCTCAACCAAAGGATATTCCTATGGCATCAAAAGAATATGAGTTACATCATAATGCAAAGGAGGTAAACTCATGAGCAGAAAAAATTTAAAAAATACAGACATCTTTAAGTCATTAAATAAGTCTGCTTCCAACTCAGAAGATTGGAATACAGCGGAAGAAATTCCACTAAAAACCAACTACACTCTTGCTGATGTAAAAGATTTACAGCAAAACCACTTTTATGCAGGTATTCCACCTTATTTGGGCGGACCTTACTCTACCATGTATGTTACCCGGCCCTGGACGATTAGACAATATGCCGGATTTTCAACGGCCGAAGAATCCAATGCGTTTTACAGAAAAAACTTAACAGCGGGACAAAAAGGTTTATCGGTTGCTTTTGACTTAGCTACTCACAGAGGTTACGACTCTGACCATCCAAGAGTAGTTGGTGATGTTGGAAAAGCCGGTGTTGCCATAGATTCTGTGGAAGATATGAAAATCCTTTTCGACCAAATTCCATTGAATGAAATGTCGGTTTCCATGACCATGAACGGAGCAGTAATTCCTATCATGGCGTTTTATATTGTTGCTGCAGAAGAACAGGGTGTAGATAAAAGTTTGCTTTCAGGTACTATCCAAAACGATATTCTAAAGGAGTTTATGGTAAGAAATACTTACATCTACCCTCCTGCTCCATCCATGAAAATCATTGCCGATATTTTTGAATACACTTCTCAAAAAATGCCAAAATTCAATTCTATTAGTATTTCCGGTTATCACATGCAAGAAGCTGGAGCGACTGCCGATATTGAGTTAGCTTACACCCTTGCCGATGGTTTAGAATATTTACGAACAGGCGTAAACGCAGGAATGGATATTGACGATTTTGCGCCAAGACTTTCTTTCTTTTGGGCCATTGGCATGAATCATTTTATGGAAATAGCTAAAATGAGAGCCGGAAGAATGATTTGGGCGAAACTGGTAAAACAGTTTAATCCTAAAAATGAAAAATCATTAGCATTACGTACACACTGCCAAACTTCAGGTTGGAGTTTAACCGAGCAAGACCCGTTTAATAATATTGCCAGAACTTGTGTAGAAGCTATGGCAGCAGCATTTGGCGGAACGCAATCTTTACACACCAATGCGTTAGATGAAGCCATTGCTTTACCTTCTGAATTTTCTGCCAGAATAGCCAGAAACACACAACTTTATATTCAGGAAGAAACAGGCATTACCAAAAGTATTGACCCTTGGGCAGGTTCGTATTATGTAGAAAAGCTAACCTATGACATTGCTAAAAAAGCGATGCAACTGATTGATGAAGTAGAGCAATTAGGTGGAATGGCAAAAGCCATAGAAAGCGGAATTCCTAAAATGAGGATTGAAGAAGCGGCTGCAAAAAAACAAGCTGCCATTGATTCAGGAAAAGATATTATTGTGGGCGTGAACATGTTTCAAACCGAAAATGAAACACCGCTTGACATTTTAGAAGTGGACAACCAAAAAGTAAGAACCAGCCAAATTGAACGACTTAACAACATAAAAGCTTCCAGAAATAACGAAAAAGTAAATGCCTTGCTAAATAAACTTACTGAAGTAGCCAAAAGCGGAAGCGAAAATATTTTGGAAGTGGCGGTAGAAGCTGCCCGAGAAAGAGCTACCTTAGGCGAAATATCAGATGCGCTGGAAAAATCGTTTGGTAGGTATCAGGCAACTATTCGTTCGGTTTCAGGCGTCTATTCTTCTATTGCTATGAATGATAAAGACTTTAATAAAGCCAAAGAACTGGCGGACCAATTTGCCGAAAAGTTTGGCAGACGACCAAGAATTATGGTTGCCAAAATGGGACAAGATGGTCATGACAGAGGCGCAAAAGTAATTTCTACTTCGTTTGCCGATATTGGTTTTGATGTGGATATTGGCCCACTTTTCCAAACACCCAATGAAGTGGCCAAGCAAGCCATAGAAAACGATGTACATATTTTAGGTGTTTCTTCCTTAGCGGGCGGACACAAAACTTTAGTTCCACAAGTAATTGAAGAATTAAAAAAGCTAGGCCGTTCCGATATTATGGTAATTGCAGGCGGTGTGATACCACAGCAAGATTATGACTATTTGTTTGACAAAGGCGTAGCCGGAGTGTTTGGCCCGGGAACAAAAATTTCACTAGCCGCACAAGAAATTTTAGAGATTTTGTTGAAGAGTTGATTTGTTTAAAAATTGAGCTTTGAAAATTTCCATATTTCCTAAAAACCGACTAACTTGCGATAACTTACGCTAAAGCAAATTAAAACTAACTTTAGCTTTTTTGTTGTGGCTAATTAAACAAACCTATGGATTTAAATAAATTTTATTCTCCTGGAGTTAAAACAAGCAGTAGCAAATATTCTGACAAACGGACAAAAGAATCAATTGCGACCAGTAGGACAAAAACAACGCATGAAGGAGATGTCATTAAAATGGTTACGACTTCAAATATCGGTGTTGATGAAGGTGGATTATATCCAACAACCTATGAGTCGACTTTGCCGAAATCATTTCTAAATACAGGAATTAATAAGACCGAAAAACAAACTTCGGAATATGGAACAATTCATATTGACACATTGCTTGTTGGAGATGCATTAATCAGCCATTTTCACTCAGAAAACAGTGAACACAGAGGATCATCCATTGTTAAACAATTAACTGAAAATGAGTTTTTTGAAACCGGATTTGCTTATAACGCACCTGATGACATCTTAAAATGGGAGAAAAAAATTAAAATAGAAAACTAGCCACAACACAGGGCTATAAAATATGCGGCTGAAAGAGTTAAGTGGGAATCCGTACATTTAACAAACACTGTTCTCGAATGACAGATACGTGTTACAAAATCCGCACGTTTTATAGCCGGGTACGTTATCGCAACCTTCTAATTTCTAAAGAAACCACATCTTAATTAATCAACATTTTTTGTTGATAAGTCCAACTTTTCCACAATTCTCCATTCAAAAAGCGCTTTTTCATAAATTGGTCAACCAAACCCAATTTTATGAATCATTCGTTAAAGTACTATCCCTCTATTTTAAAGAGTAATCAAAGTCAGGTAGATGTGGCCTACTGGACCACCGTAATGGATAATTACGATGCCAAAAAGTATAAAGAAGCAGCCATTGGCGTTATTCGTTATGCCAACCCAAAACTATATGAGCAATACGGAAATGCAGACAAAACAGAATTTGAAATTCCGCATGGCTCTGTAACCGTTCAAATTAAAGTAACGGACACTACGTTTAAAGTAAGTGCTCCTTTCCTACTCATTCCTACGGAAAATCCAATTCCTTTATATCGTCAAATTGCCCAACTCAACTTTTCACCGCTGAATTTGGTAAACATCAACCTAAATGGTGAAAGCCTGTCGTTTGAGTACGAGTGCCCGATAGAAACTTGTGAGCCTTACAAAGTTTGGGATATATTGTATGACATCTGTATTTATGCCGATAGCTATGATGATGAGTTTATTGACCAGTTTAAAGCCAGAAGAATAAAAGAACCAACGGTTAAAAAGCACTCTCCTGAAAAGTTAACCGAACTTCACACCAATGTCATGAAAATGATAGATGAAGCGCTACAATACATTGCTTATTTTGATGAAAAAAGATGGGATTATTTTTCTTGGGATGTAGTGGCTATTACACTTTGTAAAATTGACAATTACTGTGCACCGCAAGGTTATTTAAGAACTGAATTAGAGAAAGAAATTAGCTATCAGATGAAAACGAAAGACCAAACCGGTCAGCGTTTAAGCTATGCCAAAGAGTTCTTTAAAAAGCTACAAACTTGGGATGTAAACAAGTTCAAAGAAGATTTATACGAAATAGAAACCTTTGTTTCTCCTAAGCGAAGAGCCAATGATGAAGCGGTAAAAAATACCATTAAAGGAACTTACGAAAGAGCAAGAACCGAATTTGACAAGAGAGATTACATTGCTTGTACGCTTTCGGTACAATATATTTTCTATTATTTGATGTATTACTACGCTATTGAAGATAAATACTCTAACGAGATATACGGTGCACTTCAAAAAGCGGACGGCAAATCATGGGAAGAAGCGGCTAAGCCTTTATTCAAAGCAATAGACAACATTATGAACGATAGATTCTCTCCTGTTACGGCCGGTTCTTCAGGTGAAGGAAAAGGATTCTTCTCAAAATTATTTGGTAATTAATTTCAATAAAACATTCTGTTATGAGCAATATAGCTGACTCCATATTTAAAATAAACACTGCTTCAGGAAGCGGTTCAGGTTTCTACATTAAAGACAAAGACATCATTGTTACCAACTACCATGTGGTAAACGGTAACCGTGAAGTTTCGGTAGAAAACATCAAAAAAGAAAGACTTTTGGCTAATGTAATCATGGTAAATCCTGTGAGTGATTTAGCCTTTTTAAAAACACAAGGCAGTTTTGATGCTTCCGGTGTTAAAATAAACACTTCTACTGCTCCGGGCAGTAGAGACCAAGTTTTCGTACACGGTTTTCCTTTCGGAATGCCTTACACTATTACAGAAGGAATTATTTCTGCTCCCGACCAATTAATGGACGGTAGAAAATATGTGCAAACTGATGCAGCCGTTAATCCGGGAAATAGTGGCGGACCAATACTAAACAGCAATGATGAATTGGTAGCTGTTACTACATCTAAGTTTAATAACGCTGATAATGTTGGCTTTGGAATTCCTGTAAAAACCGTTATGGAAGAAATTGAAGCTTTGGCAGCGGTTACTGATTTTAACAGTTATTCTCTAAAATGTGACTCTTGTGGGAATTTAATTTATCAAAAAATTGACTACTGTAATAGCTGCGGTAACAATGTAGATTCACGAGTATTTGCTTTTGAAACTCAACAACTAAGTAATGTTGCCGTATTTGTGGAAGATGCTTTAAAAGCCGTAGGAACAAACCCTGTATTGGCAAGAAGCGGAAATGAATTTTGGGAGTTTCATCATGGTAGTTCATTGATAAGAATCTTTTTATTCAATAGAAACTACCTTTATGTTACTTCACCACTAAATGAGTTGCCAAAAGGAAACTTAGAACCGCTTTTAAAATACATTTTAGAAGATAAAGTTAGTCCTTACAAATTGGGTGTTTATAAAAACGCCATTTATGTTTCATACAGAGTTGCCGTTACTGATTTATTCTCACCTAAAGCAGATGAGATAAAGAAAAATATCGGTAATATTCTTCAAAAAGCGGATGACTTAGATGACTTTTTTGTGAATGAATATGGTTGCTCTATGACATCTTTCTCTAAAATTGTAGAAGAACAACTTTAAGGTTATTGTAAAAGCTTTTTAAGCTTTTCGGTTTGCTTTTTATTGTATGCTGAGTAAGTAGAAGAATAAACCATTTCTTTTTCTTTTTCGGTTAAATGCCAGCTTAAAGATATTGGGTTTTGGGCATCTGTTTGCAATTCAAAACTGATGACATCAAGCGGAACTTCAAAAATAGAAGAGGCATATTCAATCATCATGTCTTGCTCAAAGGTTTGAATTTTTGGCCAGTTGTTGTAAAAAGAACCCAGCGGGCTAACAATCTCATTAATAAATCCATCTTTATAACTATCGCTGAATTCATAGTTTTTGGGTTTATCTCTAGTTTGAACAATAATTACACCTGAAGTATTGGTATTAATCCAATTTTTAAAAGTAGAAATGTAACTCAATCCTGTAATTAACCCATAGTTATCTCGCATACCCGCATCCATGATGTGTAATGAAGGGTTGGTCGGTAAAGTAACTACCGGCATAATGTAAGGGAAAGTGGAACTCATTCTAATAACGGATGAAAACTTGGTCTCTCCTGCCCCCTTATCTTTAAATAATCGGTAATAATCAAAACTCTCAGGAATTTTATTTAATCCTAATTCTTGAAAAGAGTTTACCGTTGAACATAAAAAAGAAGTTGGGTGAGAAGAAATAAGCATTCTCCGACCATCATTAATAATGGTCGGAGAAAATATCATTAACGGAATTTCTCCATTTTTTTCAGGCAATAAATAATCATTTAGCGTTTTATTAAAACCTACACCAATGTTTTCAGTAAGCCGTTTTTCAAAAACATAACCTCTATCCTTTTTATACTTGTTACCATTGTATTCAAATTCCTGAAACCTGAAAAACATATCAGACGTGACCATGTTTTTAGAAACTGCATTCAATAAATCTTTAGCAACATTTTCACGATAGGCAATAATTGAATTAGGTAGTTTTTTATTTCTTCGTTGAAGATAAAGCTCTCTAAAGTAAGCCGCACCAATCATTCCTCCTGAGGCTCCGGTTATTAAATGAGTATGGTTAAGCAATTCTCCGTCTAAAATACTATCAACGTAAGAAACGGTTTGAAAAGTCCACAATGCAGAGCGAAGACCGCCACCACTAGAATTAATAATAACCAACTTGGGTTTTTGGTCTCTGGATAGTGAATTAGAAAGATTCTTTTTTCTCCAGTTATTTAAAATTCCCAGATGGTAGTTCATATCTTCTACCGCTTGTATGGAGTCAGAAGTAAGCTGAGCTATAATATCATTGTCAATTTTAACTTTTGGTGAAGTATAATCTAAACCATACACCTGACTTTCATAGTAGTCGTTTTCAGGAGATATAATTGCATTGAGGATTAAAAATAACCCCACAAACACCAATGTTGACCATCCCCTCATCCATGAATGAATGGCAGAAAACACCATTAAAAAAAGAGCCAACAATAAAAACACACTTGCTCCAGCCGGAATTTCTAATGCGGGAGTCTCTCTAAACAAACCTAATACGAGTAACAGAATTATTAACAAGAACTCAAAATAACTGGCATTAGCCGTATTTCTGGAAAAAACGCTTTCCAACATTTGTTTGTCATAATGAGTGGATTCTCGTGCAATGGAAACTTTAAATGGAGATGAAAGATATTTTGCAGTTCTCCACTCTCTTCTCATATTAAAGATTTTATACCACTTTACTTTTTTGTGAAAAGCATCGCTCATAGGGATTTCTTTCTTCTGCCTTTTATCCACTTCATCAGGGTTTACACCAAAAAGGCTATACATTCCCTTGCTTGTAAAGTAAAAGTAAAACGATACAAATACTATGAATAACAAATTACCTACAACAAAGCCTCCAATGTTTTCAAGTACTGAAGACAACTCCATCTCTGAATAAAAATATTGAAACCGAAAAAGCTGAATGATAAAAAATATAAAAAACAAGCCGGGAATAATGAAATTATTGAGGCACCACTTCAAAAAAGGTTTATTTAACGTAGCTAAAAACGGAAAGCGAAAACCATTTAGCATATAACTGGATATATTATATATCATAATAAATACACCACAGCAAAACCCAAGAAGTAAATGCGATAGAAAGTTTTCTTCACCTAAATATTCAGGATATAAAAACAAATGATGAAAGCCATATTTTACCCCTAAGTTTTCGGTGATATAGGCAAATAAAATTACCCAGAAAAAAAGAATTACCAGATTCTTTTTTAATACAACAAATACCAATTGAAGCGGAAAGAAAAACCAAATTTGCTTGAAACCCTTATTAATATTTACTGTCTGGCTATCCATAGTCTATTAGAATCTCATTTAATTATACGGTAAATTAAGCATCAGGTTATTGTGTTTTTTTAGCATAAACCCTCATGGTACAAGTGCAGGGTGGGTTTCCACATTTTTCACATTCAAATTTTTCTATCATGCTCCTCTCTTGCCAATAGTTTTTATGCTCCGAACACAATACAAACTGAGACTTTGTTAGCATTTTTTCAAATACAGAAATAGTGTGTTCCCTAACCCAAACCGTAGAAAAAATATCTTGTCCAATTTCATTTGCCTTTTTAATAAATTCAGCTAGTAACCTCTTTCCTATTCCCTTACCATGACAATCTCTTCTTACAGCCATAGACTTCAGGTAAACGTACTCTTTAGGTAAAGGTAATTTAAATTGCTCTTCAGCAGTATAGTTAGTATAACCAAGGCACAAACCTATTAGTTCTTTGGAAGCATTATCCACTACACTGTAACCCAAAAAAGTATTATTTTTGTATTGCTTATCAAGTTCTTCTAAGCTAATGTAATCCTTGCCAAATTCTTGATTAAAAATAACAATGCTTTCATAAAAATGAGTCGGTGAAAAAGAAACTAATTGATAATTACTCATTCACTATTTCTTCTTAAAATCTCCTCTTTTAACGGCTTCTATAAATTTAACCCATGCTATTGGGTTAAGTAAATTGTTTGGAGGAAGTTGTCCTGCGTAATACAACCTGCTATTTTGTTGATTTAAATAATACTTAAAGTTCATATTTGCGTCCATAGGCATTTCCTCATATCTGGTCGCCATATATTCTTGAGATAGGTTTTTACGTGCTCGCTCCAAATCATCATCCGGAATATTCATTTTTAAAAAAGCCTCCTTAAACTGTTCACGAGTTGGCCATGGGTAAACAACATGCTCATTTAAAGAAAAAGTGTCCTTTCTTAGAATTTGAATTAATGAATATCTATTTTCTTCCATTCCGGTGGGAATGATAAATTGTGCTTCTTTGTATGAAATATTGCTAAAAACAATGGTATCTCCCTCTTGTGCAACAAAAGAAAAATAACCAAAGTAGTCACAAGCTGTTCCTCTTCTGGTATTTTTAATAATAACATTACTAAAAGGTATTGGGAACAAACTGTCTCCATCAACCACAATTCCTGAAAACTGTAAAACTTTTCGTTCAGATGAGGAGGTGTCTTTTGAGGTTACCTGAGAAAAAGTGTTTAGAGAAAAGAAAATTAAAATTGTAACTACTAACTGCTTCATATAATTGCATAAAATTAAAAAAATAAACACTAGTTGTAATCGTTTATTGTATTTTCATCTTTTGAAACAGCAAATATTATTCCTCAAAAATTGAACAAAGAAAAGCTAAAGGTACTTTTTGTAAGTAAAGCTTATCCAAGTGAAGTGGATGTGCAGAATGGAGTTTTTGTAAAAAAACACGCCAAAGCAGCCAGTTTGTACACCGATGTAAAAGTGGTGTTTATAACTACAGCTAGCGAAACTAAAACAGTTCGAAATCAAATTTCTGAATCTTTTGAAGAAATAATCATTTACACCAAAAAGACGGGAAGAATTTCAAACTTTATTAAAAGAAAAAATGCGTATAAGACTATTCTTAAAGAACTAGAAAAAACTTGGGGTAAGCCAGACATCATCCATGGCAACATATTTTTAAGAGGAGCTTTTGATGCCTATCAATTATCCAAAAAATATAATATACCTTTTATTATTTCTACTCACTGGTCAGGGTTTGTTAATGGAGAATACCAAAAAATGTCATTTTTAAGAAAGTATCTTTTTAAAAAATTAGCAAAACAGGCAACTTTAATTACTTCAGTCTCAAAATTTTTAGCAATCAATGTTGAAAATCTATTAAGAGTAAAACCCGTAATTATTGAAAATATAGTTGAAACAAAGCCCAAAAAAACAGATATCATTGAACCTTCAAATATAACAGCGCTGGTTGTAGCAGATTTAAGAGACCGGATAAAAAACATAAGTAGTGTAATAGAGGTAGTAAGTCAATTAAAAAGTTCACATCCGACTTTTCGATTAAACATAATTGGAGACGGTCCTGATAAAGCTAAATTAATTAGTCTTTCTGAACAGCTTGGAGTTTTAAATAGCATTGTCTTTTTTTTAGGGAGAAAAACAAATGAAGAAGTGCTAAAGGAAATTCAAAAAAGTACATTTTGTATTGTAAATAGTAATATAGAAACATTTTCCGTTTTTACTTTAGAAAGTATATTTTCCGGGAAACCTGTAATTGCAACAAAATGTGGTGGGCCTGAAGAATTTATTACCGAAGCCAATGGCATACTTATTAATAAAAACAACAATAATGAGCTTAAAAGTGCAATTACCTATTTAATTCAAAACTTATATAATTATAGTATTGATAAAGTGAAAAGCAGCATTCAGTTTGATTTTAGTGAAAGTGCGATAGGAAAAAAGCTTTTTTTACTTTACAATGAAGCAATTAGGAAAACAATTTAATATCGAATTTAATTTGCTCCAGCGTATAATTATCTTTATTTTTGAGAAACTAAATTTATAAATATGAAGAAACAATTATTATTTGCAATTAGTATAGCTGTTTCTGGTGTGGCTTTCTCTCAAATACAAAATGCCCCTAAAGTGGCTCCACATCTAGATCAAGCTAAACCATTCGAAAAAGTTTACAAGGGAAATGAATCGGATCCTGGAATCATAAGAACTCCAAGTCCAAAAGTACCTTATGCAACTTCAAAAGCTATTAATGAAACTGTTATAGGTCAAACAACTTATGACCTTCAATCTAACGCTTCTGTAATGAGAAGAATTGTAAGACATGCTGACGGAACAATTTCTGCAACATGGACTTACAGCTCATCTAACGATTTAGCTGCGGCTGACAGAGGAACAGGATATAACTACTACAATGGAACAACTTGGGGCTCGCAACCAAATTTAAGAGAAGAAGCTTCAACTAGAACCGGATGGTCTTCTATTACAAGTTCAGGTAATGGAGAAACCGTTATCAATCACTCCGGTGCAGGTGGTCTTCATAGTCTTAAAAGAGCAACTAAAGGAACTGGCTCATGGACAGAAACTACTGTTCCTGCCAATGCAGGTATAGCTTGTTGTGTTTTATGGCCTAGAACAACTATGGGTGGTGCAAGTGGTAACACGCTTCACGCAGTTGCTATTACTGCTCCTGTTGCAAATCAAGGTGCTACATGGAAAGGAGCAGATGGTGCATTATTATATTATAGATCTAATGATGGTGGTGCTACCTGGGCAGTTCAAGATTCTGTTCTTCCGGGCACTGATACCTCTGCATATGTTTCTTATTCTGGTGACGAATATGCTATTGCTTCAAATGGTGATAACATAGCCATTGCAGTATTTGGGCAAATGAAAGATGTTTATTTAATGAAGTCAACTGATAATGGGGTTACTTGGACTAAAACAGTAATTATGCAATTCCCTATACCAAAATATGTAGTTGACCAACCTTGGGGAACTGACGTTAATCAAGATAATGTTTTTGATACTATTACTTCATCTGATGGATCTGGTAGTCTTCTTGTTGACGCTAATGGTGTAGCTCACGTATGGTTTGGTAACATGAGATATCTTGATGACAACTTAACAGATGGTAACTATTCATTCTTTCCTGGAACTAATGGTTTAATGTATTGGAATGAAACAATGGGCGCAACATCTCCTGTTATGATTGCTGCTGCTGAAGACTTAGATAACGATCAGCAAATTGGTGGAGTTGGAATTGCCTCTTATTTTACATCACTTTCCGGAATGCCAAGCTCTGGTATGACTGCTAGTGGAACAATTTATGTTTCTTATTCTGCATATATGGAGAATAAAGATCAAGGTTCTCAAAACTACAGACATGTTTATTTAATGGCATCTAAAGATGGTGGTGCTAACTGGACTCCTGCTGTTGACGTAACTACTACTGACGATTTTGCAGAGTGTGTTTTTGCTTCAATGGCTACAAGAGTTGATGGGCAAGTTCACATTGTTTATCAAAGAGATGCTGAGCCTGGTTTAGCTGTTAGAGGTGATACCGATCCTTTTGGAACTAACGATATCGTTTATCTTAGTGTAGATACTATGGAAATTGTAGGAATTAATGAGCAAACTAACTTAGTTCAAGGATTTTCTATCTATCCGAACCCAGCAAAAGAAAATGTAAAAGTTAACTTCCAGTTAAAAGAAGCCGGAATGGTTAATATTTCTATTTCTAACCTAATGGGGCAAAATGTTCTTGAATTTAAAAATGAGTGGACTCCTGCTGGAAACCACTCCATTAATGTTGCAGTAAATAATTTAACTAAAGGAGTTTACTTTGTAAACATTAACAACGGGAATTCTATTTCTTCTAAGAAATTAGTTATAAACTAATTATAGTTTTTTAACTCTTTTAAAAAGGTCGACAAATTGTCGGCCTTTTTTATTGTACGATTTTTAACTTTGATGCGTTATTTTAACTTGGAAAAACAATTTCTAACATATCTATTCTTAATAGTATTTGCTGCAACAACTGTTGCTCAAGAAAACGTTACCACATTTGGTATTTTTTATAAACCTGTGGTTCCAATGAAAGCATTAGATAATGATGAAATTACAGGTGAAGTTAATCAAACAGCTTTTACAATAACACCAAAGGTTTCGCATAGCTTTGGAATGGTAATTAGAAGAGGATTTACAAAAAGTTTATCACTAGAAACAGGTATTAATTACATCACCCGAAAGTATGATTTAACCATCACAGATTTAGATTCGTCATTTTCAGGAACATCCAACTTTAGATTTATAGGATATGAAATTCCTTTACAAGGATTAGTTTATATAAGACTAGGAGAACAATTATACATGAACGCTTCTACAGGTGTTTCACTAGATTTTTATCCTTCTGATATTGCAACCGGAGAGCCCTACTTCTTTCATCAAACCCTAAGAAATGGTTGGATTCAAACTGCATTTTTAAGTAATGTGGGATTTGAACTACGAACCAGAAAAAGTGGATACTTTTACTTAGGTGCTTCATTTCACAGGCCATTTAAAGCTATTGCAGGAACCGATGTGCTTTATAAGGGAAATAATCATAATGATATTTTTAGCACAAGCTTAAATGGCAACTATTTTACAATTGATTTAAGATATTTCTTTCATGAAGACCCTGAAAGAAAAAGCAAGACTAAAAAGAAAAAATAATTAGACTATTACTTCCTGTTTTTTAAACTGCAAATCATATAATTTCTTGTAGTGCCCATTTTTGGATAGTAATTCATTGTGAGAGCCCGACTCTATTATTTCTCCTTTCTCCAAAACAACAATAGTATCAGCAGTTTGAATAGTAGACAATCTATGCGCAACTAGAATAGATGTTCTTCCTTGAGTTAAAACTTTTGTAGCATTTTGAATAAGCATTTCAGATTCAGAGTCAATAGATGATGTGGCCTCATCTAATATCAAAATCTTTGGATGATGCACGTAGGCACGAATAAAAGAAATAATTTGTCTTTGCCCCACTGAAAGTAAACCTCCTCTCTCCTTTACGTCAAAATCATATCCACCGGGCAGCTTCATAATAAAATCATGTGCTCCTACTTCTTTTGCAGCGGCAATTACTTCTTCTCTGGATATGTTTGGACTAAACAAAGTAATATTGTTAAAAATGGTGTCTGAAAACAGAAAAACATCCTGTAAAACCACAGCCATAGACTGTCTCAGTAAATCTAAATCATACTCTCTAACATTTTTACCGTCTATAAGTAATTCACCTTTATTATATTCATAAAATCTACCTAAAAGGTTAATTATTGAAGACTTTCCGGCTCCTGTTGCTCCTACCAAAGCCACTGACTTTCCTTTTGGAATGGATAAACAAACATTTTTTAAAACCCAATCTTCATCTTGATAGGCAAACCATAGGTTTTTAATTTCAATATTTCCTTCTATATCTGAAGAAGTCAAGCTACCTGTTCTTTCAATACGATCATCGGTATCAAGTACTTTAAAAACTCTTTCAGAACTTACCATTCCCATTTGTAATACATTAAATCTATCTGCCAATTGTCTTATAGGTCGATAAAGCATGTGTATGTATAAAATGTATTCGAGTAAAACTCCCAGAGTAGCTTTCCCTTCAAGAACATCTCCTGCTCCCCACCATACCAACAATCCTATTGAGCTTGCGCTAAGCATCTCTACTACCGGTAAATAAATAGAATAAGCCCAAACAGTTTTTATATGCGCATTTCTATGCTTTTTATTCATTTCCTGAAACTTATCCAGCTCAATTTCTTCCCTATTAAAAATTTGAACGATATTCATCCCTGTTAAATGCTCTTGTACAAAAGCATTTAGTTTTGAAACCTGTGTTCTAACTTCTTGGAAAGCAGATTTTATAACATTTTTAAAAATATAAGTAGCGAACAATAATACAGGAACCGGAATTAAAACTATAAGAGACAACTGCCAATTTTTCCATAGCATAAAACTAACTATTACAAGTAGTTTAAGAATATCACCGGCTATAGAAATAAAGCCTTGTGAAAAAACATCTGCTATAGTTTCAATATCAGAAACTACTCGTGTAACCAATGCACCAATGGGTGTTCTGTCAAAATATTTTAATTTGAATTGCAACACATGTTTGCTTAGCTGAACCCGTAAATCTTTAATTACATTTTGACCAAGCCAATCGGAATAATAGCTTTGATAAAACTGCAAAATCCCTTCTAAAATCAACACCCCCAACATCATTAACGTCATAAACAGAAGCCCTTCTCTGTCAAATTTAACAATGTACTCATCTACAGTATGCGATATTAAAACAGGACGAATAATTGATGAGCCGGCTAAGATTATAGTGAGTAAAGTGGTAAAGAATAAAACAGGCTTATATGGTAAAGCATACTTAAAAATTCGCTTTAATAAAGTAAAATCAATTGCTTTTCCTGTAACTGTACTCATTTAATAAATATCTCCCTTGGATACTCAATTTTTGTTAGAAACAATCCTTTTGCAGGAACCGACATTCCCGCATCAGACCTATTTTTAGATTCGATTATTCGTTTAAATTCTTCCAAATTTATTTTCTCTCTTCCAACATCAATCATAGTACCCACAATCGCTCTAACCATGTTCCGTAAAAATCTATTTGCTGTAATTTCAAACACCAGTAAGTCATTTTTGTTTTCCCAATGCGCAACAAAAATATCACATAAATTGGTTTTTGTGTCGGTATGACTTTTACAAAAACTAGAAAAATCCTTATATTTTATGAGCTCTTCACAAAACTCATTCATTTTCTCAATATTCAAATCATAGTGTAATTGCCAGGAAAATTCATTTTGAAATGGGTTTTTATCTTTTGTGATAACATAATTATAAGTTCGTTTAAGCGCATCAAACCTGGCATGAGCATCAGACTTAACCTGCAAAACGTCATAAACAAAAATATCCTCTGGTAAAAATCGGTTTAATTTATAGCATAAATCTTTTTCGTCAAGCTGTGAAGGACTATCAAAGTGAGCGTACATTTCTTTGGCGTGAACACCTGTATCTGTCCTACCTGCACCTACAGTCTTTATTTCTGAAGACAAAATATTAGAAAGTGCTTTCTCAAGTTCTGCCTGAATTGTGTGAGCATTTTCTTGAATTTGCCAACCATGATAATTTGAACCTGAATAGGAGAATCGGATGAAATAGCGATGCATGAAGCAAAGATAGAATTTAATTAGCTCATTAAAATCTTACGGTAAATTCTTTTACTCAAATAATTTTCACTTAATCAAAGTAACAGTTTGCTTATATATTTCACCATCTTTGGTAGTAAAAACAGCAAAATAGGTTCCTTCAGGAACTTCAACTCCTGCTGAAGTATAACCATCCCAAGTATTATTATAATTATCGTTTTTATAAATAATTTGCCCCCATCTGTTATATATTTCTAGCGAATTTCCCATACCCCACAGTCCTTCAATTACAAAAATATCGTTACTTCCATCTCCATTCGGACTAAACACATTAGGAACCACAATTTCACCTATTACTACAATCTCCTTACAAATACTATCATTACATCCTTGGTAATCAATCGTCAAACAAACAGTATAACTACCGGAAGTGGCGTAAATATGATTGGTATCAGCAACAATGGCTGTATCTCCGTCACCAAATGTCCAAAACCAGGAAGAAGCAAAATTTGATAAGTCAGTAAATGAAATGCTTTCTCCGGGAGCACTTGGATTTGGCAGAGCACTAAAGTTAGCACTTGGAGTAAGATTTACTTGAATTGGTGTAGTAAATGTTATAACAGTATCACAACCTCCACTACTAACTGTAATAATTGGAAAGTAACTTCCCGGATTTACATAAGTGTAGCTTGAAGAAGTACTAGTGCCGGAGAAATCTGTTGTATTATTCCCATCGTAATCCCAAGAGTAAGTGTAATTATTATTACCAACAACGGTGAATGTAGTTGATAAAGGCGCACAACCATTATCAGGCGAAACAGAAATACTAACATTAGGTTTTGATGCAATAGTTATTGTAACTTGAGAAGTGGAAGCAGGTGTTGTACAATTATCTGTAACAGTTACTGTATAGGTAGTATTTCCTGAAGGATAAACCACAATAGGATTAGTTGTTCCTATATTGGTTGCACCATCATTCCAAGTAAATGAATATGAGCCACCATTTCCACCCAAAGGAATTGCGGTTAAAATAACACTATCACCAAAACAAATAGTGGTGTCACTTGCAGTAATTGAAGAAGATAAGGCAGGAAATAATGATAAAGTAACCGAATCTTGTATTGAGCAATTAGCACCATCAGTAATTGTTACAACATAAGTTGTGGTTGAAGTAGGAGAAACATTTTTACTTGCGCCACTTCCTAGTCCTTGATTCCAAGAGTAAGTTATAGTTGGCGTACCACCACTTGCATTTGCTAATATTGTAACACTGGTACCTTGGCAAATGGTAGTGTCGTTTGATATACCACTAACAATCTGTGGTGAAATAGTAACCAATACAGAATCTCTGCCCGTACATCCGGCTCCATTATTTGCAGTAACATAAAAATATTGGCTGGATGTTGGAGATGCTATAGGATTAGAAACATTAGTCGCACTTAATGCAGGATTAGCATCCCAGGTATAATTTACTCCGCCTGTTGCATTTAACTGCACAGAAGTTCCGTTACAAATGGTAGTATCATTTCCGGCATCAACATTTAATGAAGGGGCTACCGTAACCTGAACAGAGTCTCTATAAGAACAGCCATTCACATCACTAATCGTTACATAAAAATACATGGTTGTATTCGGAAATGCTAAAGGATTAGAAATATTAGTAGCACTCAAGTTTGGATTGGCATCCCAAACATAAGATGTACCTCCAGAAGCACCTAACTGAACCGTATCTCCTAAACAAATAGAAGTGTCATTTCCGGCACTAACATTGGCAGCTGGAAAAATGGAAACACTTACAGTGTCCATTATTGAGCAATTTGAAGCATCTGTAATTGTTACTATATAACTTGTGTTGGAAGTTGGTGAAACTGTTTTTACCGATCCCGTTCCTAAACTTTGATTCCAGCTGTAGGTATAAGTTGGTGTTCCTCCACTAGCATTTGCCGATATTGTTGCTGAGTTTCCTAAACAAATTGTTGTATCATTTGATATTCCACTTATAATTTGTGGTGAAATAGTAACCAATACTGAATCCCTACCATTACATCCTGCACCATTATTTGCGGTAACATAAAAATACTGGGTTGATGTAGGGGATGCAATTGGATTAGGAATATTTGTAGCACTTAATGCCGGGTCTGCATCCCAAGTGTAGTTTACTCCGCCAGTCGCGTTCAATTGAACCGAAGAACCATTACAGATAGTAGTGTCATTTCCTGCATCTATAACTAATGCTGATGAAATAGAAACTAACACAGAGTCTCTGCTACTACAACCATTGGAGTTGGTTACAGTTACATAAAAATACATGGTAGTATTAGGAAAAGCTAAAGGGTTAGGAATATTGGTTGCACTTAAGTTTGGATTGGCATCCCAAACATAAGATGTACCTCCAGAAGCATTTAATTGAACAGTATCTCCAAAGCAAATAGAAGTATCTTGCCCTGCATTAGCAATTGGTGCAGGTGCTATTGATAAATATACAGGAATTCTAAAAGTACCGGGACAAACTCCTACATAAAAAGTATCTGGAGCTGTAACATTGGTTGGATTATAGGTCAACCCTGTATTGATAGAAGTTCCACCAACAGGTAATGTGTACCAATTAACAGTTGAACTTCCCGGTAATGTTCCCACAACAGAAACACCTAAGTTAGCTGTTTGACCAAAACAAACAGTATCATGTATTGCAATTAAGTCATAAGCAGTAATAGTAGCATTATTAATACCTACTCCACCTCTCGTTGCACCGTTAGGTGGAAATTCACTCACAGGAATTGATGAAGTTGATGAAGAAACAATTCCATTTACTCCTCCGTTAGTATTTCTAGTGATAGCTCCATTACTAATAGCAATATAACCGCCACCGCCACCGCCACCCGGACCGTATGCGTCTGTTATAGTTCCTTGCCAATATCGCATTCTTACACTCCCACCATTTCCTCCATTTGCATTACAAGTAATAGAAGAAATGGCCCCTGTTGATCGAATTAATATTGTACCACCTGCTCCACCACCACCTGCTCCATCTTGACCCCTTAATGTAAAAGAGGAACCAGAATCATCTGTGTCAGCTGCCGTTATCCCATTTGCATTAATGCTTCCTGAGCCTGAAACAGTTCCATAAGTTTGCAAAAAGACTAAACCTCCGCCATTAGCTCCAGCTGTTCCATCTCCGTCATTTTGGTCTCCGGCACCACCGCCAGCACCCATAAAAATTCTACCGGTTGAATAATTTAATGGTCTTCCTCCTTTACCGCCTATATTTCTTCTATTGTCACCAGTCCAATTAGTATTTCCCGGGCCTTCAACTGTTGCATCTCTATTACTGCTCGACCAAGAGTAACCGCCTCTACCTCCACCGGAGGCAGACCAAGTCACAGATCCAAAACCACCAAATTCTAAATTCCAGGCTGTCACCCATCCAGGGTTAGATATATCAGGGTTTCCTCTTCCTGATTTCCAATTATTTAAAATCCCTGCATTTCCGCCACCGCCACCACCGGCATTGTGAGCAGTTCCCCCACCCCCACCATTTGCAGGAGCTCCCATACAGTATCTACCTAAATATTTTGCATAATCAATTGCACTCCCACCAACTCCTTCTCCTTTTTCAGCGCCTTCATTGTCAGCAGGAGCAGCATAAAACCCACCACCAATCAGAGAGTTAGGGTCTAAAGCTCCACCTCTAAATCCTTGACCATTAACATTAATTTGTCCATCAATAGTAGTATTTCCTGAAACTTCAACAGCAACAACACCACCGGTTGTTCCATTCCAAGGTTGAGCTTGAATAGTACCCGCTCCATTTATAGTTAAAGAAGCGTATCTTGGAACTCTAATCACCTGAACTTTTCCGGTATCTGTATATGAATTACTTAAGGGACAACTTAAATTGATAGTGGAATTATTAGGCACAGACAAAACTTCAACAAATTCATATCGTCCACAATTATTGTAATTTAAAATAGTGCCCCAAGTAGTATCATTTGGCTCTGATCTATTAATAAAGGGTGTTGCATTGGTTAAAACACCTTGCATCTGAATAATCATTAATAAATCACCTTGGGCTAGA
>Ga0070727_10000244_pt1 | contig 77604 bp, 73 predicted proteins | sample tdAd472_FD_66722 | JGI IMG/M metagenome (GOLD analysis project Ga0070727, IMG submission 66722) | Marine sediment microbial communities from the Atlantic coast under amendment with organic carbon and nitrate - tdAd47.2 | ecosystem: Environmental > Aquatic > Marine > Coastal > Sediment | place... | reverse complement strand
CTGTCGGCCACCAGGTTGGCCTGGGAAAAGACCTTAACCTCGGGGCCCAATGCATCCTGAAACACTTGTTTCACCAGCGGATAATGGGTGCAGCCCAGCATCGCCGCATCGGGTTTCGGCATTTTACGCTGCAACGCCTCAACATGGCCACGCACAAGCGCTTCGGCCAGGATCATGTCGCCGTCTTCAATCGCATCGACCACGCCGCCGCAGGCCTGTGCTTCGACGTCGACACCGATGGCGCGGAACGCCAGTTCCCGCTGGAATGCCCGGCTGGAGACCGTCGCGGGTGTGGCAAACAAGGCGACGTGTTTCACGGCAACCTCGCGCGGGGGCGAATTGTCGCCCCACTGGCGTTCGGTCATCGCCTCGATCAGCGGCACGAAGACGCCCAGGACGCGCTTACCGTCGGGCACCCAAGCCTCCTGCATCCTGCGCAGCGCCACGGCGCTGGCGGTGTTGCAGGCCAGGATCACCAGATCGCAGCCCGCGTCGAACAGACGCTCGGTCGCGGCACAGGTCAGCGCGTAAACGTCATCGGCGGTGCGCACGCCATAAGGTGCGTGGGCGTTGTCGCCGAAATAGACGAAGGGCACGTCCGGCAGCCGTGCGGCCACCGCGTCAAAGACGGTCAGCCCGCCCAGCCCTGAATCGAATACGCCGACTGCCATGTTTCGCCTGCCGAGATTTCATGTGTGAGCGTGGCATAGGACGCCGTTCGCCGATTGTCCATCCGGGGATTTGGCAGCTATTCAGCCGCCGCCGCCGGGGTCAGGCCTGCACGGTAGGCTGCCAGCAATTCTTCGCGCCGCTTTGCCGCTTTTGCCACATTCGCCATTTTGACGGGGCCGAAACCACGGATCGTCAGTGGCAATTCCGCAAGGGCCACAGCGGCATCGGGGTTGCGGGTCGGATCGGACAGGATTTCGTCCAGGTCGCCTTCGTATTGGGCAATCAAGGCGCGTTCCATCCCGCGTTCGGCGCTGCGCCCGAACGGGTCGAAGGGCGTGCCGCGCAAGGGTTTGAGGCCGGCGAGCATGGGCCACAGACGTTCGACCCATTGCCCGAATTGTCGCTTGACGGGGCGGCCATCCGGGCCGGTTTTCGACAGGATCGGCGGGGCAAGATGAAAGGACAGCTTCAGGTCGCCGTCAAAGGCGCGGGCCGCCTGCGCGCGGGTGTCACGCAGAAGCCGGGCGACCTCGTATTCATCCTTATAACTCAGCAGCTTATGATAACCCTGTGCCACAGCTTCTTTCAGGCGCGGATCGGTGATCTCGGCCAGCCGGGCGCGGTATTTCGTGGCCAGTTTTGGCCCCTGATAAGCGGTCAGGTGATCGGCGCGGAAGGCGATTTTCTGGTCAAGGGATTTCGGCAGTGCCACCAGCGTCGGTTCCAGCAGTTCGGCCAACGCGTCAGGATTTAACGCCGCCCAGCGTCCGGTTTCGAAGGCCTGCTGATTGCGCTTTGGGGCGGCTCCGTTCAGGTCGATCGCGCGAAATATCGCCGCCCGCGACAACGGCACAAGCCCGCGCTGCCAGGCCGCGCCAAGCACGATCATGTTGGAATAGATCGTGTCGCCCAGCGTCACGCGGGCCAGTGCGGTTGCATCCAGAAGCGACAGATGATCTTGAAGTTTTGCTTTAAGTGACAGCTTCAATTGTTCGGAAGGTAATGTAAAATTTGGATCCCGGGCGAAATCGCCTGTCATGATCTCGTGTCCGTTGACCACCGCGCCCGCATGATCAGACCGCAGCAGGTTCAGCGTCCCCGGAACCGATGACACCACCAGATCGCCCCCGATCAGCGCGTCACATTCGCCACCCGCCAGCCGGATCGCATTGATATCATTCGGAGTTTCCCCGATGCGACAGTGGATATGCACCGCGCCGCCTTTTTGCGCCAGTCCGGCCATTTCCATCATGCCGACGCCCTTGCCTTCCAGATGCGCCGCCATGGCGAGGGTCGCGCCAATGGTCACCACCCCGGTCCCGCCAACCCCGGTGATGATCATGTTATGGGTGCCGTCAATCGCTGGCAGCGCCGGCTCTGGCAGGTTGGTCAGGTCCAGATCGCGCGTCGCGGCCGCCTTTGGGGTGCCGCCTTCGACGGTTACGAAGGACGGGCAGAAGCCGTTTACGCAGGCGTAATCCTTGTTGCAGGACGACTGATCAATGGCGCGTTTGCGGCCCAGCTCCGTCTCCACCGGAACCAGCGACACACAGTTCGACTGCACCCCGCAGTCGCCGCAGCCTTCGCAGACATCCGTATTGATGAAGACACGTTTATCGGGGTCAGGAAACAACCCGCGTTTGCGGCGGCGGCGCTTTTCGGCGGCACAGGTCTGGACATAGATGATCGCCGATACACCGCTGTATTCACTGAATTTTTTCTGAACCTCCGGCATTTCGGCCCGTTCGTGCCAGCCGATCCCGGCGGGGAAATCGGCGCGGCGCGGCTCCTCCTTTTCATCAAAGATCACCGCAAGGTTCTTCACGCCCATCGCCACCAATTCGCGCGCGATCCGGTCCGCCGTCAGCCCGCCATCATTGCCCTGCCCACCGGTCATCGCGACCGCGTCGTTGAACAGGATCTTGTAGGTCATCGTTGTCCCGGCGGCGAGTGCTGCGCGGATCGCCTGCACGCCCGAGTGGTTGTAGGTGCCGTCGCCGATGTTCTGGAACACGTGGCGCGTAGTCGAAAATGGTGCTTCGCCCAACCAATTCGCGCCCTCTCCGCCCATTTGGGTGAAGCCGACTGTTTCACGATCCATCCACTGCACAAGGTAATGGCACCCGATCCCGGCGTAGGCGCGCGCGCCTTCGGGCAGTTTGGTCGATGAATTATGCGGGCAGCCAGAGCAAAAATACGGGGTGCGTTTGGCAAGCTCTGGCGTGTTATATGCTTTTGCAGCTTTATCAAGGCGTTGCAGGGCAGACTTCATGCGATCTGTGCCGCGCCCCTCTTCAATCAGGATGTCGCCCAGACGGCGCGCGATGAACACCGGATCCAGCGACAGGCGCGTCGGAAACAGCTCGGGCCCGCCAGCCCTTTTGCGCCAGCCATAAACGCGGCGGCCTGCGCGGTCGTCAAATATCGCCTCTTTCACCTGCACTTCGATCAGTTTGCGCTTTTCTTCGACGCAGATGATTAGATCCAGCCCCTCGGCCCAGTCGTGGAAGCTGTCCATGTCCAGCGGCCAGACCTGCCCGACCTTATAGGTGGTCAGGCCCAGGCGCGCGGCCTCTTCCGCGTCAATGCCCAGCAGGTCGAGCGCGTGAACCAGGTCCAGCCAGTTCTTTCCGGCGGCGACCAGGCCGATTTTTGCGCCCGGTTTTCCCCAGACCCGGTTGTCGATTTTATTCGCTTTGGCAAAGGCTTCGGCGGCGAAGCGCTTGTGATCAATCATCCGCGCTTCCTGATCGACCGGCGTGTCATTGATCCGAATATGCAAACCGCCTTCGGGCATATCGAAGTCCGGCGTGACGAAACGCATCCGGTCGATGCGGCCATCGACCACGGCTGTCACCTCGACCGTGTCTTTCATCAGCTTCAGACCGGCCCAGACCCCAGCGAACCGAGACAGCGCCCAGCCATACAGGCCGTAATCCAGCACCTCCTGCACGCCTGCGGGCGACAGGACCGGCATATAGGCGTCGACCATTGCCCAATCGGATTGGTGCAGCGTGGTCGAGCTTTCGCCCGTGTGGTCATCGCCCATCGCCATCAGCACGCCACCCATGGGCGAGGTTCCGGCCATGTTGGCGTGACGCATCACATCGCCGGATCGGTCGACCCCCGGCCCCTTGCCGTACCACAGACCGAACACGCCATCGAAGCGACCCTCTCCGCGCAATTCGGCCTGCTGACTGCCCCAAAGGGCGGTCGCGGCGAGGTCTTCGTTCAGGCCCGGATTGAAATGAATGTCGGCGGCGCGCAGGTCGTCCCCGGCGCGCATCATCTGTTGATCGACGGCGCCAAGCGGCGAACCGCGATACCCGGTGACATAACCGCCTGTGTTCCACCCCGCTGCCCGATCCCGCGCCTTTTGCATCAACATCAGCCGCACCAGCGCCTGCGTGCCGTTCAGCAGCACCTGAGATTTCGACAGATCAAAGCGGTCGTGCAGCGAGACGTCGTTCAAATCCATCGGGAACCCCTCCTCGGGCCCGATCATTATAGGTCACCTTTCCTGACCTACAAAGCACTATTATCTCACGAGAATGTTTGCTTTCTGCGCCCCGCACCCCTTATGCAACGTATCAATGTCATACGCTCACACTTGCGGATACGGTTAAAATGGACTGGGACAAGCTCAGAATATTTCACGCGGTCGCCGATGCTGGCAGCCTGACGCATGCAGGCGATACGCTGCATTTGTCGCAATCCGCCGTCAGCCGTCAGATTCGGGCGCTGGAAGATTCGCTGAACACCACGCTGTTCCACCGTCATGCGCGCGGGCTAATCCTGACCGAACAGGGGGAGCTGCTGTTTGACGCAACCGTCGCGATGACCAAGCGGCTGGACACAGCCTCGGCCCGGATACGCGACAGCGAAGAAGAAGTGTTCGGAGAGCTTCGCGTCACCACCACCACCGGGTTTGGCACCATCTGGCTGGCCCCGCGCCTGCCGAAACTTTACGAGAAATATCCCGACCTCAACATCGACCTGATGCTGGAAGAACGTGTGCTTGACCTGCCAATGCGCGAAGCCGACGTGGCGATCCGCATGAAAGAACCCAGTCAGGCCGATTTGATCCGCCGTCGGCTGATGACGGTGCGAATGCGCCTTTATGCAACACCGGCCTATCTGGAAGCTCAGGGGTCACTGCAGCGGCCCGAAGACCTGTCAGACCATCGTTTGATCTGTCAGAACACCACATCTGCCCAGGTCAGCGCGGGCGCGCGGCTGGTTCAGGAACTGCTGACGCACAACATCTCGTCGACGCTGACCGTAAACAATTATTACGGAGTGCTTCAGGCCGTCCTGAACGATCTGGGCATCGGGGTGCTGCCCGACTATGTGACCGAGGACGTCCCGAACCTGATCCGGGTGCTTCCCGATCTGGAAAGCGCCGAGGTTCCCGTGTTTCTGGCATTCCCCGAAGAACTGAGGCATTCCAAGAGGATAGGCGCGTTCCGAGACTTTGTGACCGAAGAAATCGTGTCCCATCGCAAGCGCCAGAAGGCAGAAGCCCAAAGCTGACGTAACGGCAGATATGCAACAGGGGCATAGCCGAAATGCGTGACCGCGCCCCGTTTCCCCTTGATTGACTGACCATTGGCGCCTAATTCTAAGCACAGAAGGCGGGCGTTGCTTGCTTTCTACCTCCCTGTTGGACTTCGGCCGAGCCTTGTGCTCGGCCTCTTTTTTTGCCCCAACGGTCGCGGGACGCAAGCCTGCGGTGGGACGCGCCGCAAATGCACTCTCCTTAAACGTGCAACAATGTCCATAATCGAACATCCGGCCCCGCGTCGACCTGAAAATCGCCCGTCGGAAAAAATCCGCCGCGCGGCGAAACTTTTCCCGTCAGCCTTCCGTGACTATGTCAGCGCGTCTTGGAAAAGGCGCCGCAACCAAGAACGGAAAGGACAATTATCATGACTGCACTTAAATCCCTGATGGCCGGAGGCGCCTTTATCGCGCTTATGGCCACCCCGGCCCTTAGCCTGGACATTGGCGGCAGCGTCTCGGGCGGTGCAACGAGCGGCGGATCCACGGGCGGCATCGCAACCAGCGTCGGCCTTAGCGCTTCGGCCAATGCCGAGGGCGGCAATGTCGCCAGCGCCACCGGTGCGGTTGCCAACGCAGCCGACGCAGCAGTCAGTGACGCGCAGGTACTTGTGGGCGAAACCATAGCCACCGCGGATGCCGCTATTGCGGGCACCGTCCGCGCGGTGCGGGCGGCACCAAACGGCATGATTGATGTGCGCCTCAGCGTGAACGGCGGGCTGGGCGTTGACCCGCGCACCGTGACCCTGCGGATGTCGGCGGATGCCGCGGCCTCAGGCTCGATCACGCTGCCGATGACGGCGGCGGAATTCGTCTCGCGACTGGACGCCTCGGCCGGCTGACGCCAGCCCCTGACGCCGTGACGCCGCGCGCCCCATCCCCCTGGGGCGCGCGGAACCTGTATGTTCGCCTGGTACGCAGGCAGGTGCCTGCGGCAATGGCACCCTTTTCCAGCACGACGCCTTCGCCTAGAAGACGCACGACGGGCGGGGGGACGCGATGCAGGAACCAGAAATCACTGACGAGCTGATTGCCGCACATGGGCTGAAGCACGACGAATACGCCGAGATCATTCGGCTGCTGAACCGGGAACCGACGTTCACGGAGCTCGGCATTTTTTCGGCCATGTGGAACGAGCATTGTTCCTATAAATCCTCGAAAAAATGGCTGCGAACGCTGCCGACCGAGGGGCCTCAGGTGATCTGTGGACCGGGCGAAAACGCCGGCGTCGTGGACATCGGAGACGGGCAAGCCGTTGTTTTCAAGATGGAAAGCCACAACCACCCGAGTTACATCGAACCCTATCAGGGCGCGGCCACGGGTGTGGGCGGTATTCTGCGCGATGTCTTCACGATGGGCGCGCGCCCTATTGCGGCGATGAACTCGCTGTCGTTCGGGCGGCCCGAGCATCCCAAGACCCGGTCGCTGGTGGCGGGTGTCGTGGAAGGCGTCGGCGGGTATGGCAATGCCTTCGGGGTCCCGACGGTTGGCGGAGAGGTTCGGTTTGATGCCTCTTATGACGGCAACTGTCTGGTCAACGCCTTTGCCGCCGGATTGGCCGATGCAGATGCGATCTTTTATTCCGCAGCCTCGGGCGTGGGCCGTCCCGTGGTCTATCTGGGCGCAAAGACTGGGCGCGACGGGGTCGGCGGTGCCACAATGGCCAGTGCGGAATTCGACGACACCATCGAGGATAAGCGCCCAACCGTTCAGGTCGGCGACCCGTTCACCGAAAAGCGCCTGCTGGAGGCCTGTCTGGAGCTGATGCAGACCGGCGCAGTTGTTTCAATTCAGGACATGGGGGCCGCGGGGCTGACCTGTTCGGCTGTCGAAATGGGCGACAAGGGGGGCTTGGGCGTGCGGCTGACCCTCGACGCGGTACCGGTGCGTGAAGAGAATATGACCGCCTATGAAATGATGCTGTCGGAATCCCAGGAACGGATGCTGATGGTGCTGGACCCCGACAAGGAAGACATCGCGCGGGCAGTGTTCGACAAATGGGACCTCGACTTCGCCGTCGTTGGCGAAACCATTGCCGAGGATCGCTTTCTGATCGTCCACGGCGACACCGTCATGGCCGATCTGCCGCTGTCAAAGCTCGCCTCGACCGCGCCGGAGTATGATCGCAAATGGGTCGAAACCCCGGCCCCGGCAGCGTTGGGGGATGTGCCCGCGATTGACCCGGTTGAAGCGCTGCGCACGCTGATCGGCTCGCCGAATTACGCCGCAAAGCAGTGGGTCTGGGAACAATACGACAGTCAGGTGATGGCCGACACGCTGCGCACCCCCGGTCAGGGGGCCGGGATCGTGCGGGTGCATGGCACCGACAAGGCGCTGGCCTTCACCTCGGACGTGACGCCGCGCTATGTGGTGGCGAATCCCGAGGTTGGCGGCGCGCAGGCCGTCGCGGAGGCTTATCGCAACCTCTCAGCAGTGGGTGCCAAGCCTTTGGCATCGACGGATAATCTGAACTTCGGAAATCCGGAAAAACCACAGATCATGGGCCAGTTGGTCGGCGCGATCAAAGGCATCGGCGCGGGTTGCGCGGCGCTGGATATGCCGATCGTGTCAGGCAATGTCAGCCTTTACAACGAAACCGACGGCACCGGCATTCTGCCGACCCCGACGATCGGGGCCGTGGGCCTGATCGGGGCTGGTGAAGCGCCGATTGGCGGCACGGCGCAGGCCGGACAGATGGCGTTGCTGGTTGGGGAAACCGCCGGTCACCTGGGCTGTTCCGCGCTACTGGCCGAAGCCTGGGGTCGTCGCGACGGTGCGCCCCCGCCGGTTGATCTGACGGCCGAGCGGCGCAACGGAGAGTTTGTGCGCAACAACCGAGGCTGGATTGGCGGCGCGACAGACCTGTCCGACGGCGGGCTGGCGTTGGCCGCGTTCGAAATGGCCGAAGCCTCGGGGATCGGCGTCGCCCTGGACGCTGCCGACATCCCGACCTTGTTTGGCGAAGATCAGGCGCGTTACCTGCTGGCCTGTGATTTCGACGCGGCCGAGGCGCTGATGGCGGCTGCCGCGCAGGCCAGGGTGGCGATCGCTTGCGTTGGCAGGTTCGGCGGCAATGCCGTCAGCTTTGGACGCAGCAGCGCGCCGCTGTCCGAACTGGCGGCCCTGTACCGAAGCGCGTTTGCCGACGCTGTGGCCTGATGCTGCGGCACGCAACCTCGGGCGACATCCCTGCCCTGATGGAATTGCAGAGTGCGCCGGGCATGCTGGACGGTTTCAACCCCGTCAGCGCTGACAGCTATGCCAAGATGATCGCCCATGCGGAACGCGCCCTGCTGGTCTGGGACATCGACGGCGCCATCTGCGGCATGGCGATGCTGGCATTGGAAACGCGCCGCCATTTCTTTGCCGAGTTGCGCAAATTCGGAACACACCCCACCGGCCAGGGCCACGGATCGGCGTTTGCACAGTCTGTTCTGGACGAGATGTTCAACAAATTCGGGATGTTCCGGGTCGAAACTGAAGTCTACTCCGGCAACGCGCGCGCAGTTGCGTTTTACCGCCGACTTGGCTTCGTCGAAGAAGGCTGCCTGCGTCAGGCCGTGCGCAGCCATGCGGGCGAACGGGTCGATCTGATCCAAATGGCCTGCCTGTTCAGCGAACGGAACCTTGCCGAAGACGGCCAACGCCCCTAAATCTGAACCATTGAGGAGACCCGCCCATGGCCATGGCCGCCCGCGATATCGAAGACCTGCTGCGCGAAACCTTCCCGGACGCGCAGATCACCATCACCGACCTGGCGGGTGACGGCAACCACTATGCCGCCGAGGTGGTCGACGAAAGCTTTCGCGGCCAGAACCGGGTCCAGCAACAACGCGCTGTCTATGCCGCGCTGAAAGGCAAGATGGATGGCTCCAACGGAGAGCTACACGCGCTGGCGCTGACAACGAAGGTGCCTGAGTGATCTGGGTGGGGGGCATTGATACTCTCTCGACTAGGGGGCAGCGATAGGCCGGGATGATTGACGATCTGCCAACCTCGGCGCTGCTGCGATTGTGGAACATTTTCGGGCATGCAATCGAAACGCTGCGAATTGTGTTTTGCACATCGCCGCAATTGTTGAAATACGGACCCAGATACTGGCGGGTTGAACGCGCAATGCGCCGCCGCGACTGGAAACGGAGACAGACATGACAACCGAAGCACAGATCAAAGAGACCGTGACCAGCAACGACGTTGTGTTGTTCATGAAGGGCACCAAGGAAATGCCGCAGTGCGGGTTTTCGTCCCGCGTGGCGGGTGTTCTGAACTACATGGACGTTCAGTTTGCCGATGTGAATGTTCTGGCGGATGAGGCTTTGCGCCAGGGCATCAAGGACTATTCAGACTGGCCCACTGTCCCGCAGCTTTACGTCAAGGGCGAATTCGTTGGCGGCTGCGACATCATCACCGAGATGACCCTGTCGGGTGAGCTGGACCAGATGTTCGACGACAAGGGTGTCGCCTATAACAAGGACGCCGCCGACAAGATCCGCGAAAGCAACAGCTGAGCGTCAATGCGAACCAGCACAACAAAGCGTCGCAACCATTCCGGGCCAGTCGTCGTCTCTGCTGCGCTTTTGCCCGTCTTTTCGCCGAAAATACTCCGGGGTGGTCTGGAGGGGCTGGCCACTCCAGCTATCGCTCGCAGCCACGAACCGCGCGATTTTACATCGCGCGCCAACCGTTTTCGACGTGAAATGCGGTGTCCGCGTTACACAGGGATCGGAAGCAGCCGTCCCGAAGGTTGCTATTGTGCGGCGCGTGCCTCGATCGCTTCGGCAAGCTCTTCGGTCCGCGCCGCAATCTGCGACAGGCCAGAGACGACTTCGGGCGGCACCACGGGCACTTCCACTTGTTCGGGCTCTTGCTCGGCCAGGCCGCGCAGGTTTTCAAGCTCGGCCTCCTGCTCGCCCAGGCGCGCTTCGGCCTGGCGCAGCTGTTCGTCCATGCCGGCGGTTTTGTCAGCCAGCATCAGCCCCGCCATCAGCAACATGCGGCTTTCAGGCATCCGGCCGATCTGGCTGGCCAGAACCGAGGCTTCGCCGTCCAGCAATTGCGCGGCGGATTCCAGATAGTGTTCTTCACCTTCCTGGCAGGCGACTTCGAATTCGCGGCCGCCGATGATGATCTGAATTTCGGGCATCAGGCGGTATCTCCGATCAGGGATGAAAGTTCTTCCATGACCGCGTCCATTTCGGCGCGGTCCGCTTCGCGGGCTTTCTTAAGCTCGGCAATCTCGGCGTCGCGCGCCTCCAGCGCGGCCCGCAGTTCGGCATCGTCGTCTGCTGACCCGGCGCCGTCGCTCAGCCGGCCGATCTGCGCATCACGCGCTTCGATCACCGCGCGCAGGCGTTCCTGTTCGCCGTCCAGCGCAATAAGCGCTTCCCGCATCTGACCGCTTTCACGTTCATGCGCTGCCAGTTTGCCCTTCAGCTCGCCAAGTTCGTCGCTGCGTTCCGAACTTTCGGTGCGAAGATGCTCTAACTCGGCTTCACGGGATGCAAGAATTGTCTGCAATTCCCCGCCCTTACCATCTTTATCTTCGATCTCTGCGGTAAGGCGCGACAATTCCCCGTCGCGGGTGGCCAGACGTTCGGTCAGCGACACAACGCTGGCTTCGCGGGATTCGAGGTCTTGGGCCATGCGGACCATTTTCTCTTCGCGTGCCTGGATTTCATCATGCGCCTGGATCAGCTTTTCATCGCGCGTGTCGATGCGCTTTTGCAGCTTGGCCAGCTGATTGTCGCGGTTGTCGATCTCGGCGCGAAGCTCTCCGGCGATGTTTTCCTGCTGCTGCAATTCTTTCTGCATGGTCACGAGTTCTTCACGCAGCGCGCCGGACCCGGCATCCTGTTGCGCCGCCGAATCGCGCAGCGCCGACATGTCGCCTTTCACGGCATCAATCGCATCTTCCCGCTTTGCGATGACGCCTTTCAGGCGCTCCACCTCGGTATCGAACATCTTTTTCTGACGTTCCAATTCTTCCTGAAGGTCATCGACACGGCTGTCTTGCGACCCGCGCATGTCGCGCAGGCGGTTCTCAAGCTCTTCCTTGGCGGCGCGTTCACCTTCCAGCGCCGCTTCCAGCTGACGCATGGCAGAACCATCGACTGTGTGAAGTCCTTGCTTGATCCGGTCCAGTGCCGCCGTGATGCGGCCCTCGAGCGCCAGGATATCGTCCATCTGTGCTGTCCCCACAATTTTGCCCCCCGCTTTTGCACCGAGTTGCGAATCGTGTGCAACCGGGGTTTTGGCGATTTTATCGCAGTACGCCGGGATTGCAGCCCCTGTTGGCGAACAAAGGCTTATGAGGCGCGCTTGATCTCACCCATTGGCCTGCTATCAAGCCCCAAAAGCCACCCCGACCAAAGGAAGTGCCCCGCAATGGACATAGAGACCCTCAGAAAGACGCACCCGGACCACTGGATGCGCGCAGCGGCGATTCGTGCGCTGACACTCGACGCGGTCGCGGGCGCGAATTCCGGGCATTCCGGGATGCCGATGGGCATGGCGGATGTGGCCACAGTGCTGTTTGAAAAACATCTGAAATTTGACGCCGCCGCGCCGGACTGGCCGGACCGGGATCGGTTTATCCTGAGTGCCGGACACGGCTCGATGCTGCTCTATTCGCTGCTGCATCTGACGGGCTATGGCGAAATGCCGATCCAGCAGATCCGGGATTTCCGCCAATGGGGCGCGCGCACTGCCGGGCACCCGGAATTCGGCCATGCACCGGGGATCGAAACCACCACCGGGCCGCTGGGTCAGGGCATCGCGAACGCCGTCGGTTTCGCCATGGCGGAAGAGGTTTTGCGCGCCCGATATGGCAAGAAAGTCGTGGATCACCACACATATTGCATCGCCGGTGATGGCTGCCTGATGGAAGGCATCAGCCACGAGGCTATCGCCCTGGCGGGCATGCAGAAACTGGGCAAGCTGATCGTTCTGTTCGACGACAATGGCATCACGATTGACGGTAACGTCGCACTCTCTGACATCACCGATCAGCAGAAACGTTTTGCAGCCGCGGGCTGGCATGTTGAGGCCTGTGACGGCCACGATCCGGAAGATATTGACCGGGCCATCACCGCGGCCAAGGGTGCCGGAAAACCCTCGATGATTGCGTGCAAGACGCATATCGCGCTGGGGTCTGCGGCGCAGGATACCGGCAAGGGTCATGGCGCGCTGACCGACCCCAAGGTCGTGCAGGATACCAAGGACACCTATGGCTGGACGGCAGGCCCCTACGAGGTGCCGGATGACATCAAATCCCAGTGGGAAACCATCGGCGCGCGCGGTGCCGAGGCACGCGCCGCGTGGCAGGACCGCCACGACGCCCTGTCGCCGGGGCGTCAGCGGGAATTCGCCAGAACCCTGTCGGGGGAAGCGCCAAAGCGCCTGTCGGGCACGATCCGGGCACTGAAAAAGCAAGCCAGTGAGAATCGCCCGAAGGTCGCAACCCGCAAATCGAGCGAAATGGTGCTGGAGGTTGTGAACCCGATCATGCCGGAAACTGTTGGGGGCTCGGCCGATCTGACGGGGTCAAACAACACCAAAACCTCGGACCTGGGCGTGTTTGATCCGAACAACCGCAAGGGGCGCTATCTGCATTACGGTGTGCGCGAACATGGCATGGCGGCAGCGATGAACGGGATGGCACTGCATGGCCAGATCCGCGCCTATGGCGGGACGTTCATGTGCTTCACGGATTATGCGCGCGGGGCGATGCGGCTGTCTTCGCTGATGGGCGTGCCGGTCGTCTATGTGATGACGCATGATTCCATTGGCCTGGGCGAGGACGGGCCGACGCACCAGCCGGTTGAACATCTGGCAATGCTGCGCGCAACGCCGAACATGAACGTCTTCCGCCCCGCCGACACCGTGGAAACGGCCGAGGCTTGGGAACTGGCGCTGACCGCGCAGGACACGCCATCGGTTCTGGCCCTGTCGCGCCAAAGCCTGCCGACCGTTCGCGTCGCCCACAAGACCCGCAACCTGACGGCGCAGGGCGCCTATGTGTTGGCGGAATCCGAAGGCAAGCGGCAGGCCATTCTGATGGCGACCGGGTCCGAGGTTTCGGTCGCGCTGGAGGCGCGAGACATGTTGCAGGCGCAAGGCATCGGCACCCGCGTCGTGTCTGTTCCCTGCATGGAACTGTTCGCCCAGCAGGATGAGACCATTCGCCGCCGGGTTCTGCCCGCAGGCGCCGTGCGTGTCGCGATCGAGGCTGGCGTTCAGCAAGGCTGGGATCGCTGGCTGCTGGGTGAGCGCGGGCGCGAAGCCAAGGCCGGTTTTGTCGGGATGGAAGGCTTCGGCGCTTCGGCCCCGTCAGACGTGCTGTTCGAAAAGTTCGGCATCACCGCCGAGGCGGTAACGCAGAAGGTGACCGGGTTGCTGTAAGCCCCCGTCACGCCACTGTTTTCTGTGATCCAGAAGGCCGCGCCGAGTTCATCGCGGCGCGGCCTTTCACGTTTTGGCGGCTCAGTTGCCGAAAGTCGCTCGGGTACGGTACTTGCGCACCAGCTTGCGTTTCAACTGCAGCGCTACCATGTGCGGCAGGCCAGTGCCGTTGGTATAGGCAACGCCGGGGCGCGGCGGGGCTTTGTCGATGCTGCCGGCGTCGACCAACGCATCGCAATCGTCCAGAAAGCCCTCGTATTCATCCTGCGTGCAATGGGGCTTGGTCAGGTAACAGCCGTCGTGCACATCAGAGTAGCATTCGATCAGCGTCCCGCCGCTAGGGACGGCGGCGGCGGGACCGGCCAGCGTGGCACCAAGGCCGAGGCAAAGAATGGCGGTAAGCGGTTTCATCTGAAGTCCTCCGGTTCGCATTGTGGCAATGGGGTCTTGCAATCGTTGGTCGCGCGGCGCGGCGCGACGGTTCAATCAGCGCAACTGCCACCTGCCCCCGCCCTGCGCGGCCAACACCAGCAGGCCGCCGGAAATGGCCCAGTTCTTTACGAAGATCGTCATCTGCCAGGGATCGTCCGGAATGAAATGAAACAGGCTGGTCACCGCGCAGTAAGCCGCCAGCGCGGCGGCGGCGGGTCTGAGGGCGACACCCAGGATCAACGCCAGCGCGCCCACCGCGTTGAAAAGGAGCGCCGGCCAGATCAGCCAGACGGGCCAGCCCTGCATCGCCAGCAAGTCCTGTGCCGGGACAGGGTCGAGCGCTTTCTGCACGGCCCCGCCGATAAACAGAGCCGCCAGCAGCAAACGCCCCACGAAGGTGATGAAATCGGTCATGGGAACGGATTTAGCCCGCTGCGCTGAAAAGAACAGCGGATTGCACGGGGGATGCACGGGGGGGGTGCACGAGGGTTCGCAGCGGCAAGGCGCAGGCCCGCACCCCGGCGGGTGTTGCAGCCAAGTTCAATTGCCCGGCTCTGTAAAGTGTAGAAATTTCGCCATAGGACGTGACGCAAGCAAGACTTGGCCGCCCGCTGCGTTCAATCTGACACTGTTCCCATGATGCTGGGGGGCGGATTTTCGCCCGCCCCCGACCCCGCCCTTACTTCGCGTGCTTCTTCAGCAGGAAGTTCTTGGTGGCGACAATGCGCTTCGTTGCCGGTGTGCGCCCACCGGGCATCGCCTTGGCGTCGATGCCACGGCCTGTGTTTTCCACACCGGGGTTGTCGCACCATGCGAGGAAGTCATTGTATTCCTCGGGCGTGCAATTGGGTTCCTGAAGGTAACACTGATCGTGAATATCGGCGTAACAGCCGAATGTGTCGAAGGCCGCAGCCTGGGTTGGCGCAAGCAGCGATGCCACAAGACCGATTGCTGATACTGCGGGGAGGGTAAACGTCTTCACTGGTAAGTCTCCTTGACTGGTTAAGGCGCCCGCAAAGCTGCGTGCGTGACTGCTTGTCGTGATGACGGTGCGAATGGTTCAAAACTTTCGTTTCGTCCGCTGGCGCAGGCCCGGCGGTCATGGCAAACTTGCCCGAAATCGAAAGGCAGACCCCTGACCAACCGCGTCGCCATATGGCTTGCACTTCTGATCCTGCTTGCGCTGATCCTTGACTATGTCATGGGCTACGGCGCGACCCTGTTTCTGGCCCGCCAATTCCTGGCTTTGATCGAATGGGTCGCCTTCTGGCGATAGCGGCGGTTGCCTTTCCCCCCGGCGTGGCGGTATCGCATTGCCAAGCATCAACGAAGGAGTCTTCCCATGGCCGTCAAAGTCGCCATCAACGGATTTGGCCGTATTGGCCGTAATGTGCTGCGTGCCATCATCGAAAACGGTCGCAAGGATATCGAGGTGGTCGCGATCAACGATCTTGGCCCGGTGGAAACCAATGCGCATCTTCTGCGTTACGACTCGGTTCACGGGCGGTTCCCCGCAACCGTCACCACGACCGAGACGACCATTGACGTGGGCCGTGGCCCGATGGAGGTCACCGCGATCCGCAACCCGGCGGAACTGCCCTGGGGCCATGTCGATATCGTGCTGGAATGCACCGGCATCTTCACGGCGCGTGACAAGGCGGCGGTGCATCTGGAAAACGGCGCCAGCCGGGTGCTGATCTCGGCCCCCGGTGCGGGTGCGGACAAGACCATCGTATTCGGCGTCAATGACGACACGCTGACGGGCGACGATCTTGTCGTTTCGAACGGGTCCTGCACCACCAACTGTCTGGCCCCGGTTGCGCAGGTTTTGAACAACGAATTCGGGATCACCACCGGATTTATGACCACGATCCACAGCTATACCGGCGATCAGCCGACGCTGGATACGATGCACAAGGACCTCTATCGCGCGCGCGCGGCGGCGGCGAACATGATCCCGACCTCGACCGGGGCGGCCCGTGCGCTGGGTCTGGTGCTGCCGGAACTTGACGGTATCCTTGATGGTGCCTCTGTGCGGGTGCCGACGCCGAATGTTTCCTGCGTCGATCTGAAAGTGGTGCTGAAGAAATCGGTCACCGTGGACGATGTGAACAACGCGATGAAAGAGGCGTCGGAGGGGCGCCTGAAGGGCGTTCTGGGGTATACGGATGAACCGCTGGTTTCCAGCGACTTCAACCACGACCCCGAAAGCTCGAACTTCGCGAGCGCGCAAACCAAGGTGCTGCCGGGCAATTTCGTACGCATTCTGACCTGGTATGACAACGAATGGGGCTTCTCGAACCGGATGTCCGATACGGCGGTTGCCATGGGCAAACTGATGTAAGCGGGCGGCGCAGGGTCATCCCCGAAGGGGTGTGATCAGGCGCAAATGTTCCCAGATTTGACGGCGCCATGGAATTTTCAGGGCGCCGTTTTCACATCCTGGGGCGAGTGTCTTTTGATGCGGGAACGGTGTGCGGCGGGCCGGTACTTCACGGTAGTGGAGCTTTGGTCACCTCAAATGCGGTTGTGCACGACCGACCGCGCGCGTCATGCAATCCGAATCGCGCTTAGCCTTCCAGCGCGGTGATCATATCCACCCGCGTTGCGTGCCGTCCGCCTTCGAAATCGGCGCTCAGGAACGCCTCGACAATATCAAGCGCCAGTCCTTCGCCGATGACGCGCGCACCCAGCGCCAGCATGTTGGCGTCATTGTGCAGGCGGATCATCCGGGCCGAGAACGTGTCGGCGCAGACGCCGCAGCGGATGCCCCGGACCTTGTTCGCCGCCATCATGATCCCCTGCCCGGTGCCGCACAGGATAATGCCCAACTGGCAATCGCCCGAGGTGACACGCCGCGCAGCAGCTTCGCCATGGGCCGGGTAATGTGTGCTTTCGGGCGTGGCGGGGCCGATATCCTCAACCTGCCACCCCAACGCGGTGCAATGGGCGGCGATAGCTTGGCGCAGGTCAATCGCTGCGTGATCGCTGGACAGGACGAGGCGGCGCATCAACCGCTGCCCAATTTCGCATGCAGTGCGGCGCGCACGTCCGTTGTTACAAATTTGGACACATCGCCGCCCAGCCGCGCGATCTCTTTCACCAGTTTCGAGGCGATCGCCTGGTATTCGGCGTCCGCCATCAGAAACACCGTCTCGATCCCGTCATCCAGCGCGCGGTTCATCCCGACCATCTGGTATTCGTATTCGAAGTCCGCCACAGCGCGCAGGCCGCGCACGATCATGCTGGCCCCGACGTCGCGGGCGCAATCGATCAGCAGGTTGTCGAACGGGTGCACCTGGCATTCCATCCCGGTCTGAGCGGTGATGCGTTTGCATTCCGCCTGCACCATGGCCACCCGCTCATCCAGGTTGAACAATGGTCCCTTGTCTTCGTTGATCGCCACCCCGATGACCAACCGGTCCACCAGCGTGGATGCGCGGTGAATGATATCGAGATGCCCAAGCGTGATCGGGTCGAACGTGCCGGGGTATAGGCCGATGCGCATGGGCGTCCCTTTCGGCGCGTTTCAGGTGGGCGTGACGCAACCTGATCGCACCGCGATTTGCAAGCCCTAGTGGCCCATCACCATATCGGCCAGCGCATCGCGTTCCATGGAAAGCTCACTCAGGCGGGCCTTGACCACGTCCCCGATCGAAATCAGCCCGATCATTTTGCCATCCTCGATCACCGGCAGGTGACGGAAACGTCCGTCGGTCATCTGGGCCAGAACCTCGTCAGCGGTCGAGCTGCTGGTACAGCTTTGCAGGTTTCGGGTCATCAGATCGTCCACCGTGTCCGTCAGACAGCCGGTGCCGCGTTTGCCCAACTCGCGCACGATGTCGCGTTCAGACAGGATCCCCAGCGCCTGTTCACCATCCGGAGAGATGATGACGGCACCGATCTTTTTCGATGACAGCAGGGCCACAGCATCGGGCACACTGGTGCCGGGCGGCAGGGTCAGGACGTTTCCTTCGGGCTTGGCATTCAGAATCTGGCGGACGAGCATGTGGCATTCCTTTCGCGCGGTTCTGCCACCAAGGTCGCCGCCATCCCCGTGTCCTGTCAAGTCACGCGCGATGCGCGGGGTCAGGGGCGACCGCGACGGCGGCCAATCGAGTGCGATTCCCCGGGCTATCAGGGCCATTCCCGGACCACCCCCTGTCACCCAGGGGCGCAACCTTCTGAAAATTGAACGATTGTGGTATGGTTGCGGACATACAGGCAGCACCCAAAGCAACGCGAGAGTATCGCCATGCCCCCACTCAGCCGCTTTCTGACCGCCCTAACGCTTGGGATTCTGCTGGTCCCGACCCTGGCAATCGCCGCCACCGAGACCAGGAATTTCCAGCCGCCGACCGTGCGCGGTGTGACGCTGAACTGGTGCAAACACCAAAATGGCCCCTGCGGCCAGCCAGCCGCCGATCTGTTTTGTACCCAGAACGGATTTGACCGGGCCCAGACATTCCAGCACGATCCCCGCGCCGGGGCGCGCGGCGTGCAATCGGTGATTTTCGGTGACGGGATGCTGTGCAACGGCCCGCAGTGCCAGGCCTTCGGGTCGATCCTGTGCGTCAAGCGTGTCGCGGAACCCGCCCCGCAGCCGGCCCCCGCCCCGCAGCCGCAACCGACGCCCCAACCCATTCCAAAGGTGCCTGCGCCGCAACAGGCCGAGACCCCCTTGCCGCAGGCCCCGAAGACCGCGCCCACAACCTCTCCGCGGCCAACGCCGCGCCCGCTGGTCAGCGTGGTCAGTCCCGGTAGCAAGCCCGCGGACGAACCGTATGTGCCAATCATTCCGCTGAAATTCTTCGCCAAAGGGGCCGAGTTGTTCTGGTGCCAGACCTCGGGCTGTGATGTCGCCACGGACGCGCCGATGAAGGTAACGCCCGGCAACGCCAAGTCCGAACAGTTTCTGTCCAATCTGACGGCCATTCCCTGGGCCAAGGCGGGCATGTGGCAAGTCAGCGACCGCCCCTTCCCGGCGTTTCAGGGCAACGCCAATGACGCGAAGTTCACCGGATTGCTGGACTTTGGCCTGGTGTCCGGCGGCAAGCAGACTTTCCGCGTCGATCTGGACGCGGCGGTGGCAAACTCGCCCTTCGATTACCTGTCGAACATCTATGTCCAGGTGATTCCGTTGCGCCAATTAATCGGCTCGGATTTCGGCGCGTTGCCCAGCAATCCGATTCAGGTGCTTTATGGCGCAAACGAACCGGCCCCGCCTGATTTCACCTTTGTCGAATTCGACACCAGCCCTCTGGACCTGTTCGAGGTCGAGATCACGGATTTCAAACTTCCCGATTTCTATGACGAAGATCGCTGGGGCTGCGTCGTGGTCGCCGGGCATAAATTCGAAGGCGTCAGCCCGTTCATCAGCGACATTCACAAAGACCTGTACCCGATCGGGAAGGAGTTCTGCCCCGCACCTTACCGCGGTGAAGGAACCCGCGTCGAAAGCCTGGAAGACTTCGCCAACTGGGCGTTGGACAGTTTTGACTGGCTGGGCGGGGCTTATGAGTCGCTGCTGGAACTGGCCAGCGATATCATCATGGATTACACGCCCTTCGGGCTGCAATGCAAAGCGCTGGCCGAACTGGCCAACGAAAGCGATATCGAGGCGTTCTGCGAAGGCGTGGCCGACGTGGCCGTTGCCGCCGGAGCCTCGGCCCTAGGCCTGCCGCCAACGATCCCGAATTACAACGAGTTGATCGACAAGGGCGTCGACTATGCCGTTGAACTGGCGGTCGCGGAAATCGAATCCCGCACCGGCGTGCCCTGCATCGGTCCCTGCGAAGACGCCCTGCGCGCCGGGTTGTCGCATTTCGCTGACGAGTTGAAGCGCACCAGCGACATGCCCGGCTGCGTCGACGAGAAGGAGGCGCATCGCCACGGGTCTGAACCGCTGTGCCTGCCGCCCACGGTCATTGCGCGCCCGGCGCCGGGGGCAGAAACCACCCTGCCCTATGTGCAGGTCAAGGTGACCCGCACCAATGTCGCGCCGCGCCCGGAACACCTTTATTGGGACGGGCAATGCGGGCTGAGCATCGCGAACTCTGTCAGCAAGTCATTCCCGGCCCAACGGTGGTGGATCGGCACCCAACCGGCACGGTCGATTGATCTGCCTGCGCAGGATGTGATTGGATCGCTGTATAAGGGCGCGTCCTTTCCGCTGGACGTCGCCATGGCACCCGGCGAAAGCGTGACCATTGCAACGTCGCTGCAAGTGAACTGGTACGGGTTTCCCTGGATGATCAAGGAATGGAACAAGTATCAGACCGCCGGACCGCGTGTGGGCATCTACAAGGCCGATTGGATGGGGCTGTATTTTGGCGGCAAGATGCGGCTTTCGGCCAGGGTCAGCAGCATCGGCGGCCTGTCGTGCACCGCGCAGGAGGAGGGCGTTGTGCGCAACATCACCCTTCCGACCGAATGGCCGTATTGATTCCTGCGCAATCAGGCGATGCGGTGGCGTTATGGGCTGCGAGGAACGTTAGCTCACGCGCCTTAACCGCCTGAATTGAAGCCAGTAAGGCGACCGGTTTGCGATCGGATCACTTCAAATGCCCACCCTTGTCCCGAGGACAGTCAGACCGCGATATTCGCAATCGACACGCCTGCGAAAATAACTAATCTCGCGCAGCATGACACGCCCGCTTGCCCCCGCCCTTGCCGCCACTGACCCGCCCCCTGTGATGGAGGCGCGGCGCTGGCTGGACGGTGCAACCTTTCCGCCCGAACGCCCCCTGCTGAACGTCAGCCAGGCCGCCCCGGTTGACCCGCCGCCCGAACCGCTGCGCGCCGCCATGGCCGAAGCGATCCTGACCGATGCGTCTGCGCACCTTTATGGGCCGGTTCTGGGCCTGCCTGATTTGCGCGCAGAGGTCGCCAGCCAATGGTCTGCGGCCTACGGCGGGGACCTGCATGCCGAGAACGTCGCCATAACCTCGGGCTGTAATCAGGCGTTCTGTGCAGCACTTGCGACACTGGCCGCGGCCGGGGACGAAGTGATCCTGCCAACCCCCTGGTATTTCAACCACAAAATGTGGTGCGACATGGCCGGGGTGCGCGCCGTGCCGCTGCCCTGCGGCGCGAATATGGTGCCGGATGCAACCTCTGCGGCCGCGCTGATCAGCGATCGCACCCGTGCGATCGTTCTGGTGACGCCGAACAACCCAACGGGCGCGGAATATCCTGCCGACACACTGAACGCGTTTCGCGATCTGGCCCGCGCGCATGGTCTGGCGCTGATCGTCGATGAAACCTACCGCGATTTTGACAGCCGCAGCGGCGCGCCGCATGATCTGTTCCGCGATCCCGATTGGGATGACACGCTGATCCAGCTCTATTCCTTCTCCAAGGCGTACCGTCTGACGGGCCACCGGGTCGGGGCGATGGTCGCCTCTCGTGCGCGCTTGGGCGAGGTTGAAAAATTCCTCGACACCGTGGCGATCTGCCCGCCGCAACTGGGGCAGCGCGCAGCGCTTTGGGGGATGCGGAACCTGACGCAATGGCTGGCCGGAGAACGGGCGGAAATCCTGGACCGGCGCGCCGCGATTGAGGAGAATTTCCCGCGCCTGTCGGGCTGGACGCTGAAGGGCTGCGGCGCGTATTTCGCCTATGCCGAACATCCGTTTGACGACCGATCCGACGCGCTTGCGAAACGGCTGGTGCGCGACGTGGGCATCCTGGCCCTGCCGGGAACCATGTTTCGCCCCGCCGATGACCCCGCAGGCGCGCGCGAAATGCGCATTGCCTTTGCCAACATCGACCGCGCCGGAATATCGACGCTGATGGACCGGCTTCAATCTGTGACCGGCTGAGGCCTGCGCGGCCTTGCCCCCCTGATCCTGCTGGCTTAGACAGCCCCGTCCCCGGACGACAAAACCACCGCAGAAGGCAGCGCACCGCATGGCAAAATCCGCAGGCAAAAAGGCGAGCAATATCGTCGTCTGGATCATACTTATTCTGCTGATCGTTGGTCTGGCCGGTTTCAGCGTGACGAACTTTGGCGGCTCCAACCAGGCGGTTGGTAAAGTCGGTGAATCCGAGATCACCGTGAACGACTATGCCCGCGCCTTGCAAAGCGAATTGAACGTGCTGCAATCGCAGACCGGTCAGGTCTTTCCAATGGCACAGGCACAGGCATTCGGCATCGACCGGCGGGTTTTGCAGCGGCTGGTGGCCGACGCAGCCATCGACAACGAGGCCAGCGCCATCGGCCTGTCGGTTGGCGACACCGAAGTGGGCCGCCGGGTGCGCGAAATTCCGGGGTTTCAGGGTCTAGACGGGGCATTCGACCGCACAACCTATGAGGCGCGCCTGCGCCAGAACGGTTCCAGCGTAAGCGAGTTTGAAGACATCATCCGCGCCGAGGCTTCGCGCGCGATCCTGCAACGCGCCGTGCTGGGCGGGGCACAAACGCCCGCGACCTTTACCGACACGTTGTTTTCCTATGCGCGCGAGCGTCGCGATTTCACTTGGGCACGGCTTGGCGCAGCTGATCTGACCGCCCCCGTTGCCGAACCCTCTGACGCGGATCTTCAGGCACATTACGAGGCGAACCCGGAAGACTACACCAACCCGGAAACCAAACAGCTGACCTATGTGTGGCTGTCGCCGGATATGCTGGTGGATACGATTGCAGCCGACGAAGACGCCCTGCGCGCCATGTATGATGACCGGATCGAAGAATACGTCCGCCCGGAACGCCGGCTTGTCGAACGTCTGGTCTATCCCGATCAGAGCGCCGCAGACGCGGCTCGCGCCCGGCTGGACGCGGACGAGGCGGAGTTTGAGGATCTTGTGGCCGAACGCGGCCTGGAACTGGATGACGTCGATTTCGGCGACCCCTCAGAAGACGAACTCGGCAACGCGGGCGCGGTTGTATTCGCGCTCGACAATCCTGGTATTGCCGGGCCGGTCGACACCGATCTTGGCCCGGCCCTGTTCCGGGTGAACGCCATCCTGACCGCGCAGGAAACCACGTTCGAGGATGTGCGCCAGGACCTGCTGGACGAATACGCCATCGACACCGCCCGCCGCCAGATCGAGGATGAGGTTGACCCCATCGACGATCTGCTGGCCGGGGGGGCGACGCTGGAAGAACTGGCCGCCGAAGCGAAGATGGAGCTTGGAACGCTCGACTGGACGCCTGCGTCCAGCGAGGACATCGCCGCCTTTGCCGAATTCCGCGAAGCAGCCGCCGCCGTGCAGGAAGGCGACTTCCCCGAGGTGATCCAGGCCCCCGACGGCAGCCTGTTCGCCCTGCGCCTGGACGCCCTGATCCCCCCCACCCTGCGCCCGCTGGATGAGGTGAAAGAACAGGTCATTCAGGATTGGGAAAACGCAGAAACCGAAAAACGCCTGGCAGAACAGATTGCCAACCTGCCGGTTGCCCCCGCTGTTGATGATCTGCCTGCGATCAACCGGGTTGGCGGTGGCGGTTCTGAAGAATTGGGCGACGCCGGGCCGTTTGGTGCCTCTTCAACCCTTGAAACCGATGTTCTGCGCGATGGTTTCATCGAAGGTGGCGGCACCGCGCTGGTCGAAACCGTCTTTTCGATGGAGGCACCGGGCGACGTGGTCAGCATCCCTTCGGGCGACGGCACCGTCATTGCCGTGCGCCTGGACGCGATCAAGGAACCCGACGACGCTGACGTTGAGGCGACTGCGCTGAAAGATGGCTTTTCCCGGCAGACGGCGGAATCAATGGCCATCGACATGCTGACGGCCTTCACCAGTTCGGTGCAGAATCAGGCTGGCATCACGATCAACCAGCATGCCATCAGCGCTGTCCACGCTCAGTTTCCCTGACCGCCGATGGCCCTGACCCCCAGTTTCGAGGATTTTGAAGCCGCCTGGAAAACCGGCGCGAACCAGTTGGTCTGGACCCGGCTGGCCGCCGACCTCGACACGCCGGTCTCGCTGATGCTGAAACTGGCCGAGGCACGCGCGGACTCGTTCATATTGGAAAGCGTCACCGGCGGCGAAGTGCGCGGGCGCTATTCGATCATCGGCATGAAACCCGATCTGGTCTGGGAATGTCGCGGCACCGAAAGCCGCATTAACCGACAGGCCCGGTTCGAACGCGACCAGTGGCAGGATTGCGATGACGACCCCCTGACCGCCCTGCGCGCCCTGATCGCGGAAAGCCGGATCGACATTCCCGAAGGTCTGCCACCGGCCAGCGCGGGCCTGTTCGGGTATCTTGGCTATGACATGATCCGGCTGGTTGAACATCTGCCGGATGTGAACCCTGATCCGCTGGGCCTGCCCGATGCGATCATGTTGCGCCCGTCGGTTATCGCGGTGCTGGACGGCGTGAAGGGCGAAGTTATCGTCGTCGCCCCGGCCTGGGCCTCGGGCGGGCTGTCGGCGCGTGCGGCTTATGCGCAGGCCGCGGAACGGGTGATGGACGCGGTGCGCGATCTGGAACGCGCCGCCGTCACCGAAACGCGGGATCTGGGTCAGGCCGCGGCCGAGACCGCGCCGGTGTCAAATTTTGCCAAGCCCGATTATCTGGCCGCTGTGGACAAGGCGCGGGATTATATCCGCGCCGGTGATATCTTTCAGGTGGTCCCCTCGCAACGCTGGGCGCAGGACTTCAGCCTGCCGCCGTTCACGCTCTATCGTTCGTTACGCCGCACGAACCCGTCGCCGTTCATGTTCTACTTCAATTTCGGCGGCTTTCAGGTCATCGGGGCCAGCCCCGAGATTCTGGTGCGCACCATGGATGGCGAGGTGACGATCCGCCCCATCGCCGGGACCCGCAAGCGCGGCGCCACCCCGGAAGAAGACCGCGCCCTGGAAGCCGACCTGTTGTCGGATGAAAAAGAGCTGGCCGAACACCTGATGCTGCTGGATCTGGGGCGCAATGATGTGGGCCGGGTGGCAAAAATCGGCACCGTTCACCCGACCGAGGAATTCATCGTCGAACGATACTCTCATGTCATGCACATCGTCAGTAACGTCGTCGGAGAGCTTTCGGATGACCACGACGCCCTGTCCGCCCTGCTTGCCGGTCTGCCTGCGGGCACGGTTTCGGGCGCACCCAAGGTCCGGGCGATGCAGATCATCGACGAACTGGAGCCCGAAAAGCGCGGCGTTTACGGCGGCGGCGTCGGCTATTTCAGTGCAGGTGGCGATATGGATATGTGTATCGCACTGCGCACAGCGGTGGTGCAGGACGAGACCTTGTACATTCAGGCTGGTGGCGGCGTGGTCTGGGACAGCGACCCCGAGGCGGAGTTTCAGGAAACCGTCAACAAAAGCCAGGCAATCCGTCGCGCCGCGGCCGAGGCCGGGCGCTTTGCCCAAGGGCGCAATCGCTGATCAGCAGTCCCGTTGGCTGGCGAGGCACCCCGTGTAAGTGTGCCATCTATCGGGAGGCGTTTGCCGTCAACTTGGGCAGATGCGCCCACCTCGCCCCCCCCGCGCACTTCCAGTACCATTTTGGATAATCAGGATCGCGCGTCAGCCCAGATAGCTCAGCGCCGGGAACACCTCTAACAGCCACCAACTGAACCGGGTGAATGCCCCGGTCAGCAAAGCGATGCCGACAAGGATCAGCAATGCGCCCATGGCTTTCTCGATCGTTCCCATGTGGCGTTTCAGGCGGTTCATCACGCCCATGGCGCGCTGGATGAACATGGCCGCCAGCAGGAACGGGATGCCCAGGCCAAGCGCATAGACCGCCAATAGTGCGGTGCCGCGCGTGACGTTTTGTTCGCTCGCCGCAAGCGACAGGATCGCGCCCAATTGCGGACCGATACAGGGCGTCCACCCAAAGGCGAAGGCCAGGCCCAGGACATAGGCCCCGAACGACGATCCGCCCCGGTTGCCTGCATCCAGACGAGCCTCACGATCCAGAAAGCCGATCCGCCAGATCGACAGGAAATGCAGCCCGAAAATGATGATGACCACGCCCGAGGCGCGGGAGAACCAGACCTGATTCTGCAAAAAGAACGCCCCGAATGCCGACGCCGTAAAGCCCAGCAGCAAGAACACCGTCGACAGGCCAAGAACGAAGAACACGGCCGAGGTGATGGCCTTGCGTCGGCCCGACCCTTCGGCCTGCATCTCGTTCAGGCTGATCCCGCCCATATAGGCCAGATAGGGCGGCACGATGGGCAGCACGCATGGGCTGAGGAAACTCAGCAGTCCCGCCACAAGCGCCACCAGCATGGCGGGCAGAAGTGAGGCGTCGATGATTTCTATGCCGAACATGATACGGTCCCCGGATTGGCCTGCCCGAGACATATGACAGGGTGGCCGCCGCGTCACTCAACGCATTGTCACGATGCGGTGGCGGTGTTGTAACATCACGACGCCGGGATGTGTTTGGGGGGGTATGGTTCGGCGGTGCCCTGCGATATGGGATTGCAATGGACTATGACGACACCTGCGATGCGATTGGCCTGCTGTGCCCACTGCCGGTTCTACGTGCGCGCAAACGTCTGAGCGCAATGGCGCCGCGTTCGGTGCTGCGTCTGCAATCGGATGATCCGGCGGCGGTGATTGACGTGCCGCATTTCTGCGCCGAAGCCGGGCATGCCTTGCTTGCGACCGTCCCCGAGGGGACGATCAACACATTCTTCATACGGAAATCCGGCTGAGGGCTTAGCGCCCCAGCGACCACCAGCCCTTGCGCTTGGGTTTGGAGTCGTCGGCAGCAACCTCGGCCACCGGTGCTGCGGCGACTTCGGCGGTTTGTTCCGTGACGGCCTCAGCAGATGCGTCAACCGCGTCTGCCGCAACCTCTGGCTCCGCTGCCTTTTTGGCACGGCTGCGGCGCTTTTTCGGGGCCGGTTTTTCTTCGGCCTCGGGCGTCGCGGCGGGGTCGGCCACCTGTTCTGCCGGTTCGGGCTTTGGCTTTGCACGGCTGCGGGTCTTGCGCTTGGGCTTCTCGGCCACTTCTGCTTCCGGCGCGGGGGCTTCTGCTTCAGGGGCTTCCGCTGCGGGGGCTTCGGATGGCGCGGCCACAGCAATGTCGCCATCACACTGGTTCACATCAGACGCCGCCGCTCCGTTGGCTTTTGGCTTTGCTGCGCGCGACCGGCTGCGTGTCGCCGTGCGTTTCTTGGGCGCTTCGTCAGCGGGCGTATCGCCGCCTTCTGCAGCCTCTGCAGCTTCGGCGGGTTTGCCATCGCCGTCGGCTGACTGCGCCGCGTCCCCGGCCTGTTGGCGGGCGTTGCTGTCACGGTTGTCATTGCCCGATGCGTCACCATCCCGGTTCTCGCCCGAGTTGCCACGGCCGCGTCCCCGGCGCCGACGCCGGCGGCGTTTCTTGGGCTGACCTTCTTCGGCTGACGGCTCATCGGGCGCACCAGGCGCTGCGGGGGCTTCTTCGGCGACCAGGTCGACCGCATCGTCGAAGTCATCCATCAGCGAGGCATCAACCGACACAACCGCCGCGCTGACCGCTTTGACATTGCGCGTTGCGGTCTTGAACTTCTCGACCGAGAAATCCGGGCTGACCAGCGCCGGGTCGCCTTCGATGCGAACGGCCATGCCATAACGGACTTCGATCTGGGCCACATGCTCGCGCTTCTGGTTCATCAGATAGTTGGCGATGGCGACCGGCGCTTTGACCAGAACCTCGCGCGAACGGCGGCGCACGCCTTCTTCTTCAAGCTGGCGCAGGATGGCCAGTGACAGGCTGTCGTCACTGCGCAGCAATCCTGTGCCGTGGCAATGCGAACAGGGCTGGGTTGTCGCCTCGATCATGCCGGGGCGCAGACGCTGGCGCGACATCTCAAGCAGGCCAAAGGCGCTGATCCGGCCCACCTGAATGCGGGCGCGGTCGGTCTTGAGCTTGTCTTTGAAGCGCTTTTCGACGGCGGTGTTATTCTTACGCTCGTCCATGTCGATATAGTCGATGACGATCAGCCCGGCGAGGTCACGCAGGCGCAACTGGCGCGCCACCTCGTCCGAAGCTTCCAGGTTGGTCTTGAGCGCGGTCTGTTCAATCGACCCTTCCTTGGTCGCCCTGCCCGAGTTGACGTCAATCGCCACCAGCGCTTCGGTCACGCCAATCACAATATACCCGCCCGAGGGCAGCTGCACCGTCGGGTTGAACATCGCACCCAGGTAGGTTTCGACCTGATAGCGCGCAAACAGCGGCTGCGGATCTGCGTAGAGTTTCACGTTCTTGGCGTGGGACGGCATGATCATCTTCATGAAGTCCTTGGCCATCTTATAGCCTTCGGCCCCTTCGACCAGAACCTCGTCAATCTCACGATTATAAAGGTCGCGGATCGAGCGTTTGATCAGGTTGCCTTCCTCATAGATCTGCGTCGGCGCCGTCGATTTCAGGGTCAGTTCGCGGATCTGCTCCCACAGGCGTTGCAGGTATTCATAATCGCGCTTGATCTCGGTCCGGGTGCGTTGCGACCCTGCGGTGCGAATGATCAGCCCCGCGCCCTTGGGCACGTCGATTTCACTGGCAATTTCTTTGAGTTTCTTGCGGTCGGGGGCGTTGGTGATCTTGCGGGAAATCCCGCCGCCGCGTGCGGTGTTGGGCATCAGCACGCAGTAACGACCGGCAAGGCTGAGGTAGGTTGTCAGCGCCGCGCCCTTGTTGCCGCGTTCTTCCTTGACGACCTGCACCAACAGGATCTGGCGGACCTTGATAACCTCTTGAATCTTGTACTTGCGGGCGCGCTGTCGGCGCGGGGCGCGGACCTCTTCGGTGACGTCATCACCGACGCTTTCTACATTCTCGTCACGGGCGGCGGCATTGACGGGTTCGTCTTCGTCAGGTGCTTCGGTGCCGTCATTTTCGGAGGCATCATCGGCGGTATCGTCTTCTGGTGCAGCCTCGCCTTCCAGATCGACGACATCCATGCCGGGGATGTCGGCGATGACTTCGGCGGTTTGCGCCTTTGCCATCTCATCCGCTTCGGATTGGGCGTCTGTTGCGGGTGCTACCGCTTCGGCAACGTCATTGCCTTCGGCATTCGTGTCGTCGCTTGCGGGTTCCTCAACCTCGGCCGTGACAACGGCGTCATCGGTCTTGGCCGCAGCGGCCTTGCTGCGCCCCCTACCCCGGCGCGAGCGCGTGGCCTTTTTGGGCTTTTCGTCTTCTTCAGCCTGCTCTTTGGCAAACTCCATCTCTTCGGCCAGCAGGGCCTCGCGATCCGCAACAGGGATCTGATAGTAATCCGGGTGGATTTCGCTGAACGCAAGGAAACCGTGGCGGTTGCCGCCATAGTCTACGAATGCCGCCTGAAGCGACGGTTCGACGCGCGTTACTTTTGCGAGGTAGATATTGCCAGCAAGCTGGCGTTTGTTTTCTGATTCAAAGTCGAATTCCTCGACCTTGTTTCCGTCAACCACCACGACGCGGGTTTCCTCCGCATGGGTGGCGTCAATAAGCATCTTCTTTGCCATGATATTCCAATGCACCTTCGCCGCAATCCGTCCCCCGGGGGGGCGCAGGAACGGGTAAGGTGTCTGTTTCGGGCAATGCGCTGGGTCGTCACGCGGGGCCCGGCGGCATCTGTGGCCACCCCCCTCTGTGTGATCGACGCGTCGCGTTTCATTGCGTTTCTTTCCCGACGCGAACCGGATTGGCACAGCGTCGATTTCCAATCCCACAGTGACAGTTGCCAGCCGCGGGCGTTCGTATTTGGCCTTGCGGCCGATCTTTCTGTTCTGAGCCAGTGGGGCGCTATGCCCGGCACATCCTCAAATACAGCGAAACCAAACTCAGGCCGAAACCTGATAGGCGGACCATAATGGGGGCTGACGTCAAATGACAATGGGGAAAGCGACGAAGACGGATGAAGTTACAGCCCAAACCGGGCGCTGGCGCGCGCCCGGCGCCCGGTTTTAGGGACTCCGGGCCAAGCCTGTCGCGGCTATAGGTAGTCGCCGCGCGTCAAACCGTATTTGGCCATCTTCTCGTTCAAGGTACGGCGCGGCAGGCATAATTCTTCCATCACGCCGACGATGGACCCTTTGTGGCGCCGCATCGTGTTGTCGATCAGCATCCGCTCGAACGCTTCGACGTATTCTTTCAGCGGTTTGCCCTCGGTCGTCATTGCCGGTTCGCTCTCGTCGCTTTCGGCCATCAGCAGGCTGGCGATTGTGCCGCTGCCACGCCGGTTTTGCAGAACGGCGCGTTCGGCCACATTGACCAGCTGGCGGATATTGCCGGGCCACGGGGCCTGCAACAGCTGCGCCGCCTCCTGCGCCGAAACCTCGGGCGCGTCACAGCCGTATTCTTCGCTGAACTGTTCGGAAAACCGGGTGAACAGCGTCAGCACGTCTTCCCCGCGCGAGCGTAGCGGCGGCAGTACGATCTTCATCGCGGCCAGGCGGTAATACAGATCCGGCCGCAGCACATCTTCGCTGCTTTTGCCCTGTTCCTGCAGGTTGCTGATGCCGACAATGCGGGTTTCGGCCGGGGTGCCCTGATCATTGATCCAGGTCAGCAGCCGCGCCTGCAGCGCCTTGGGCAGCGCGTCAATGTCTTCCAGCACCAGCGTTCCGCCACGGGCTTCTTCCAGCAGCGGCTGCGCTTCGCCATTTTCCATCGGGCCGAACAGGCGGGCGGACAGGTCAGCCTCGTCCATGGACGCGCAGGAGAATATCACGAACTTCTTACCGGACTTCGCCCCGACTGCATGCAGCGCATGGGCCACCAGGGTCTTGCCGGTGCCGGTTTCCCCCTCGATCAGCACATGGCCATCGGCCTGCCCCAGATCCAGGATATCTTCGCGCAACCGCTCCATCACCGGCGACGAACCAACCAGCTTTTTCATCAGCCCGGTGCCGTCCGACAGTTCGCGCCGCAGGGCGCGGTTATCCAGCGTCAGGCGGCGGTTTGACGTCGCCTTCTTCGCCAGTTCGGTCATCCGATCCGGGTTGAATGGCTTTTCGAGGAAATCATAGGCCCCGACGCGCATCGCCTCGACCGCCATGGGCACGTCGCCGTGGCCGGTGATCATGATGACGGGCAGCGCTGAATCAACACTCATCAGGCGTTTCAGGAAGGCCATGCCGTCCATGCCGGGCATGCGGATATCGCTGACCACGACACCGGGCCAATCCTGCCCGACGTTCTTCAACGCATCTTCGGCGCTGGCGTAGGTCACCGTGTCGAACCCGCTGAGGGCCAGCCACTGGCTGATCGACTGGCGCATATCCTGTTCGTCATCGACGATGGCGATTTTCATGGCTTGACCCATTGGTCCCTCCGTTAAGAATTCTACTCGGCCGCGACCTGAACACGATCCAGAAGCGGTAATCTGACCTCGAACACTGCCCCACCGTCCCGGCCGTTTCTTGCTGTCAGCCTTCCACCCAAGTCGTTCACGATAGACGAGGAGATGGCAAGCCCCAGACCGACGCCGTCGCCGGGGGCCTTGGTTGTGTAAAATGGCTCGAACAGGGCTTCCAGATCCTCGATTCCGCCGCCGTTATCGCGCACCGTCAAAACCGCATCTTCCCCGGCATTCAAAAGCACATGAATTTCGGGCGTGTCTATGGATTTGGTGGCGTCCAGCGCGTTGCGCAAGAGGTTGATGAGCACTTGTTCCAACCGGATACGATCCGCCATCACCATCACCGCTTCACGCGGCAATGTGGTGGTGATCGCGATGTCGCGTTTCCTAAGCTGCGGTTCCATAAGCGAGACCGCCGTACTGACAGAAGCCCTTGCATCCAAAGGCTCTACCGCCTCTTCGCCCTTGCGCGCATAGCTCTTCAACTGCTTGGTGATCGCGCCCATGCGCTCGATCAGATCATCAACCCGGTTGAAGGATGACATCGCCTCTTCCGGGCGCTTGCGGTTCAACAACAGCTTGGCGCCGGCGATGTAGGTCTTCATCGCGGCCAGCGGCTGGTTCAGCTCGTGACTGACAGCCGCCGACATCTCGCCCAAAGCAGCGAGTTTTGAGGTTTGCGCCACCGTCTGTTCGGCCACTTCCAGGTGCTTCTCCGCCCGCTGCCGTTCGGCAACTTCCCGCTGTAGGGCCTGGTTCAACTGGCGAAGCTCTGCCGACTCGCGCTGGAAAAACCGCGACCGCAGCACCGCCTTGCGGGTCGTCAGGTACAGCGCCAGTGCCAGCAGGATGGCAAATCCCATGATCTCTAGCGCGATGACACCGTTCACGCGTTCGCGCACGCCCGCATAGGTGGTGAAGCTGGCCATCCGCCAGCCCTGGAACGGAATGCGCGCTTCCTGGCGCATCACCGATTCACCCTGAAGATAGGCCCCGATGGGCAGGGCCGCCCATTCGGCGGTGGCCTGGATCGCGCGCTGAATGGCCGATGGGGCCGAGCGCACGGCCAGCGCGTCCTCCTCGGTCAGGCCGCGCCAGCGGCTTTCTGTGGCCAGAATGATCTCGCCTTCACTATCGGTCACCAGAACCGCGTCCGAGAACCCGGCCCAGGACGATTCAAACTTGGCCAGATCCACCCCGACGACGATGACGCCCGCGGTTTCCCCGCCCGCTTCGATCTTGCGGGTATAACTGAACACGCGTGCGCCGCTGTCCTGTTTGAAGGTCGTGAAAACTGTGCCCGAGGCGCGCAAAGCCTCAATAAAGTAGGGCGCGCTGCGGTGAAGCGATCCAAGCAACGTGCGGTCCGTCGCCGCCACGACCCGCCCCGACGCATCCAGAAGCATCAGCGATGCGGCCTCAATCTCCTCGCGGTAAGAAATCAGGCGCTGGGTCGATTGCGAATAATCCGCCGAATTCAGCGCCCCGATCAGCGATGGATCGCGCGACAGCAGCAGCGGCACGATCGAGGCGCGCTGAAGCTCGCTCAGCATGTTGCCGGAATAGAGCGCCAGCCGGACGTGCGCGCGCGACCGCGTGTTTTCGGTAAAGCGTTCGGTCAGCAGTGAATTTGTGAACCAGACCACCGCGATCGCCATGACCACAACAATCAGGAAAGCTGCCCGCGCACGCCAGCTGAGCCCCTTGCGGAGCGATTTGCCGCGGGCCGCGCGCTTGGGCGCAGCCTCTGACCGGGCGGGGGCGCTGGTTTCAGCCATGTCGGTGCAAGATAGGGCCTGCGCCCGGATCACTCAAGCGGCGCGCGCTCAGACCAGTGCCAGCGCGCCCGTCAGGCTGGCGAACATCGCCGCGCCATCGGTGTTACCCTGCGCGGCCTCGATCGCGCGTTCCGGATGCGGCATCAGCCCCAGAACCCGGCGATTTCCGCTGAGGACACCGGCGATATCCTCGACCGAGCCGTTCACCTGTTCGGTGTAGCGCAAGGCGACGCGCGCCTCGGCGTTCAGCCGGGTCAGGACCTCGCTGTCAGCGACATAGTTGCCATCGTGATGCGCCACCGGCAGGCGAATTTGCGCGCCCTTGCCGTATGTTTCCGTAAACGCGCTTTCGGACGTCTCGACCCGCAACCCGACAGTGCGACAGACAAATTTCAGCGCCCCGTTGCGCATCAGGGCACCCGGCAGCAGGCCGGTTTCGGTCAGTACCTGAAACCCGTTGCAGATGCCAAGAACATAGCCGCCGCGCCCGGCATGGGCGACCAGCGCCCTGGTGATCGGTGACTGCGCCGCAATCGCGCCGCAGCGCAGGTAATCCCCGAACGAAAAACCGCCTGGCACCCCGACGATATCCACCCCCTCGGGCAGCGAGGTATCTTTGTGCCAGACCATCGACACCTCGGCCCCGATGCTGCGAAACCCTTCGGCCAGATCACGGTCGCAGTTGGACCCCGGAAAGACCAGAACCGCCGCCTTCATGTCAGGATTTCCACGTCGTAGCGTTCGATGACCGTATTGGCGAGCAGCTTTTGACACATCGCGTCGACTTGTGCCTCGGCACCCGCTTTGTCCGAGGCATCCAAGTCCAGTTCGATCACCTTGCCCTGACGGACCCCGTTGACGCCCTCAAACCCCAGCGTGCTCAGCGCATGGCGCACCGCTTCACCCTGCGGGTCGAGCACGCCATCCTTCAGCATCACATGCACCCGTGCCTTCATGTGCGACCCCTCACCGTCTTCTTTTCCCAAATACTCAATTCCGACCCTTGCCCCCGCAATCCGCAGCTAGTTGATCAGCGTCGGTTTCACCGCGTGTGTCACGTTTGACGGCAACACGCCCAATCGTTTGGCGACCTCTCGATAGGCATCGGCCAGATCGCCCAGATCACGGCGGAAAACGTCCTTATCCAATTTGTCGCCGGTTTCCATGTCCCACAGGCGGCACGAATCCGGGCTGATCTCATCAGCGAGGATCAGGCGCTGAAAATCGCCGTCCCAGACGCGGCCAATCTCGATCTTGAAATCGATCAGCTTGATTCCTATCCCCAGCATCAGCCCGGACATGAAATCGTTGACGCGCAGCGCCATCGAGACCATGTCATCCAGATCCTGCTGGCTGGCCCAACCGAAGGCGCTGATGTGTTCCTCGGTCACAAGCGGGTCGCCCAGCTTGTCATCTTTCAGGCAGAATTCGACAATCGGTCGGGGCAGCGGCGTCCCCTCCTCTATGGCGAGCCGTTCGGACAGGGTTCCGGCTGCGAAATTGCGAACGATGACCTCCAGCGGAATGATCTCGACCTGGCGGATCAGCTGTTCGCGCATATTCAGGCGGCGGATGAAATGGGTCGGAATGCCGATCTGGCCAAGGCCAGTCATGAAATATTCGCTGAGGCGGTTGTTCAGCACGCCCTTGCCGTCGATCACCGCCTTTTTCTGGGCGTTGAACGCGGTGGCATCATCCTTGAAATACTGCACCAATGTGCCGGGCTCAGGACCTTCATAGAGGATCTTTGCCTTGCCCTCGTACACCTTCTTGCGTCGCGCCATGCCGTCCCGCCCCCCGTTTTGGCAGAGTTCCCGCCACTTTGGCCTTCCCCATAGGGCAAAGGCGCTGGGGCGGCAAGAACACCCTCTTGGCAATTGGACGCGGCGTGGGCATATGAAAGGGAACCGAGATCAATCAGAGGCGACCCCCATGTCCACATTCGACGACCGCGAAACCGCATTCGAAGCCAAATTCGCCCATGACGCGGATATGCAGTTCAAGGCCGAGGCGCGCAGGAACAAGCTGCTGGGTCTATGGGCAGCCGGATTGCTGGGAAAAACCGGCGACGACGCCGCGGCCTATGCGTCCGAGGTGGTCAAGGCGGATTTTGAAGAGGCTGGCGACGAAGACGTCTATCGCAAGCTGTCCGGCGATCTTGGGGACAAAGCCTCGGAAGCCGATATCCGAGCGCAGATGGTCGCCATGATGGCCGAAGCCAAGGCGATGTTGATCGACGAAGCCTGATCCGGTCCGTGCCACAGGAGGGGCCGCACGATATGAAATCGTGCGGTTCGTGGCTGCGAGCGATGGCTGGAGGGGCCAGCCCCTCCAGACCTCCCCGGAGTATTTTTTGGCGAAAAGACAATCGGCAGATCCCAAGGGTGCGTTCCTGAAAGTCTGCACTGGCGCCGGTCGTGGTGTTCAGGTCGATTTGGTGTTGGCGCTCCCAACTCGTGCCGCTACGATGCGCGGTATCAGCGGGACTGAAACCCGTAACGTCTGGGAGGACATCATGAACACAACAATTTCACGCCTGGCGTTGGCCGGGATCGTCGCCGCGTTCGCAGGCGAAGCCGTCGCCGTCGAATGGAATGTCAGCGTCTGGGGCAAGCGGCGCGCCTTTACCGAGCATATCGAAAAGATGGCCGAACTGGTCAGCGAGAAGACCGGCGGCGATTTCACCATGAACGTCAGCTATGGCGGGTTGTCCAAGAACCGCGAGAATCTGGACGGAATCTCGATCGGGGCGTTCGAGATGGCGCAGTTCTGCGCCGGTTATCACCGCGACAAGAACCGCGCGATTACCGTGCTGGAACTGCCGTTCCTGGGCGTGGCGAACCTGGACGAGGAGGTCGCCGTTTCAGCCGCAGTTTACGCGCACCCCGCCGTGCAGGAAGAAATGGCGCAGTGGAACGCGAAACTGCTGATGACCAGCCCGATGCCGCAGTACAATCTGGTTGGCACCGGCGATCCGCGTGATGAGCTGTCGGAATTCGACGGCATGCGCGTGCGCGCCACCGGTGGTCTGGGTCAGGCGTTTGAATCTGTGGGCGGGGTGCCGACCTCGGTCACCGCGACCGAAGCTTATAACGCCATGGAAAGCGGCGTTGTGGATACGGTGGCCTTTGCGCAGCACGCGCATCTGTCGTTCCGCACCATCGATATTGCTGATTGGTGGACCGAAAACCTCAACCCCGGCACGGTGAACTGCCCGGTCGTCGTGAACACCGACGCCTATGAGGCGCTGAGTGATGAGCATCGCGCCGCATTGGATGCGGCTGTCGGCGAAAGCATCGACCACTATCTGACCAACTATGGCGAACTTCTTCAGAAGTGGGAGAGCATTCTGGCCGAGAAGAACGTCACCAAGGTCACCGTGGACGAGGCCGAGATTGCCAAGTTCCGCGAGGCCAGCCTGCCGATCCACCAGCAGTGGATCGACGACATGACCGCACAGGGCCTGCCGGGTCAGGAGTTGTATGACCTTGTAATCTCGACCCTGGAAAAAACCCGGATGGCGAACTGAGCCAAACGGTTGATGATTGTGGCCCCGGTGCATTCCGGGGCCTCGATCTGACCTGACCTCTGTATGAGCACCTCATCCGTTCAAAGCGATGATACCGTCCTGTCACGGGCGGATCGTGGCTGGTTGAAGCTGGAAAGCGGATTAAATCTGCTGTCCGGCGTGGTGATCTTTATGCTGGTGCTATTGGCGATCACCAACGTTCTGGGGCGCAAATTTCTGAACATTCCGGTGCCCGGCTACGTCGACTGGACCGAGCAATTCATGGCCGCTTTCGCCTTCCTTGGGCTGGCGTTCTGCCAGCGTGAAGGTGGGCATATCCGCATGGATATCGTCGTCGGCCGGTTGCGCCGCCGCCCGCTGTGGCTGGCCGAGTGGTTGTCGATCCTGTTCATGCTGCTGCTGACCACGGCGTTGATCTATGGCACGTTCTTCCATTTCCTGCGTTCGTTCGACTGGGGCGCGCCGAACTGGTCCACGGACAGTTCGATCGACATCGCCCTGCCGCTCTGGCCCGCCAAGCTGATCGTGCCGTTTTCGATGGCGGTGCTGTGGGTGCGGCTTGCACTGCAACTCTGGGGGTTTGGGCGGGCGCTGCGCGACGATGCCGATGTGCCCGTGGCGGTGCCGCTGATCGAGGATCCGGCGACACAGGCCAATAAGGAAGCGGAGTCTGTGGTTGGTGCCGATGGATAATGCGGCATTTTCCATGGACGCACCGATGGCTGGAGTTGTCGGTTGCTCGACGGTCGCCCGGACGGGCTGGCGCGCGCACGGCTTACGTTGCCGTATTTCGGAAGGCCTCGCGTGATGGATAACCTTGTCGATATGAAGGTGCTGCTGGCGGGGATGGATATCTTTACCGTCTCGCTCTGGCTGACGGGGGCGATGCTGGTTCTTGTCATCATCGGGGTGCGGGTGGCCTTTGCGACGGCGTTCATCGGCTTTCTGGGTTTGTGCCTGTTTTTCATGCAGAAACAGGGGTTTGACAAAGGGCTGATCACGGCGATGAAGCTTGCCGGGCAAGTGCCGCATTCAAAATCGACGACCTATGCGCTCAGCCTGATTCCGACGTTCATCCTGATCGGTTACCTTGCCTACTACGCCGGGCTGACGGGGTATCTGTTCGAGGCGGCAAAGCGCTGGGTCGGATGGTTGCCGGGCGGGCTTGGCGTTGCCACGGTCTTTGCCACCGCCGGGTTTGCCGCTGTGTCCGGCGCGTCGGTCGCAACCTCGGCCGTGTTCGCGCGTATCGCCATCCCCGAGATGCTAAAAGTCGGCTATGACAAGCGCTTCGCTGCCGGGGTTGTCGCCGCCGGAGGAACGCTGGCGTCGCTGATCCCGCCTTCGGCGATCCTGGTGATCTATGCCATCATCGTTGAGGAAAGCGTCGGCAAGCTGCTGCTGGCGGGCTTCATTCCGGGCGTCGTCTCGGCGTTGATCTATGCAGGGCTGATCACCGGCATGGCCCGGTTTCGCCCCAGCCTTGGCCCGCCCGTCGGGGGGTTCACCTGGAAACAGCGGTTCACCGCCCTGCCCGGCGCGATGCCGATCCTGCTGGTCGTCTTCATCATCGTCTATTCGATCTATTTCGGCTGGGCGACCCCGACCGAGGCTGGGGCCCTGGGCGCAGGCGTCGTGCTGGCGATGGCGTTGTGGCAGGGCATGCGCTGGGGTCAGCTGAAAGGCGCGCTGATGGAGGCCGCCAAGCTGACCGTGATGATCTTCACGATGATCTGGGGGGTGCTGATCTATGTCCGTTTCCTGGGCTTCGCCAAGTTGCCGAACGCCTTCGCCGACTGGATTGCGGGGCTGGAACAACCGGCGCTGGTGACCCTGCTGCTGATCCTTGGGGCCTATGTCATCCTGGGGATGTTCATGGACGCCATCGGCATGCTGATCCTGACCCTGCCGATCACCTTTCCGGCGGTTATCGCGCTGAACGGGGGCGCAGACGTGCTGCGGGCTGACTCGGCGCTTGGCATGACGGCCGAGGAATGCGCGATCTGGTTCGGGATCATCGTGGTGAAAATGGCCGAGCTCTGTCTGATCACGCCGCCCATCGGCCTGAATTGTTTCGTGGTGGCGGGTGTGTCGCAGGACGCGAAGATGGATATCTCGGTGCAGGACGTGTTCCGCGGTGCCTCGCCCTTCTTCATTGCCGATGTGGTGACGGTCGGCGTGCTGATCGCCTTTCCGGCGATTGTGCTTTGGCTGCCGGGGCTGTTGTAGCGCGCGCCGGGCGGAGGCCACTCCAACAGCATTTCAGATGGTCCGCATGGCGCTTCAGCGCGTCACCATCAGCCGCTTCAGACCGTGAAAATGATAGGTGTCCGCGTATTCGGGCGCTCCGGTCAGTTTCAGGTTCGGGCAGCGACTGAACAGGGCCGGCAGGGCAATCTGCATTTCCAACCTTGCCAGCGCCGCACCAAGGCAAAAGTGGATGCCCGCACCGAAACTGGCATTTTTGGTGACCTTGCGCGTGGGGTCAAACAGGCGCGCACCGGGCCAGACTGCGGGATCCCGGTTGGCGGCGGCCAGCAAACAGCCAACCTCGGACCCCGCCACAAGTTCGACGCCCGAAACCGTGGTGTCTTCGTAGACATATCTGGTGAATTTGTGCAGCGGCGGATCGAAGCGCAGGATTTCCTCGACAGTGCCTTCAATGGATGTCGGTTCCAGCGCGGCAACCGGGGTCTTGCGCTCTAGCAGCGTCTTCACGCCGTTGGCGATGGTGTGCACGGTCGCCTCGTGCCCGGCGTTCAACAACAGCACACAGGTCGAGATCATTTCGCCGTCGCTGAGGCTGTCATCCTTTTCGCGCACCCGAATCAGATCGCTTATCAGGTCTTCGCCCAGGTCCGAGCGTTTGGCGGCAATGGCGTGGCGCAGGTAATCCTCAAACGCTGCCGCCGCGGCCGAGGCGGCGTCTTCAACAGCGCGGTCGCGCCGCGCCTGATACATCGCCACCATGGCGTTCGACCAGGCCTGCAACTGGGGCGCATCTTCGTCGGGCAACCCCATCAGACGCGTGATGACCAATACCGGCAGAGGCCCCGCAAAGCAGTCGATCAGGTCAAAATCCTCGGCCCACGGCAACCTGTCGATCATGGTGTAGGTCAGAACCGAGATATCGAGCGACATCGCCGCGATCCGCCGGGTCGAAAACGCATGTTGGACCAAGCGGCGCAACCGGGTGTGGTCGGGCGGCTCCAGTTCCAGCAGAGAATAGGCCTCGACCCGGTCGAAGTCGGCCAGATGGGCCTGCGCGGGCGGGCGCTTGGGCGGTTCGCGCCCCATTGTCCGGGCTTTGAAAATCGCGTTGACGGCCCCAAGTCCAAGGGCGACGGGCATGTCGTAGTCATCCCAGAACACAATATCGCCCAGGCTGCGGGCGCGTTCATAGAACGGATAGGGATCCTGCACGAATGCCGGATCGGTCGGATCTTGCTGAATGTGTTTCATCCCGGCGCCAAAGTGACCTGCTTGTGTTAACTTTTGCAAGGGCTCGGAACGCAAAGCACACGCATTTCATGTGCCCGGGCAATTGCCCGCAAGATTTCCATATCAATACCCGCGCCTGTCAGATAAAAAAACGCATCACCCCGGCCAAACGGGGACGACCAACCACGGGAGAATACCGACATGAAACACATCATTCACACAGTTGCTGCCGCAGCACTGGCTGCCAGTGCCGGTGCCACGCATGCTGCCAGCCATGCGGGCGGATGCGACGACGGTGAAATTGTCATCAAATTCAGCCACGTCACCAACACCGACAAGCATCCAAAGGGCATCGCCGCGACCCTTCTGATGGAACGTGTGAACGCCGAAATGGACGGCACCGCCTGTATGGAGGTGTTCCCGAACTCGACCCTCTACAACGACGACAAGGTGCTGGAGGCGATGCTTCAGGGCGACGTTCAGCTGGCGGCGCCCAGCTTGTCGAAGTTCGAGAAGTTCACCAAGCAATTCCGCCTGTTCGACTTGCCATTCATGTTCAAGGACATCGAAGCGGTCGACGGCTTTCAGGCCTCGGATGCCGGTCAGGCGATGAAGGACAGCATGCAGCGCCGCGGCCTGCAGGGCATGGCGTTCTGGCACAACGGTATGAAGCAGATGTCGGCCAATGTGCCGCTGGTTCTGCCCACGGACGCCAACGGCCTGAAGTTCCGCGTGCAATCCTCGGACGTGCTGGTCGCGCAAATGGAAGCCATCGGCGGTTCGCCACAGAAAATGGCGTTCTCGGAAGTTTACGGCGCGTTGCAGCAGGGTGTTGTGGACGGTCAGGAAAACACCTGGTCCAACATCTTCGGGCGCAAGTTCTTCGAAGTTCAGGACGGCGTGACCGAAACCAACCACGGCATCATCGACTACCTGGTGGTCGCCAGCGTTGACTGGCTGGACAGTCTTGATCCGGCGGTGCGTGATCAGTTCACCACCATCCTTACCGAAGTGACCGAGCTTCGCAACGGAGAGGCTTTCGCCGTCAACGAGGCCGCCAAACAGTCGATCCTGGACGCCGGTGGCGTCATTCGCCAGTTGGACGACGCACAGCGCGCGGCCTGGGTCGAAGCGATGAAGCCGGTTTGGGACAAGTTCGCCGGTGACGTTGGTCAGGACATGATCGACGCGGCCCAAAGCTTCAACGCCGGAAGCTGAACCAAAACAGCGAGCCTGCCGGTCATTTGGCAGGCCCGCATCAATTATAACGACAGGGGCAATCGGGGGGGACGGCATGCAGACGCATGAAAGCTCCGGCTTTGTGGACCAGCTGGAGGAAACGCTGATCGCCGGCATCCTGGGGCTGATGGTGGCCATCACATTCGCCAATGTCGTGGCGCGGTATTTCTTTAACTCCAATATCCTCTGGGCGCTGGAAACCACTGTGTTCCTGTTCGGCTGGCTGGTGCTTCTGGGCGCACCCTATGCGGTCAAGAAGGGCGCGCATCTGGGCGTGGATGCGATCGTCAACCTGTTGCCGCCTGCGGGGCGTCGCGCATTGGCGCTGATCTCGGTCGTGGCCTGCCTGATCTTCTCGGCATTGCTGCTGAAAGGGGCCTATGACTATTGGTCGGTCTTTGCCGACCTGCCCCCGACCAGCGGGCGCTGGTTCCCCACCGGCTTTGAAGACAAGTTCCGCAGCCAGAGTTTTTACGAAGTAGACGACATACCGATGATCGGCATTTTCGGCTTCCTGGAAGGCGCGATCAACTATGGCGAAGCATATGAAAAGCTGCCAAAGGTCGTGCCCTATTTCATCCTGCCGCTGTCCGCCGCACTGCTGATGCTGCGTTTCTTCCAGGCAGCCATCGCGATCTGGCGCGGAGACATCGACCGGATCGTCGCCAGCCACGAAGTTGAAGACGACGACATCGAAGCGGCGCAGCGCGCCGCCACAAAGGACGTCTGAGCGATGGAGGTCGTCTTTCTGTTCGCACTGGTCATCGGCCTGCTGATGATCGGTGTGCCCATCGCGGTCAGCCTGGGGCTAAGCTCGACTTTGTTCCTGCTGATGTTCTCGGACACGTCGCTGGCCTCGATCGCGCAGACGCTGTTCGAGGCGTTCGAGGGGCACTTCACCCTTCTGGCCATTCCGTTCTTCATCCTGGCGTCGTCCTTCATGACGACCGGCGGCGTCGCACAGCGGATCATCCGGTTTTCCATTGCCTGTGTCGGGCATCTGCCCGGTGGGCTGGCCATTGCCGGGGTGTTTGCCTGCATGCTGTTTGCGGCATTGTCCGGGTCATCGCCTGCAACCGTGGTGGCCATCGGTTCGATCGTGATCGCGGGCATGCGACAGGTCGGGTATTCCAAGGAATTCGCGGCCGGGGTGATCTGCAACGCCGGCACGCTGGGGATCCTGATCCCACCGTCCATCGTCATGGTGGTTTATGCGGCAGCGGTCGAGGTTTCGGTCGGTCGGATGTTCCTGGCCGGGGTGTTGCCGGGGCTGCTGGCCGGACTGATGCTGATGGTGACGATCTATGCGATCGCCAAGATCAGGAACCTGCCCAAGGGCGAATGGCGCGGCTGGTCCGAGATTGCCGCATCCGGGGCCAGCGCCTTCTTCGGTCTGTTCCTGATCGTGATCATTCTGGGCGGCATCTATGGCGGCATTTTCACCCCGACCGAGGCTGCCGCCGTGGCCAGCGTCTATGCCTTCTTCGTGGCGACCTTCGTCTATCGCGACATGGGGCCGCTGACGGATCGGCCGGTTCCCGGCTCTCCGGGGGCGGCGGTTGCTATGCTGCCGCGGATGGCGCTGGATGCGGTGATCTATCTGGTGCCGTCGTTCTTTCACCGCGACACCAGGCGGGCGTTGTTCGACGCCGGACGCCTGACCGTCACGCTGCTGTTCGTGATTGCCAATGCGTTGATCCTGAAGCACGTTCTGACGGACGAGCAGATCCCCCAGCACATCGCGCAGGCCATGCTGTCGGCCGGGTTTGGTCCGGTGATGTTCCTGATCATGGTCAATGTGATCCTGCTGATCGGCGGGCAGTTTATGGAACCATCGGGCCTGTTGGTGATCGTCGCGCCGCTGGTGTTTCCGATTGCCATCGAACTGGGCATCGACCCGATCCACCTGGGCATCATCATGGTGGTGAACATGGAGATTGGTATGATCACGCCGCCGGTGGGGCTGAACCTGTTTGTCACCTCTGGCGTTGCGGGCATGTCGATGATGGCCGTCGTGCGCGCCGCCCTGCCGTTCCTGGCGGTGCTGTTCGTGTTCCTGATCCTGGTGACCTATGTGCCCATCATCTCGACCTTCCTGCCGACGTATTTCATGGGGCCCGAGCTGATAACAAACTGACGGCTCTGCTGCTGGTCCCATGCCATCGAACCCGGCGCAGGGTGGTGATGTTTCCGCCCCGAACCGGGTTTCGGTGCCTCGCGCCCTGCCCTCTTGCATCCGCACGCGGCGCGGTGACAATGCGGCCATGGACCTCGCCAGTTTTGGCGTCGAATAGATCGCCCGCGAACTCAGTCTGGATAAGAACGTGAAAACCACGAACGAAATCATGCGCCAGACCATGGCGCGCGGAATGGTAGAACGATGAGTGACATTCATATCCGCCGCGACGGTGCGGTCGGTCGCATCACGCTGAACCGCCCTGATGCGCTGAACGCGCTGACCCATCAGATGTGCCTTGCTATCGACGCCGCGCTTGTCGGCTGGGCCGACGATCCCGACATCAGGATGCTGCTGATCGAGGGCGCGGGCCGCAGCTTCTGTGCGGGCGGCGACATCACCGAGATGTATCGCGCCGGGTTGGCGAGCGATTTCACCTACGGCCAGCGGTTCTGGCGCGATGAATACCGGATGAAGGCGCGGCTGTTCGAATTCCCGAAACCCGTCGCCAGCTTCCTGCAAGGCTTCACCATGGGCGGCGGCGTCGGGGTCGGGTGCCATGCCTCACACCGGATCGTCGCCGAATCCTCGAAGATCGCGATGCCCGAAGTTGGCATCGGGCTTGTGCCGGACGTCGGCGGCTCCCTCCTGCTGGCGCAGGCACCCGGGCGCTGCGGCGAATATCTGGGGCTGACGGCAGACCGGATGGGGCCAGCGGATGCGGTGCACGCCGGGTTCGCGGATTATGTCGTGCCCCATGACCGCTGGGACGCGTTGAAGGCCGCGCTTGTCGACACCGGCGACTGGACAGCGGTAGACGCGGCGGCGACGGACCCCGGCGCGTCGAACCTGGCCGCCATGCAGCCCGCCATCGACACCCATTTCGGCGGAGAGACCTTTGGCGACATCATGCGCTCGCTTGAAACAGACGACGGCGATTTCAGCCGCCAAACGCGCGAAAAACTGGCCCGGATCGCACCGCTGTCGCTGTTCTGCGCAACCCAGTTGATCCACCGCGTGCGCGTACGGCCCCAGATCCGCTTTGCGCTGGAACAGGAATTTCGCATCACGGCGCGATCCATGGAACATGGCGACTTCATAGAAGGCATCCGCGCCAAGATCATCGACCGGGACGACATGCCAGTGTGGCGGCACGCCTCCTGGCGGGACGTGAAAATGGCCGAGGTCGCGGCCATGATGCAGCCGCTGCGCGACAACGGGCTGACATTTGAAGGGGGTCAGGCATGAAGATCGGCTTTATCGGGCTTGGTAACATGGGCGCACCGATGGCCGCCAACCTTGCGGCGGCCGGGCATCAGGTCAGCGGGTTCGACACCGCCGCCCCCTGCCCAGCGGGCGTGTCGCCTGCTGAGAGCGCCGCGAATGCAGCAAAGGATGCCGAGGTGGTCATAACCATGCTGCCGAACGGCACAATTCTGCGCACCGTGGCCGACGAAATCCTGCCGGTGATGTCGCGGGGGGCGGTGCATCTGGATTGCTCAACCGTCGATGTGACAAGCGCGCGCGATGTCGCGACGCAGGCGGCGGATTTTGGCGTCGACGCACTGGATGCGCCCGTGTCCGGGGGCACCGGCGGGGCCTCGGCTGGGACGCTGACTTTTATGGTGGGCGGGTCCGACGCGGCATTCGCGACCGTTCGTCCGTTGTTCGATGTGATGGGGCAGCGGTCGGTACATTGCGGCCCGGCGGGCAACGGGCAGGCCGCAAAGATCTGCAACAACATGATCCTGGGTGTGACGATGATCGCAACGTGCGAGGCATTCGCACTTGCCGACAAGCTGGGCCTTGACCGTCAGGCAATGTTTGACGTGGTCTCAACCTCTTCCGGGCAAAGCTGGTCGATGAATACTTACTGCCCGGCCCCCGGCGTCGGCCCAACCTCGCCCGCCGACAACGGGTATCAACCCGGCTTTGCTGCCGATCTGATGCTGAAGGATCTGCGCCTCAGCCAGGAGGCTGCCGAGGCCGTCGACGCCGACACCCCCCTTGGCGCCGCCGCGCGCGACCTATACGCGCAATTCGTCGAGGCCGAGGGCGGCGCCGGGCGCGATTTCTCGGCCATGCTGCCAAGGTTTGCGGGGCGCGGGCGCGGCTAGTGCGCCATCAATTTGATCGGCGACAATTTTCGAGGACAATCGCCCGATGTTAGCAGGGCGCACGCCGGACCGGCGGGCTGGCGCAGCGACGGTTGACGGACATGATTTATGGCGCCGTGTTAGCCGTCAAGCCTGATGGATGCGCCGACCTCGAACCGACGCCAGACCGGTGGGGCCGGTCCGGCGTGCGCGCCTCGCGCCTGCGGCGCGCACCGGGCGCAGGCAAATACGGCGGCGATTCTGGTTTTCAGGATTGTGCAGCTAAGCGGGCTTGTCGTCCGGCTTAGGCGTCTTCTTTTTCGCGACCTTCTTGCCAGGCTTGTTTGCAGCATCGGCTGCATTTCCGGTTGCCTTTGCGGCAGGCCTTTCCGCGGGCGACTTCTTCGCCGTCTTTGCCTTCGCCGTCTTCGTCGTCGTTTTCTTCGCTGCCACCTTCTTTTCCGCTGGCTTCTTCGCTGCCGGTTTTTTGACCGCGGGTTTCTTCGCCTGAGCGGTCTTTGTCGCCGGTTCCGCGGATGGCGCCGTCTTTGCATCCGCAATCCCAGCAGCGGGCGCTTTCGCGGCGCGCGGTGCCCCGGCCGGTTCTGCTTTGGCAACAGGCGGGGCTTTCCCGGCTGCTGGTTTCACGTGGCCCGTGGTCGCCGCCGTCGGCCTGGCTGCAGGTTGCGCCGCATCCGCCACATCTGCCCGTTTCGGCGCGGTGCTGGCAGCAGCCCTGCGCGGAGACGCCGCCGTATCATCGCCATATGGCCGCATGCGCGGTGGCGGCGCTTTGGGCGCGGGTACGGCCTTGGCCGGGGGTGGTGATTTTGGCGGTACCTGAGCTTTCGGTATTGCCGGACCAGTCCGCGCCGTGGCTGAACCTGCGGGTTGCCTGGGTTTGTCGGGGTCGTCTGTCGGATGCCTTGCCGGGGGCGTTGTTACCGGCTTGACCGATTGGGCCGGGCCGGTTTCCCGCGCAATCGGCGCGCCGATGATCCCATCTGGCCGGGGTGCCGTGGATTTCGGGGCTTTGGGCAATGCGGGTTTTTCGGCTTCGGGCGCGGGCCGGGCTGCCAACGGCGGCACGGGCGTGGTCAACGTCAGGGGCCGTTGCGGCTCTGGCCTAGGCGGCGCAGCCTTGGGCGGCGCAGCCTTGGGCGGCGCAGGCTTTGCGGCCTCGGCCCCCTGCGCGGCCCCTTCCGCGCCCGCCGTCCGCCCGAATGTGATCCGAGAGGTCTTGAGCCGTGACCCGACCGCAGGCTTGGCGCGCGGAATCACCGGTTTGGGCGTGCGTTTGGGTTCTTCCGGCGCCCCCGCGACAGTCAGCGGCGGCACTTCGGGGACCGAGACATGTTGCGGCTTGTCCGCTGCCGCCGCGGTCACATCGTGGCGGTACAGCCAGTCAAACCGGCCCAGTGCCGCGCGCGGGCTGAACAGGCTGCCCAGCCGCAGCCCATTGTGGGCCGCGAACCGAAAAAGCGGATTGCGCAGATGATAATTGCGCGCATTTGCATTGGCCGCACGGATCGCGCGTTTGACGCGTTCGACCCGGCGTTCCTGAAACGTGGTCAGGGCCGCCGAAACGCCCGGCGCATCGGCCAGCGTGTCGGCCAGAACCCAGGCATCTTCCAGCGCCAGGTTTGCCCCCTGCGCCAGAAACGGCAGCGTCGGATGCGCCGCATCGCCGACCAGAACCAGCGATCCGCCATGCCAGCGCGCCGGAACCTCGTGCCGGAACAGGCCCCACAAATGGGCCTTGTCGACCTTGGCAAGCCAACCCGGCACCGGCCCGCCGAAATGATTGAACGCCCCGCGCATCTGATCGGGGTCGCCGCTCGCGGTCCAGCTTTCCTCGGCCCAGTCTTCACGCTCTTCAACCGCGACGATGTTGCGCCGCCCGCCGGGCAAGGGATAGCTGACCAAATGCCGCCCGGGGGCCATGAAAACCTGTGCGACCGCGGGCGCGTCACCGTCATCCGTGATCAGCGCGCGCCAGGCGACCTGGCCGGTGAAAAACGGCGTCGCCGCGCCGCCCAGCGTCTGCCGCCCGAGCGAGTGCAAGCCGTCCGCCGCAATCACGATTGCCGCTTCAATCGTGCGCCCGTCCGCTGTGTTGAGGATGGTTTTCTGGGGCCGTGTTTCGATACGGACCACGCGCGCACCGGTGCGCACTTCGGCCCCGACCCGTTCGACACCTTCGCGCATGATGCGGATCAGATCGGTGCGCGGGATCGCCAACCAGTTGCCCGCAGACGGGCTTTTGCTCAGCCCCAGCCGCAGCACCGGCGCGCCCTTTCGGTGGTCATGCAGGCTGACATCGTCCAGCGGCAATCCCGCATCGCGTGCGCGTGTGCCCAGGCCAAGCGCATCCAGAACCGCCATGCCGTTCGGGGTGATCTGCAACCCGGCCCCGATTTCGGTAAGTTCGGGCGCCTGTTCCACAACGATCGGGCGCGCCCCAAGCAGGGCAAGCGCCCGCGCCGTCGCCAATCCGGCAACACCCGCGCCCAAAACGGCAATCTTGCGATTATTCAACTTCATGTCATCTGGTCATACCGCCGCGCCCGGCCCATGCAAAGCCCGCAAAAACGAAAGGCACCCGCGCGTTGCACCGAAGCCCTGACCTAACGCATGACGCTGGGATCAGTCGTCGCGATGGACTTTTTCGCGCCGCTCATGGCGTTCCTGCGCCTCTAGCGACAGCGTCGCGATAGGACGCGCATCCAGCCGCTTGAGCGAAATCGGCTCTCCGGTATCTTCGCAATAGCCGTATTCGCCCTGATCAATCCGTCGCAGCGCGCTGTCAATTTTCGACACCAGCTTGCGCTGACGATCACGGGTCCGCAGCTCGAGCGAGCGATCCGTCTCTTCGCTGGCGCGGTCGGCAACGTCGGCGATATTTCGCGTGGTGTCCTGCAACCCTTCCAGCGTGTTGCGGCTGTCATCCAGAAGCTCTTCTTTCCAGGCCATCAGTTTGCGGCGGAAATATTCGGTCTGGCGGTCGTTCATGAAGGGCTCATCCTCGGCGGGACGATAATCTTCCGGCAAAAAAACCTCGGCCTTCATGGCTTCCCCTTACTTTAATTGGCAGGCGGTCCCGAGGGCCAACGGCGGCCCGGCAGATCGCTGCGGCAGTCGCTTTGGGCGGGGCATACCGGATGGCGCGCGGCTTGTCACGCCCCCTTTGGGGGTGGTTGCCGCTTCGTGATTGCCGCGATAGGAATGGCGCCGGAAAATGGCGTGAAACCACGGAAAACCCATATGAAATTCACTGGCACCGATGCTTATGTCGCGACCGATGACCTGACTGTCGCGGTGAATGCGGCCGTTACGCTGGAACGCCCGCTGCTGGTCAAGGGCGAACCCGGCACCGGCAAAACCGAGCTTGCGCGCCAGGTGGCGGGTGCCCTGGGGATGGAGCTGATCGAGTGGCACGTCAAATCCACCACGCGCGCGCAGCAAGGCCTTTATGAATACGATGCTGTCAGCCGGTTGCGCGACAGCCAGTTGGGCGAAGACCGCGTGCATGATGTCGCCAACTACATCAAACGCGGCAAGCTGTGGCAGGCCTTCGCCGCCGACAAGCGCGTTGTGCTGCTGATTGACGAGATCGACAAGGCCGATATCGAGTTTCCGAATGACCTGCTTCAGGAACTCGACCGGATGGAATTCCACGTCTACGAAACCGGCGAAACCGTTACCGCGCACCAGCGCCCGGTGGTGATCATCACCTCGAACAACGAAAAGGAACTGCCGGATGCGTTCCTGCGCCGCTGCTTCTTCCATTACATCCGCTTCCCGGAAATGGAGACGATGAAACGCATTGTCGAGGTGCATTTTCCCGGCCTGAAAGACCGCCTGCTGACCGCCGCGCTGACGCAATTTTATGAGGTGCGCGAGACGCCGGGGTTGAAAAAGAAACCCTCAACCTCTGAGGTGTTGGATTGGCTGAAACTGTTGCTGGCCGAGGATCTGGCCCCCGAAGACCTGCGCGGTGATGCCAGGGACGCCCTGCCCCGCCTGCATGGCGCGCTGCTGAAGAACGAACAGGACGTGGCACTGTTTGAACGTCTGGCCTTCATGGCGCGATCAGGGCGTTAGACCGTGCCTGACCCGCGCTTGGCCGGGCCGCAATTGACGTTAGGCGAAATGCGGCAGACAAAACCCGATTGAATGGCCATCCGCGCGCGATTGCGATAGTCAAAGCGAACCAATCCTCTTGCGGCCAAGACGAAACCCCGATGATCCATATTCGCCCCCTGACCGCTGCCGACGAAGCCGACTGGCGCCGCCTCTGGACCGGATACCTGGAATACTACGAATCATCGGTGACTGAGGAGGTGTATCAGACCACTTTCGCGCGCCTTCTGGGCGACGACCCGCAGGATTTCCACGGATTGATTGCCGAGGCTGACGGGGTGCCTGTCGGGCTGACCCACTACCTGTTTCACCGCCACGCCTGGAAAGTGGAAAAAGTGTGTTATCTGCAAGATCTCTATACCGATCCGTCGGTGCGCGGAACCGGCGCGGGCCGTGCGCTGATCGAGGCCGTCTATGCTGCTGCGGATGCTGCCGGATGCCCGTCGGTTTACTGGCTGACGCAGGACTTTAATGCCACAGCACGCAGACTTTATGACCGCGTCGGCTGTCTTACGCCATTTATCCGCTATAACCGCCCGGCATGACACGGATTTTCGCCCTTTTCGCCCTGGTGGCCCTGACCGCCTGCGCAGATGTGACCCTGCCGCTGAGTGATTTTGCCGGGCGGCGCGATACCTCGCCCTCGACCCTTCCGGCGATGAAAACATTCGCAACGGCCCGCCCGGCACGACCCGCGCGTTCGAACGCAGCGCTGGCCAAAGACTTCCTGGATCTTGCGTTCATGTTGGAAAGTGGTCGTACGCTGCCGGTGCTGACCCGGTTCGAAGGGCCGGTCACGATCCGCGTCACGGGGCGCCCGCCTGCCGGCTTGAACCGCGATCTGGGCAAACTGCTGGCGCGGCTGCGCAGCGAGGCGGGGATCGACATCACTCAGGTCAGCCCCGGCACCGCTGCAAGCATCACGGTCGAGGTTGTGCCCCGTGGCAAGCTGCAACGCGCAGTCCCGCAAGCCGCATGTTTCGTCGTGCCGCGTATCAGCAGCTGGGACGAATTCCGCCGCAACCGGCGCGGCGCGCTGACCGATTGGACCACCCTGCAGGTGCGCGAACGGATGGCGATATTCATCCCCGGCGACGTCGCCCCGCAAGAGGTCCGCGATTGCCTGCATGAAGAGGTTGCACAGTCGCTCGGGCCGCTCAACGACCTCTATCGCCTCAGCGACAGCGTCTTCAACGACGACAATTTTCACACCGTCCTGACCGGTTTTGACATGCTGATCCTGCGCGCGTTCTACGCGCCCGAGTTGCAGTCAGGCATGACCCGCGCGGAAGTTGCCGCCAAGCTGCCCGCCGTGCTTGCGCGGATCAATCCCGCCGGCCAGAACAAGCGCCGCGCCGTGCGCGCCGATACCAATCGCGATTGGATTGATGCCATCGAAAGCGCATTGGGGCCCAGCATTTCAAGCAGTGGGCGGCGCGCGGCGGCCAAACGCGCGGTGGCCATTGCCAAACGCGAGGGCTGGAACGACAACCGCCTGGCCTTCAGCCTGTTCGCGCTTGGCCGGCTGACGCTGTCGTCGGATCCCGATCTGGCGCTCGCCTCGTTCCTGCATTCCGGCTCGATCTATGCCGCGCGCAGCGACACACACCTGCATGCGGCCCATGTGTCCATGCAATTGGCCGCCTTTGCCCTGTCTGCGGGGGACGCGGAAGCGGCGATCAGCATCGTTGATGCCAATGCCCCTATTGTTGAGCGGTCCGAGAATGCAGCCCTTCTGGCAACGCTGCTGATGGTCAAGGCCGAGGCGCTTGACCTGACCGAACGTGCCGCCGAAGCCCGCGTCGTGCGGACCGAGGCTTTGGGCTGGGCGCGATATGGCTTTGGAGCCGACCGCGTCGTCCGCGCACGCGTATCCGAAATCGCGGCCCTGTCGCCACGCCGTGGCCGGGTGCCGTTATGATTATCATCGCCGGGCTGATCATCGGCGCCGTCTTTGGCGCAACGCAGGCGCGCCGCGCCAAGGGCAATCGCAAGGATATGGCGCAATACGCCGCCGCCTATGGCATCGCCTTCGGGATCGTGGCGCTGTTTCTGACGCTGTTCATCGACCGCTTGCTATAGCCGGGTGGCCTGACGATGTTCGGCCATTTCTTCGACACGCTGCGCTGCACGGGCGTTCCGGTCACACCGCGCGAATACCTGGTCTTTCTGGAAGCCATGGACGCCGGGCTGGCAACCTATGACGTTGATGCGTTCTATTACCTTGCCCGGACCACTCTGGTGAAAAACGAAACCAAGATCGACCGCTTTGACCGCGCCTTTTCGGATGCGTTCAAGGGGCTGGCGGACATCACGCCAGAGGCGGTGATCGACGCGCTGGATCTGCCCGCTGACTGGTTGGAGAAACTCGCCGAAAAGCACCTGACGGCCGAAGAACGCGCCGAGGTTGAGGCGCTCGGCGGTTTCGATAAGCTGATGGAAACCCTGAAGAAACGGCTGGAGGAACAGAAGGGCCGGCATCAGGGCGGCTCCAAATGGGTGGGGACCGCCGGGACATCGCCGTTCGGGGCCTATGGCTACAACCCCGAAGGGGTGCGGATCGGGCAGGAAAAAAGCCGCCATCAGCGCGCCGTCAAAGTCTGGGACAGGCGCGAGTTTGCAAATCTGGACGACACCCGCGAACTTGGCACCCGCACGATGAAGATCGCCCTGAAACGCCTGCGCCGCTGGGCACGTGAGGGCGCGCATCAGGAACTGGACCTGGACCGCACCATCCGCGCCACCGCGCGCGAGGGGTTTCTGGACGTCAAAACCCGCCCCGAACGACGAAACGCGGTGCGCGTCCTGCTGTTTCTGGACGTCGGTGGGTCAATGGATCCGCATGTCCGGATGGTCGAAGACCTGTTCAGCGCCGCGCGCAGCGAATTCAAGCATCTTGAGGCGTTCTATTTCCACAACTGCCTTTATGAGGGCGTGTGGCGTGACAACCGCCGCCGCTGGAACGCCCAGACCCCGACCATGGACCTGCTGCACAAATACGGATCCGACTGGACGGCGATTTTCGTCGGCGATGCCTCGATGAGCCCTTATGAGATCGCCGTGAGAGGCGGCGCAAACGAACATTGGAACGCCGAGGCCGGAAGCACCTGGCTGACCCGTGCAGCGGAACACTGGCCCCGCCACCTGTGGATCAACCCGGTTGCCGAGGATCACTGGCGCTATACCCAAAGCATTTCCATGGTGCAGGAATTGTGGGGCGCGGACCGCATGGTGCCGCTGACGCTGGACGGGTTGGCGCGCGGGATGAAAAAGCTATCTTGAAGCGGACGTGACAAACGCCACCCCGGCCCCCATATAGCAGATATGCTCAAGTTTACCCCAATCCTGCTGGCGATCCTTTATGCCGTTGTGATGTATCGCTTTTCCGCTTGGCGGATGGGCAAGCAACTGGATGAACAGTCGACCGAACTGGCCGATCCGATGCTGAAAGTGCTGACGGATCGGATGGCCGAAGCCCTGGATCTGAAACGCATCCGGGTTCACATTTACGAGATTGAGCCGGTGAATGGCCTGGCCGCGCCTGATGGGCGAATCTTCATCACGCGGGGGTTCTTCAACAAATATCGCAACGGTGATGTGACTGCTGATGAGATGGCGAGCGTGATTGCCCATGAACTCGGCCACGTCGCGTTGGGGCATTCACGCCGCCGGATGATCGATTTTTCGGGACAAAACGCCCTCAGAACCGCGCTGGCGATGGTGCTGGGCCGGTTCATTCCGGGCTTTGGGGTGATGATTGCCAATTTCCTTGGCACGCTTCTGGCGGCACGCCTGTCACGCGGTGATGAGTATGAGGCGGACGCCTATGCCAGTGCGCTGCTGGTCAAGGCGGGTATCGGAACCGGGCCGCAGAAATCGCTGTTTCAGAAGCTGGAAAAACTGACCGGCGCACGCGGTGCCGCAACCCCGGCGTGGTTGCTGAGCCATCCAAAAACAGCCGAACGTATCGCCGCCATCGAAAAACTGGAATCGGGCTGGGCGATCGAGTGACCGGCGCACCGGCCCGCATTGCGGAGGTGGGCTGAACTGCGCGCAAAACCCCAACATTTTCACACCGCAGGGATCAAATGGTCAGCCGTCACCGGCCCCTAACCCTTTTCCGCAATCGGTAGGGCGGTGGTGAACTTCAACTCCTCCATGCTCAGCAGTGCAGTGACGTTGAAAATCCGCACTTCGGCGATCAGCGCCTGATAGAATTCGTCATAGGCGCGCGCGTTCGCCACCCGGACCTTCAGGATATAGTCGATATCGCCCGCCAGCCGGTGCGCTTCCATCACCTCGGGTCGGTCCCGCAGCGCCTTGAGGAATTTGGCCTGCCAGTCGGCCTCATGCTCGCTGGTGCGGACAAGTACGAAGAAACACGCATCAAACCCCAATGCCTCGGCATCCAGCAGAACGGTTGTGGCGCCGACAACCCCGCCTTCGCGCAGCTTGCGAATCCGGTTCCACACCGGCGTCTTTGATGACCCGACTTTTCTGGCAATCTCGTCCAGGGACTGCCCGGCATCGCGCTGCAGCTCGGACAGGATTTTCCGGTCCATCTCATCAATCCGAACAGCCATTCTGCCAAACCCTCTTTTCCGGTGAAAACAGTTCTTCTGACCGCATTGATAGAACAATTGTTCTTATTTGCAAGCGCTACTAGCGTAAAAACGGAACAATATCCTAGATTGGGGGGAAGAAATCGAAAGGCCGCGCCATGAAGCATTTTCCGATCTTCCTGAACGTCGCGGGCCAGCGCATCGTGCTGGCCGGCGGCTCCGAGGCCGCGCTGGCCAAGCTGCGCCTGCTGCTGAAAACCGAAGCGCAGATCGAGGTTTTCGCCCAATCACCCGACCCGCAGATCATGCAGTGGGCCGCCGAAGGGCGTCTGGTGCTGACCAGGCACGCGCTGGTCGCTGGCGACGTCACTGGGGCCGCGCTGTTCTATGCCGCCAGTGAGGATGATGGCGAAGATGCCCGCACTGCCGCGATTGCGCGGGCCGAAGGCGCGCTGGTCAACATGGTGGACAATCTGGCGGACAGTCAGTTCATCACCCCCGCAATCGTCGATCGTGACCCGGTGACCGTCGCCATCGGAACCGAAGGCGCGGCCCCGGTTCTGGCCCGGGCGATCAAGGCAGATCTGGAAGAACGCCTGCCGCCCTCGCTGGGCCGTCTGACGCAGATCGGGCAGGCGTTCCGCCAGGCCGCGATGGCGCTTCCGTTTGGTCGGGCGCGCCGCGATTTCTGGTCAGACTATTTTTTCCGCACCGGGCCAAGGGCGCTGGAACAGGGTGAGGTCGCCGCCGCGGACGCGCTGCCGGAATTGCTGAACGCGCATCTGAACACCGAAGCCCGCGACGGACACGTGATATTTGTCGGCGCAGGCCCCGGTGACCCCGAGCTGCTGACGCTGAAGGCCCGCACAGCGCTGGACCGCGCCGATGTGGTGATCCACGACGGGCTTGTCGCGCCCGAAATACTGGAGCTTGCCCGGCGTGAGGCGACCCTGATCGCCGTCGGCAAGACCGGATATGGCAAATCCACCCCGCAGGGCGACATCAACGCCGCGATGGTGGAGCACGCCGCGAAAGGCTTGGAGGTCGTGCGCCTGAAAGCCGGTGACCCCGCCGTTTTCGGACGTCTGGACGAAGAAATCGACGCGCTGAGCGCCGTGGGCATCGCCTTCACCATCATTCCCGGCCTCACCGCTGCGTCCGCTGCCGCCGCGTCGCTGGGACAATCGCTGACCCAGCGAGGCCGCAACACCTCTGCCCGCCTGATCACCGCCCATGACACCAAGGGTTTCGCGGCGCAGGACTGGCGCGCCCTGGCGCGGCCCGGTGAGGTTGCCGCGATCTATATGGGCAAGCGCGCCGCGCGGTTCGTGCAAGGCAGATTGCTGATGCACGGCGCGGACCCGGCAACGCCCGTGGGGATTGTGGAAAACGCCTCTCGTCCCGACGAACGGGCCATCTCGACCACGCTAGCCGCCCTGCCCGGCACCCTGAATGCCGCCAATCTGACCGGCCCCGCCGTCATCATGCTGGGCCTTGCCCGGCGCTTGGAAACCGCAAATCAGAGGACCGCCTGATGCCACGCCCCTACACCGCGAAAGTCATCACCGCCAATGCCCTGATCGAGGGCGACCCGATCTGGCTGACCGAAGATGACCGCTGGACCCGCGACATTGCCGAGGCCGAGTTGATCGAGGACGAAGCCCATGGCCAACTGCGCCTGCTGTTCGCCGAAAGTCAGCCTGACGCCATCGTCGGCGCCTATCTGGCCGACGCAGAACCCACCCCCACCGGACCCGCCGCAAGCCACATCCGTGAACGCATCCGCGCCACTGGTCCGACCGTGCCCTACGGCGTCTGAGGAGGAAACTCATGTATCATTACAACGACTTCGACAAAACCGCCGTCGCCGACCGGGTTCAGACATTCCGCACCCAGGTGGCGCGCCGACTGGATGGCTCGATCACCGAGGATGAGTTCAAGCCGTTCCGCCTGATGAACGGTCTTTACCTGCAACTGCACGCCTACATGCTGCGGGTGGCAATCCCTTATGGCACGCTGAACAGCACCCAGATGCGCGCGCTGGCGACGATCTCGGAAAAATGGGATCGCGGCTATGGCCATTTCACCACGCGCCAGAACATCCAGTTCAACTGGCCCAAGCTGGCCGATGTGCCGGACATGCTGCAAGCGCTGGCAGACGTCGAAATGCACGCGATCCAGACCAGCGGCAACACGGTCAGGAACGTCACGGCGGATCATTTCGCCGGTGCTGCAGCGGATGAAATCGCCGACCCGCGCCCCTATGCCGAGCTGCTGCGCCAGTGGTCCACAGACCATCCGGAATTCCAGTTCCTGCCGCGCAAGTTCAAGATCGCCGTGACCGGGTCGCCCAACGACCGCGCCGTCACCCGCGCCCATGACATCGGCCTCAGGATGGTCGAACAGGATGGCGAACCTGGCTTCGAGGTCATCGTCGGCGGCGGCCTTGGCCGCACGCCCGTCATCGGCACGGTCATCAAACCCTTCCTGCCCGAAGCCGAATTGCTGCCCTATGTCGAGGCGATCCTGTCCGTCTACAACCAGCACGGACGGCGCGACAACAAGTACAAGGCCCGCATCAAGATCCTGCTGCGCGAGACGGGCGCCGAAGACCTGACCGCCCAGATCGAGGCACGTTTTGCCCAGTTGCGCGCCGAATGGCAGGGCGCGGATCGGGCGATCCTGGCCCAGATCAAGCGCCACTTCGCCGCGCCCGATTACAAATCCGCCCCGACGGATGGTTTTGCGGCCTTCTATGCCTCGGATCCCGTGTTCCGGTCGTGGTGCGACACCAACCTGACCGACCACAAGCAGGCCGATCATGTGATCGCCACCGTCAGTCTGAAACCCCACGGCGGCGTTCCCGGTGATGCCACTGCCGCGCAAATGCGTGCGCTGGCCGATGCGGCGGAAGCCTATTCTTTCGGTGAATTACGGATCAGCCACGAACAAAACGTCATCCTGCCCCATGTTCACAGGAACGACCTGCCCGCGCTCCATGCCGCCCTCGCGCTGGCCGGGCTGGCGACGGCGAACATCGGGTTGGCCAGCGATATCATCGCCTGCCCCGGCATGGATTACTGCGCGCTGGCGACGGCACGCTCGATCCCCGTGGCGCAGGAAATTGCCGAGCGGATCGAGGCGCTGAAGATCGAACACGAGGTTGGCCCGCTGAAGATCAAGATCTCTGGCTGCATCAACGCCTGCGGGCATCATCATGTCGGGCATATAGGTATTCTTGGCCTCGACCGGGCGGGCGTCGAGAACTACCAGATCACGCTGGGCGGCGATCACACCGAAACGGCCGCGATTGGCACCCGCGCTGGCCCCGGCTTTCCCGGCGACCAGATCGTGCCCGCCATTGAACGCCTGATCTTCGCCTACCTCGACCTGCGCGCCAGTGACGATGAAACCTTCCTGCAAGTGCTGACCCGTCTTGGCCACGCGCCCTTCAAAGCCGCGCTTTATCCAGAGGAGAAAGCCAATGCCGCTTGAATACACACCGCTTCCGATCAGGGAACGCGCCGCTGATCTGACCGCCCGCTGGGGCGCGGATACGGCGGAAGACGTGCTGGCCTATGCGCTCGATTCAGCCGAGATCGGGACCACCGCGCTGGTCAGCTCGTTCGGGGCGGAATCCATCGTCCTGCTGCATATGGTGGCACGGATCGACCGCACCACGCCGGTGATCTTCCTCAACACCGGGTTCCTGTTCCGCGAAACCCGCGAGTATCAGCGCAGCGTCGCCGCAAAGCTGCGCCTGACCGATCTGCGCGTGATCGAACCGGATCGGGAAGAGCTGTTTTTGAACGACCCGGACGCGCAGCTTCATCGCAATAATCCCGATGCCTGCTGCGACCTGCGCAAAACCCGCCCGCTGGCCCGTGCGCTGGAACCGTTCGAAGCCTGGATCACCGGACGCAAACGTATCCACGGCGGCAGGCGCGTCGATCTGCCGGTTTACGAAGCTGACGGCAACCGCCTGAAGATCAACCCGCTAACGGCGTGGAGCCCTGCCGAAATCACCACCTACATGCGCCGCAACGGGCTGCCGAAACATCCGCTGGTCGACAATGGTTTCAAATCCATCGGCTGCGACCCCTGCACCACGCGGGTGCGCGACCATGAAGACGCGCGCGCAGGTCGTTGGCGCGGCAAGGCGAAAACCGAATGCGGCATTCATTTTGACGCTGACGGGGCAATCCGCCCCGGCGCGGCCTGAGTTACTCCGGAGCTGATACCATGACACACCCTGCCACCATCGTTCGTGACGATGGCTTCCACGTGGATGATTTCCACGGTCCTGTTGTCCCGCTGGACGAAGCGCATCCAGGCTCGATCGCGCTGGACGTCCCGGGCGACAGTGACGCTGCGGCGTTGAAGGACAATATGGATGCAAGGTTCATCCGCATCTGGTTTTCCGGTTTTGCGGACGGGCGCGGCTTTACGCTGGCGCGGCAATTGCGCCGCCTTGGTTTTCAAGGGCGCCTGCGCGCCGCCGGGCCGCTGATCGCCGATCAATACCCCCTGGCCCGCAAGTCTGGATTTGATGAAGTCGAACCGACGCCCCAGATCCTGTCCCGCCAGCCAGAATCCCAGTGGATCGCCCGCGCGCCCGCACCCGCAGGACCCGCCCGCGATTATCAATCACGCCTTGCTGCCCTTTCGGTCAGCGCCTGACTGCCCTAGAACCCGGAAAGACCTGACCAATGACGGACCAGACGCCCGTGAATGACTCCACTGCCCAGCCTGCGGCCGCCACCGTAATGCCCGACGCCCAGACCGTGACGCAGGTGCGTCACTGGACGGACCGGCTGTTCTCGTTCCGGGTGACGCGCCCGCAATCCTTGCGCTTCCGCTCGGGTGAGTTCGTGATGATCGGGCTTATGGGCGATAACGGCCGGCCGCTGCTCAGGGCATATTCCATCGCCTCGCCCAGTTGGGATGATGAGTTGGAGTTCTACTCGATCAAGGTGCCCGATGGCCCGCTGACCAGCCGGTTGCAGCATATCGAGGTGGGCGATCAGATCATCCTGCGCCCCAAGCCCGTCGGTACGCTGGTGCATGACGCGTTGCTGCCCGGCAAAACCCTGTGGTTCTTCGCCACCGGCACCGGAATCGCACCCTTCGCCAGCCTGGTGCGCGAGCCCGAGACCTATGAGAATTATGAGCGCGTAATCCTGTGCCACACCTGCCGCGAGGTGGCCGAGCTGGAATACGGCAAGCAACTGGTCGAAAGTCTCGCCGATGACCCGCTGATCGGCGAATTTGTCGGTGACAAGCTGACGTATTTTCCGACAACCACCCGCGAACAAAGCCCGGTCATGGGCCGCGTCACCGACAGGCTCCGCTCAGGCGAAATCTTCACCGATCTGGGCCTGCCGCAAATCAGCCGCGAAACCGACCGCGCCATGGTGTGCGGATCAATGGCGCTGAACACCGAGCTGAAAGAGATCCTCGAAGGGTTCGGCCTGCGCGAAGGCGCCAACAGCGACCCGGCGGAATACGTGGTCGAAAAGGCGTTTGTCGGCGAAGGCACCTGATCGAACGGCAAGGGCTTCGGCCTGCAGCGAAAACAGACCCTGCGCACCCTCAGCAGCCGTGCGCCCGCCGAACTGAGGGGGGCGCGGCTTCGGCCTTCTTCCGCACAAAAAATGCGCGCTGCCAACGACTGCACCGGGCCAAATCCGCACCTCTGTGGTTTCCCATCTTAACATCTTGCACTAATCATGCATCTGCCGCCGTGCGGGCGTGATGGAATGGTAGACATATCAGACTTAAAATCTGAAGGGGGTAACCCCGTGTGGGTTCGAGTCCCACCGCCCGCACCAAAGTCGCTTTTCGAAGAAAAGCGACTGCCACCATCACGGCATTCCGCTGGGCGGCAGTCGTTTCAAATAAACGATGAGAGCTTCGACGGTTCTAGCTTTGTCCAATCGTCTGCACCAAAAATTCAAATAAAATCAGGGTTTTGGCGGGTTAATCTAAGAAGTCAGGCTGTTAGAGATCATGGTCTCACAGCTACAGTTGGTGTCGACTGTAGATCTCTACTACATCTGACAATTGGTGGATGGTGTCACTCGGACATCCTGTGCAAGGGAGCACAGTCGTCAAGCACGTCCCGCGAGTATGAAGCGTGGTATGACTGTCTAGGGTCATTTCTGGTTAGAGTTTCTGGCATTGGAGGTCGCGTGTTGAGCGATTGGTGAGGGCGCGTGTGATTGTACTGCCTGAGCCAGTGATTGATGACGATCTGGGCCTGCTTCTTGTAGTGAACCACTCCGCACTGAGAACCTCCCGGCGCAGGGTTCCATTGAACCTCTCGTTGTATCCGTTTACCCATGGCGATCCTGGGTAAATACCGATTGGCTTGATGCCGACCCTTCTCAACCAGTCTTGCATCGCTTCGGCAGTGAATTCGGGCCCATTGTTGTCGAATTCTGCCCAGTTCGGGGTCCGATCCGGTTCCATGCGGCCACCGCATGGCCACAGACCCGGAACCCAGGCTCGACTTGCGCAGTTCAGGCCCGGCGCAGCAGGTCCAGCGCCAATCCAAGCGCATGGCGCCCCTCGACCTCCTGAACCGCATCAAACCGGGCCTCCGATGACCGGCAGACGTCGTGTTCAAACAGACCTTCAGCCTTGCGCAGCTGTTTGAAGAACCGGATCGAAGTGCCGATATGCTGGTTCGAGAAGTTGAGGATCGGCAAGACACGCTCGAACAATTGGCGCGCCGCCTCGGGATCCCCGCAGTGGTAGCGGTCGAAAATCTCGACATAGATGCTTTCCAGCCCGGTCGGGATGAAGGCATGCACGCCCCGGGCCATTGCATCCATCAACTGGGTCACCGCCCAGCCGCCACAGACGTTCAGCGCCCCGCCCGTCGCCTTCAGCACGGCCGAATATTTGGCACCGGCCTGCGCCGTTTCAATCTTCAGCCAGGTAAATTGCGCGACGTTTTCGAACAGAAAGACGATGTCTTCCACCGACAGACCGCCCCCCACCCAGTCCAGATCCTGCACCATAAGCGTGTCCGGCCCGTGGGGGGCCAGTTCGCGCAGGAAGCCCAGCATCCCGGCGCGGTCAAGCCCGTCGGGCATTTGAACGCAGATCCCAGCGGCGCCAGCGGCGCGGGCCGCCTGCGACAACGCGATGCTGTCCGCCATATCCGGCGCTGTCACACTGACGATAAAGGCAATGCGCTGCCCATTGGCGTCGCTTACAGCGTCGATGATCTGCAACTTCTCGTCCATGGACAGGGTCGCATGCTCGCCCGCGACCGCAAGACCCAGCATGCCGCCGCAGCCAGCCGCGACCGTGTGGTGAACCAATCGGCGCATCGAGGACAGATCGACGCTGCCATCACCCAGAAACGCGGTGTTGAGGCTGGGGACGATGCCCCTCATCACAGCATTTGCCACCTCAGCGTGCCGTGCTGGCTTCGCTCAGCGGTAATGATGCTGACAGGCACCCATACCCCAAACCGCCATGCGCAGAGGGATCCGGCCCCGCAAATCGTTCATCCATTGGCGCGTCTGCGGGTTGGAAGCGGGTATCGCAGGACAACCGGATCCGGTTATTTGCTGAGTTGTTGTCAAAGGATCCGTGCACGGTGAACATGCCAAAGATCAGGCAATCGCCTTGCGCGAACTCTGTCGTCAAAAACCGGCTGCGCCGGGCTTTGGTAAGGGCGATCGCATCGGCTTCGATATGGCCGGGGCGGGATGGGTCGCGATCCACATCGTGGCCTTCGAACTGCTGGCGGATGTCTGCCCAGTTGTGCGACCCCTCAAGAACATACAGCGGACCGTCCAGCAGGGTGATCGGTGTCAACGGCGTCCAGCATGTGACCAGACGGTCGGTGCCCCGGTTCATATAGGGGTGATCCACATGCAAAGGGCTGGCCCGCCCGGCGGTCATGGCGCGCAGCCAGGCAAACGCAAAGGGTTTGGAGGGGGTTGCGAACAGCCTGTCCATCAGCCCCGTGATGCGCGGCCCGTTTATGACGCGGCGCAGCGCGTCACCTTCGCTGACAGATCGCCAGAACGCGCCCAGTTCCTGTGTCGTCGGATACTGCGCGCGGCGCGTGGAAACGCCCGACGCAATGCCCTGTTCTACAGGCGCGGCCACTTCACCAACCCCGTCCAGCCGGTGCAGCACTTCCTGGCGCGCGGCCTCAACCTCGACCGGGTCATGGGCACCCCGCAAAAGCAGGTAGCCGTCCGTGGTAAGTTGCTGATCCAGATCGCCACCCGGATCTGCATCGCGCAACGCGCCCACCTGTAGGGTCGGAACGGGCGCGCCTTTCAGCGTCAACACCTGCGCGGGCGTTTGCATTGTGGGATCATCCTTCAATCAGGGCCGCAACTTCCGCTACGCCGGGCCAAGTCTCATCAGCAACCGGACGCCGCACTTTCAACGATGCGGCGGCATTTGCAAAGCGCACCGCGTCAGGTTCGGGCATCCGGCGTGCCAGCGCCAGGGCAAATGCGCCGTGCCAGACATCACCGGCCCCCAGCGTGTTCAGCGCGACCGCCGGGAACACCGGATGCTGGCTCAAGCGCTGCCCGTCATGGCTCAGGACCGGCGCGCCACCACGGGTGACGGCGCACCATCCCGACAGTTGCGCCGCCGCGCGCGCCAGGGCCGCGCCGTCGCAGGCCCCGGCAAAATCCGCCAACCCCTGCTCAGAGAAGACCACATGGCTCGCACCCTCCAACGCGGTGCGGGCAAGGGAAACCGGTGCTTCGGCGTCCACAACAGCGGGCTTACCCGCCCTGCGCGCCGCAGCGACAACATGTGCGGCCCCGTCCGGCCATCGGGTGTCGACCAATGCGGCATCGAACGGGAAATCCGCTGGCAGATCCGCAAGATCTGGCGTCAGACTGGCATCACGATGATTGATGATGGTCCGGTCCCCATCGGGAGAGATCAGGTTGGCCGAACACGATGTGCCCGCCCCGGTCACCGTGGTCAGATACCGGTCGTCAATCCCGCGATCACGGATCGCCTGGCGCAGGAAGTCCCCGAACATATCGTCGCCGACCACCCCGGCCAGACTGGCCACCCCTCCAAGTGCTGCAATTGCCGAGGCTGCATTCAGCGCCCCGCCACCGGTGATCAACTGCGCCCCACCCGCACGGTGTTTCGACCCTTTCACAGGGAACGCATCCACATCAAACACAAGGTCTGCGGCAATCAATCCGGCGCAAATGACCCTTGGCATAATGGTGATCCCCGCATGAGGCCGCGCATGGGCGCAGCATACCTTGCCAATATGATACGTTGACCTCGCGCCCGCAGCCAATAGCATGACGCGCAGATTTCACTTATCCTTCAATATGATCGAACGGGGACCAACATCGCACATTTCGGACTCTCAGCCGCGCTTCTGACCCCGTTTCATGCAGATTTCAGCCTGAATCTGCCGCTGTTTTGCAGCCACGCGAAGACTATGCTGGAAGGCGGAGCCAATGGAGTGACGCTGTTCGGAACTACAGGCGAAGGCGCGTCCATCGGATTTGACGAACGCGCCCGGGCGATTGCAGCCATGATCGACAGCGGCGTGTCGCCCGATGTGATGACCATCGGCCTGTGTGCATCCGCTGTGGCCGACACGGTTGCGCAGGTGCATCAAGCGGCCAGCTTTGGGATCACGGATTTCCTGCTTCTGCCGCCGTTCTATTTCAAGGATCCGGACGATGCGGCGCTGTTTGACTGGCACGCATCGGTGTTTGACGCAGCCCCACGCCAGGCCCGGTTCATCCTGTACCACATCCCCCAGGTCACGCAGGTGCCACTGTCGCCCAAACTGGTCGCCCGCCTGTTCGGGGCATATCCCCACCGGATCATCGCCCTCAAAGACAGCGCCGGTCAGTGGGCCTTCACGCGCACCCTGCTGGAAAGCCGCACAATCCCGGTTCTTGTCGGGGATGAACGGTTGTTGCACAAAGCCGCCGCACTTGGCGGGGCCGGGTCGATCTGCGGCATGGCGAATATCTACCCCCGGCGGATGCGAACGCTGTTTGAAACGCAGGCTGAAGATGCCGCGCTTAGCGCCGACGTCGACTTCATCGTCGCCCACCCGGTCATCCCGGCGCTGAAAACGGCCCTGATGGTACAAAGCGGCGATCCCGGTTGGACAACCATGCGCCCGCCCCTGCGTGCGCTGAGCGGCGCAGATCGCGAAGTGTTTCAGGCGCGGTTCGGGACGTAGGGCGCGTTCAGGCGGCACCATTCCAGTGACAGAAAGCCGCCGAGCAGGCCCCTGCCCGGCTTCGGTCACGTAAATCCGATTCTGGATGGCCTGAAGAAACCTAACTCTGCAACACGCCGGCACGCTCCACCCATTCAAAATCAAACGCGCGCGCGGTTGGGCCGTTCTTTGCCAGATCCTCCAGCCGCGCCTTGCCCTCGGCCAGCGTCGGTCGACGCCCAGCCGCAACCGGCCACAGCGCGTAGGCCGGCCCGTTTGACGCCTCAAACCACTCTGCCCGGCGCTTTACGAATGTGGCATGCACGGTATCCTTGACAAACCGGCGCAGATCCGCAGCCGTTTTCCAGACTGACAGGGTCACAGCCAAACATGGGTCCACCCCAAACACCTGATCGGGATCATTGTCAGGGCGGGCCGATTGACCGACCTCAAGCTGCCACACGAACCCCGGCGAGCGATGCGCCACCCGGCTGACCCGGTTCAGCGCATTGGTGAACCCCGAAACACGCGCGTCGCCCCAAGGGTGCAGCAACCGGGCGACGTTGATCTGCGCGATCTCGGTCGTTTCGCCCGGCGCGTCCACTCAGCCACCTTTCAGCAGGCTGCCGACAGTGCTTTTCGCCGAGATTTCAGAGCGCCCGACCGCGCAATAACTCGCCGGATCGTCCGCCACCAACCCCTTGGAGCCCAGATACCCAAGCGCGATCGTCTTCAGGCGCGCCTTCTGGTCTTCATCCTCAACATGATGCTCGATCTCTTTCTTGGAATATCCCAGCGCGCGGGCGCGCCGCTCGATCCCCTTGATATACAAAACCGCCTTGATCTTGCGGGCATCAATCGCCTCGCAATTCTTGCGGATCAGATCGGCTGTCATCACGATCAGCAGCGAGTTATCAATCTCCGCCTCGAATTCCAGGCCCGGACGGTCCTGTGCCGACAAAGGCAAGGCAATACAGGCGGCAAGACAGGTCGACAGGATAAGGGGACGCATGGGGTCACTCCGAACAAATAACACTGGCACATCAACAACGTGCCCAATCTATCGAATGGCGAAACCGAAGGGCAATGACAATTTCGTTCATGGGCGCGCGATTGCTTAAGGCCACGGCCCGGCGCACTTGTGGGCCTGAGCGATCCGGCACGAGATGGCGGTGACCCTCGGCACTGTGATCGGACAGGTTCGTTTCCGGCCCAGGCGTATTGACCGCTTATCACACCGCCTAATCAGCACCCCAATCCCAGCCAAAGGCGTGATCGCTGTCGCCATGTTCCGCCCGATACGCCAGCCGCGCGCGGGCTTCTTCCAGCGTCGGGCGATGGCCTTCCGGCACCCACCACATGACGAAATGCATGCCATCCGACGGCTCGAACCACGCCTTGCGGCGCTCGAAGAACTTGAAGTGGAGCGTGTTGAAAACGAAGGTCTCCAGCGCTGCGAGCGACTCCCACACCGTCAGATTGGCCACGAACTGCGGATCGCCGTCCAGACCCGTCTCGGTGTTGCCGGTCCCGGGCTCGCCCGAGCCCTCCATGATCCAGACGAAGCCTGGCATCCGCTTGCCCAGGCCATTGATCCGGTCGAGGTTCGCCATGAATTCGGCAACACGCGGATCGTCTGTCGGCGCAACCAGACGCCCGACGTTCAGCTGCGCCAGATGATGTCCTGCGGGCTGTTTCATTCGCCCTCGGCCAAGAATGTGCCGACCACGGAACTGGCGGCCATTTCTGCACGGGCCTCGGCGCAAAATGCCGCGCCCGGATCATCCGCGGCTTCGTTCCGCGCCAGCATGTCGCGGATGACCGCGTCAGTTTCCTCGGCTGGCGGCAAAAGCATGTGCTCGTGCGGCGCATCCGATGGCACGCCGATCTCTGCCAGTTTTTCCAGAACGACGGCATAGGCCGCGCCGAACGCCTCTGCGTTCACGCGCAAGTCCGGGCAATGCCAGACATACTGCTCGGCCAGTGAAACGCCGATCACCGTTTCAAGATAATACTCCGGGGCCTTCGGCAGATGGCTGTCAGCCTGCGCTTGACCGGCCAGAATGGGCGCCACCAGCGCGGCCCCCGCAAGAATTTTCGATTTCATCATTACCTTCGCTTTCTGTCGCGCAACGGCGACACCCCGTCGCGCGCCTTCCTCAGGAACGCCGCGATCATCACCAGACCAACCAGACCCAGCGCAATGATCGCCCCCCAAACCCAGATTGGCACCAACCCGTCGTCAATCGCCCGGTAAGACGCCCAGACCGGCACGAAACAGATCACCGCTGTCAGGATCGCGGCAATGAACGACAAGATGGAATCCCAAAGATTGCGGAGTTTTTTCATGACTGTTCGCGTTCTGTGTCGTCCGGTTGGTGTGGTTAAACCACAATGTCACCCGACGACTATGCGAAGACCAGCGGTTTCGCACCCCGGTATTTCGCACGCGCGGCCTTCTGCGCAAAATCTTTCGCACCAATCCGCCACAAATGCACCGAAACCGCAGACCTGGGCGCATCAGAATGCCCTTGCACTTCGGCCCGACGCTTGTTGTTAGTCGGTCGCGTAAGTTTTGTTTGAGAGTTTTATGCCCGCCGATATCAATATGTTCTGGCACGGACCTGTTTTGGGGCCCATCCACGCAGCCTGCGTGCGATCCTTCCTGCGCCACGGGCACGCCGTTACGATGCATTGCTACGAACGCCCCGCCGACCTGCCGGACGGTGTGGCTGTATTCGACGCGCGCAAAATCATGCCGCTGGAAGACTTGCGCCCCCACAGCGCCAGCGGAAGCATCGCGCTGGGATCAGATCGGTACCGATATCGGCTTATCGCCGAAGGATTTGGCACCTATGCGGACTGTGACATGTTTTGCCTGCGTCCGATCGCGGAAACGCCCTATATCATGGGGGCCGAGCAAGCAAATACGGTCAACGGAGCCATTCTGAACTACCCACCGGACAGCCCATTTTGCGAACTCCTGCGCGAGGCGACCCAGGATTACAACTATGTTCCACCCTGGTTTAGCGAATCAAAGCAGCGAAAGATGAGGTTCTTTCGCAAGTTCGGCAGGAAGGTCAGCGTCGAGGCGCTTGGCTGGGGTATTTGGGGCCCGCATTTGATTACGCATCTGGTCAAACGTCTGGATCTGTGGACGGAAGTGTCCAATATCGATCGGTTCTATCCACTCCACTGTCAGCATGCCGTCCAATTGAAAGATCCCGAGCTTTGTATCGCGGATCTGACCACACCGCGCACAGACGCACTTCACCTGTGGCACAAAATCTCAGGCTCGACTGCGCCGCCGGGAAGCCCGCTGGACGAGATTATCAACTGCTGATGCACCCCGTGGTCAGCCGGGATCAAACCGGTCGGCGACCCGGTTTCCTATTCCGCTGCAATCGCACTCATCCGTCCGGTGCGCTTGTGCTTGATGCGATCTTCGATCTCATCGCGAAAGTTGCGGATCAGGCCCTGGATCGGCCAGGCCGCTGCGTCACCTAGCGCGCAGATCGTGTGGCCTTCGACCTGTTTGGTCACGTCCAGCAGCATGTCGATTTCCTCGACCTCGGCCTCTCCGGTGACCAGCCGGTCCATGACCCGCATCATCCAGCCGGTACCTTCACGGCACGGCGTGCACTGGCCGCATGACTCGTGCTTGTAGAACTTCGCCAACCGCCAGATCGCCTTGATGATGTCGGTGTCGTTGTCCATCACGATCACCGCAGCCGTCCCAAGGCCGCTGCGCTGTTCACGCAGGTAATCGAAATCCATGATCGCCTCGCGCATATGCTCGCCGCGAATGCAGGGGACAGATGATCCGCCGGGGATCACCGCTTTCAGGTTGTCCCAGCCACCGCGAATGCCGCCGCAATGCTTTTCAATCAGCTCCTCGAAACTGATGCTCATCGCCTCTTCAACGACGCAGGGGTTGTTCACATGACCGCTGATTGCGAACAGCTTGGTGCCGGCGTTGTTGGGGCGGCCAAAGCCTGCGAACCATTCCGGTCCGCGCCGCAGTATCGTCGGCACCACGGCAATCGATTCCACATTATTCACAGTCGTCGGGCACCCATAAAGCCCGGCCCCGGCAGGGAACGGAGGCTTCATCCGCGGCATGCCCTTCTTGCCTTCAAGACTTTCCAGAAGCGCGGTTTCCTCGCCACAGATATAGGCGCCCGCGCCGTGGGTCAGATAGATGTCGAAATCCCATCCGCTGCCACAGGCGTTCTTGCCAACCAGCCCTGCGTCATACGCCTCGTCAATGGCGACCTGCAGCGCCTCCTTCTCACGAATATATTCTCCGCGAATGTAGATATAGCAGGCGTGCGCGTTCATCGCGAAACTGGCGATCAGGCAGCCTTCGACCAGCGTGTGCGGATCGTGGCGCATGATTTCGCGGTCTTTGCAGGTGCCGGGTTCGGATTCGTCGGCATTGACCACCAGATACGCCGGGCGGCCGTCACTTTCCTTGGGCATGAAGCTCCACTTCAGGCCGGTTGGAAACCCTGCCCCGCCACGACCACGCAAGCCCGAGGCCTTCATCTGTTCCACGATCCAGTCGCGACCCTTCTGGATCAGACCCGCGGTGCCGTCCCAATGCCCGCGCGCCTTCGCGCCCGCCAGGGTCCGGTCGTGCATCCCGTAGATGTTTGTAAAGATGCGGTCTTTATCGTCGAGCATTGCCGTTAACTTTCAGCTGTCCTTCTGACGTTCCCGCCAGATCCAATAGATGTTCACCATCGCCCAGCTAAACGCGGCCAGCGCCGCCAGGTCGATCAGAAATGCGAACCGCCCCGGCATCCCTGCCGCCGGGCCGATCCACTGTGCTGCAAGCCATAGCAGCATCGTGCCGGCAATCACCAGACTTACCGTGCGCGCCCGCCGGGCGGTCGCAAGCTGGCGATCATCGGCCAAGGCTTACTTGGCCAGTTCGCGGGCCTGTTCGACCCATTTGTCACGGGTGACGCGGCCTTTGAACCCTTCCAGGTTGTCATCCACCCAGGCGACTTCCTTTTCGGTCCAGGCGGCGATCTGATCGAAGTGATAGAACCCCATGCCGTTCAGCATCGCGTTCATCTTCGGACCGACACCCTTGATCTGGGTCAGATCGTCGGCACCGCCAGCGCGGGCCTCACTCAGCGCGGCAGGGCGATCCGCCTCACCAGATGAAGGGGCGGCGGGCGCGGGTTCGGGTTCTGGCATCGGCTTGGGCTCGGGCGCGGGGGCCTCGGGTTTGGGCGGCGGCGCGGGGGCCGGGTTCGGCTCGGTCGGTTCGGATGGCTTGGGTGCGGCGCTGGTGGGCGGGGCTTCGGACTGCGGCGTCATCGCGCCACCGGAACTTGCGCCCATTCCGCCAGCGTCATCGGCCGCGCTGAAGCGCTGATAGGCCAGGATCAGCAATGCGACCAGCGCACCGATCGCCAGCGATCCCCAGAACCCAAATATTCCAAGCAGCCAAAGCAGCAGAAACACCACGATGCCTACACCAACCGGGATTACCAATCTGCGGGTATTCTCATCTTCCATGTTGAACTCCGTCCTCTCCCTGTCAGGCATCCGAAATTCAGACGCCCGGGTGATACCTTAGCACCCTTACTTAGCGCGTGCGGAGAATTCTGTCTCGCCTCCATCGGCAAGGATTTTCGCCTGTGAGACCCAATTGTCGCGTTCAACACGGCCCTTGAACCCTTCCAGGTTGTCATCCACCCAGGCGACTTCGTCTGCCGACCAACCGGCGATCTGGTCAAAATGGAACACGCCGAGGCGATGAAGCAACGCTTCAAGTTTCGGTCCGACCCCTTTGATATATTTGAGATTATCGGCGGCGCCACCGCGCGCTTCGCTTAACATATCGGGCTTTGTCCCGGGTGAGGACGCGCTTGCCAGCGGCGCGCTGGCCGGTGTCGGTGTCGTGCGCGCAGCACTGGTCTTGGGTGCTGGCGCAACGCTGCCTTCGGCTGGCCTCGCGGTTTCCAGGGTATCCGCCTCGGCCCGGGTCACGCCCTCGCCACGTTCACGCGCGGCGTGTTTTGGCATTTTCTGTTCTGCCCCACCCTGCCAGGGCGCGCGGAACGGTTCTTCGGTCCCGTCGATGCGCTTGACCGTTTCGCCCAGATCCACCGCCCGCTGGACCGAGGCGTTGTATTGCGCCCGGCCTGCCGCGTGATCCTTCAGGCTGGTCAGTCCCGACAGCGGTTCCGCCGCATAGCGCCCGTTCTGCGGACCCGGAACGGGAACCTTCCCGGCGGCGAGTTCGTCAATGATCTCGCCCAACCGGGCGGCGGTCAGGTCTTCGTAATAATCCTTGCCGATCTGCGCCATCGGCGCATTGGCGCAGGCGCCCAGACACTCAACCTCTTCCCATGAAAACTTGCCATCCGCCGACAATGTATGCGGCTTGGCGGCAATCTTGTCCTGACAGACGGCGACCAAATCCTCGGCCCCGCAGATCATGCACGAGGTTGTGCCGCAGATCTGGATATTTGCCACAGAACCAACCGGATGCAGCTGGAACATGAAGTAAAAGGTTGCAACCTCCAGCCCCCGGATATGGGCCAGCCCCAGCATGTCCGAGATATGTTCGATCGCCGGACGGGACAGCCAGCCCTCCTGCTCCTGCGCGCGCCAGAAAAGCGGGATGATTGCGCTGGCCTGACGGCCTTCGGGAAACTTGGTGATCTGCGCCTCGGCCCATTTCTGGTTCGCGGGCGTAAAGGCAAAGGCATCGGGTTGTTCAGCAGCAAGGCGGCGCAGCATGGGCGGGCTCCGGAAAGCGTGTCTTTCTTGTTGATAATCCGTGTCGCCCCTAGCGGCGGCGGTGTCAACGTCTGCGGCGCCTCAACCCAGCGCAATCGCGATCAATGTGACCCCCAAAGCCCCCGCCGACAAGATGCCCGAGGCGGTGTGCTTCATATGCGCCACCCCGGCCCGCTTGTAGATCAGACCATCCGCAAACCCCATGAAGGCGCAAACACCAAACAACGCCGCCATAAGCCAGAAGTCGCCATACAGTGTCAGGACCACCGCGAGGATCGCGAAGGCCGTATATCGGTCGGCCATCACCCGTGGCAGCAATTCAACCCGATGGGTGGTCTGCGCCAACCCGTCCTCTGGGTCGCGCCAGAACAGAAAGGCCATGTAGGCGAGGATCAGGATCGTGACGATCCCGCAGAGGGTTACGAGGAGGGTCATTCGGCGGCTTGCCGGTCGCCTTTGATCCGCAAAGCATCGGCGCAGAAATCGGCACCGGTGATCCACTGCAACGCGCGTCCGTTGTGCACGATCTCAACCTCCGAAAAAGTCGTCGGAACGGCCAATGTCCGAAACCATCTCGAACGTTCGATGACATCCGAAAAATCAATCTCTCGGGTTTCTCCGTCACTGAACGAAACGCGCATGACGGGGGTTCGAAGCACCTCGATGTCCGTGATCCGAACCACTTCGGCGGCAGTCAAAGGATCGTAAATTTTAGCCTTCGTTGAACTCAATCCATTTCTCCCTAAGGAAATCTGGGTTTTCCTTGGCCCAGACAATCGCCTCATGCATGGCCCGCCGATCTATTTCGCCACGCAAGACCTTCAGATCTTCGAGTCCTATTTGTGCTTCACGGCCATCATTTGCAAGCACGTGGAAATGCGGCGGATTGTGATCTTCAAAGTACATCGCAATCAGGCAGTGCTGAAGGCGCGCAAGAACCGGCACCTACCGATCCACTTCTCCAAACACGATATCCATCGTCCCGATAATCGCACTCACATCAGCCAGCTGATGCCCGGTCGCGACGTGGTCCATCGCTTGCAGGTGCAGGAACCCCGGCGCGCGGAGTTTGGCGCGGTAGGGTTTGTTGGTGCCGTCGGCGACCAGATAGACGCCGAATTCGCCCTTCGGGGCTTCGACGGCGGCGTAAACCTCGCCCGCAGGGACGTGGAAGCCTTCGGTGTAAAGCTTGAAGTGATGGATCAGCGCTTCCATCGAGGTTTTCATTTCGCCCCGATCAGGCGGGGAAATCTTGCCACGGGTCATCACTGGCCCCGGACAATCGCGCAGTTTATCAATGGCCTGCTGGATGATTTTCAAGCTTTCCCGCATCTCGGCCATGCGACACAGATAGCGATCATAACAATCGCCGTTCTTGCCCACCGGGATCTGGAAATCGAACTCATCATAAAGCTCATAGGGCTGGCTGCGCCGCAGATCCCAGGCCAGACCCGATCCGCGCACCATCACGCCTGAGAAGCCCCAGTCGAGGATCTCCTGCTCGCTCACCACGCCGATGTCGCAGTTGCGCTGTTTGAAAATCCGGTTTTCGGTCAGCAGCCCGTCGATATCGTTCAGCGCCTTGGGGAACTCCTTGCCCCAGGTCTCGATATCGTCGATCAGCTCGGGCGGCAGATCCTGATGCACGCCGCCGGGGCGGAAATAGGCGGCGTGGAGCCGCGCCCCGCAGGCGCGCTCATAGAACACCATCAGTTTCTCGCGCTCCTCGAACCCCCACAGCGGCGGGGTCAGCGCGCCGACGTCCATCGCTTGGGTCGTCACGTTCAGCAAGTGGTTGAGAATGCGGCCAATTTCGGAATACAGCACCCGGATCAAGCTGGCCCGGCGCGGCACCGGCGTTCCGGTCAGTTTTTCGATGGCCAGACACCAGGCATGTTCCTGATTCATCGGCGCGACGTAGTCCAGCCGATCAAAATACGGCAGGTTTTGCAGATAGGTCCGCGATTCCATCAGTTTTTCGGTGCCACGGTGCAGCAGACCGATGTGGGGGTCGCAGCGTTCGACAATCTCTCCGTCGAGTTCCAGCACCAGACGCAAAACCCCATGCGCCGCAGGGTGTTGCGGGCCGAAGTTGATGTTGAAGTTGCGGATTTTCTGTTCGCCGGTCAGCGCGTCATCGAAATTGCCGTCCATCATGCCTGCAACCTTCTTTCCGTCTCGCAGCCGCCTTGGGCGTCGCGCCATCAGCGTCGTTAGCCCCGTGTATCAGAATCCGGGCGTCCATTGCCAGAGGGTCAGGACCGGTAACGAAATTTTCTGTTGGCACCACGGGCGACCCCGGCGACGGCGCGGGCCGAATTGTCCCGACCCGCGCTATTTCGCGCCCAGGCTCGACCCGGTCTTTGGGCAGGAAACCTCCCCTCCCCAATGGCGGAACCGGGTGGGTAGCGACAGGATGAAACCGTCTTCGCCCGCGATATAGCGTTCAAAATGCAGATGCGGACCGGTCGAGAATCCGGTGTTTCCGGCAAGCCCGATCACATCGCCGGCGATCACGTGGTCACCTTCATCCACCAGCGCGCCATCTTTTTGCAGATGCGCATACATACTGATCGAGCCGTCTTCGTGCAGGATCTGAACCACATTTGCCGCATCCACCAGCGCCTCATCCTCGCCGCCTTTGTCGAAATGCTCCTCTACCTCAAACACCACGCCGCCACGCGCGGCGGCCACGTGCGCCCCTTCGGGCATCGAAAAATCAGTGGCGTTGGCGCGGTTGCCGTTGTGGCTGAACGCCTCATCACAGCCTTGCGAAACGAAATAGCGCAGCTTGCCGAAGAACACTTTCTGGGGCCATGGCAGAAGGTGCGGCTTGTCCGGGTTGGGCGTGGCGCGATAGTCTCCGAAGGTCCAGTCGACCAGCGGCAGATCTTCGACCACACCATCGGCATCACGCTTGAGCGGCATCAGCACTTTGCGCGTTCCGGCATCAATCACCACGGTCGGCAAGGCATGGTCGCGGCGGTCTTTGCGCAAGTCATCCCCCTGCGCTTGCGGCCAAAGCTTGACGGTCACCGGCGCAACCTGGTTCAAATTCTCACCCACCAGACGCGCTCCGCTGGCGGCATCCTCGACCACTGTGCAGAAATGGCGATTGTCGCACGGCCCTTCGGACGCATGCAGCGGCAGCGCACAGACCAGCGCCGCACCCATCAGCAGAACAGTTGCGCGGATCACAGCCAGCGGTCGTAATCGCTGACCAGCAGATGCGTCGGGGCGACGTCTTCGTCGATTTGTGAAAAGCGGCCGATGGGTTCGCGGAAAAGGTTATCGGTGACGTCGTCGTTGACGGTGGAAACCTCTCCGATCAACACGTCGCCGCCCTCACCCCAGAAAGCGTGCCAGTCGCCAGGCATCAGCGTGACACTTTCGCCGGGGGCGAATTTCAGAACTTCTCCGGGGCCGTAATCGCGCGCGATGCCGTCGCAGATCACCCGCCCGCCGCGGTCGTCGGAACAGCTGCCATCGTCGTTGGACCCGAACAACTGGATCGCCAGCGTCGCCCCGCCCCGGTTGATGATGTCTTCGGCCTTGATCACATGGGTGTGCATCGGGCTCAGCTGATCCTGGCGGCTGATCAGCAGTTTTTCGGCGTAACACATGCCGCCGCCGCGTTGCAGGTCGGCCAGATCACCGTTTCTGAGCGTGAACAGGAACAGCCCCAGTTGGTCAAAGCGCCCCTCACCATAGTCTGTGATGTCCCAGCCCATGCGGGACGCGACGATCCGGTCCTTATCGGTGCGGGCGCGGAACTCATCCGGGGACCAATAGGCGAAGGGCGGAAGGACAAAGCCGTAGTGGCGGATCATCTCGTCCGCGGCGGCCATGATGTCGTTGATCCGGGATCGTTTCATACTCGGGGTCCTTTGATGGTGTTGTGCGGATGCTAACCAATGCTGTGACCGCGTCCAGAGGCGGATGGGAAAACTCTGACGTTTCCGGCGCGGGATACGCGGAGGCGAACGTGCGCCCTTGGCCGAGCGTAGAACATATCGCAAGCGAGTCCGGTGTTCTGGCTGACGCTAGAGCGGGGCTGTGCCCTCAGCGCCAATCCTTGCCAGACAGAAAATCTGTCGAACCCGGGATACCGGACCAATGCGGCCTAACCCGAACCAAAGATCGCCGCGTCGATATTGCGACGCAGCAACTTGCCATTGGCGCTGTAAGGCAGGCTGTCGACCAGCGCAAAGCGGCGTGGCCGCTTGTCAGGCGAAATCTGCTCAACGCAATGCCGCCTCAGCGTCTGAATCTCCAGCCCTGGTGCCACAACGACCGCGCCAACCTCTTGCCCAAGGTCCGGGTCATCCACGCCGATCACCGCAACCTCTCGCACACCATCAAGGTTGGCGATAACCGATTCCAGTTCGGTCGCCGAGATGCTGACACCGCCGCGCAGGATCATATCGGATGAACGCCCCAGGATGGTCAGAAAACCGTCGCCGTCGACCATCGCAATGTCGCCCGTCATGCACCAGCCATCGCCCAGAAGCTCACTGGTCGACTGGTCGGACGCCACGATCCGGCTGTGCGTTCGGGTATGGATGCGCAGCGCACCGGACTCTCCAGCAGGCACCGCATGCCCGTCGGGGCCAATGATCTCGACAGGTGTTGCGGCATGGATGCGCCCCGAGGTTTCGGGCCGCTCCAGCACATCCTGCCCCGCCAGCAGGGAAACAAAGCCCGACAGGCCCGACCCGAAGGACATGTTGTATCCATTCGACAGGTTGTGAAAGGCCGCGATCTTGTCATCGGGCAAGGCAGGCCCGCCCGACGAACGCAGCGACTGGACGTGATTTAGCAACGGAACATCGCGCGGCCCGACCTCGGCGGCCATGCGCCGGATCACGCTGGGCGGCAGCGCGGTTTGCACCACTGGGTATTGCAGCAGCGCCTCGGTAATCTCGGAATGGCCCGACAGAACGGGGTGAAAGCGGACCGGCAACCCCTCAAGAAGGTTGCGCAAAACCAGCATCAGCGACGCCACATATTGAAGCGGCAGGGCGCATAGCGCCAGCCCCTGTGGCAATGGCAGGTCAACCTCCCGCGCCGCCCCCCAGGCCTTCATAACGTGAAAATCCACTGCATAGATCTTAGGCGATCCGGTCGTCCCGGACGAGGCGAGCATCATCGCCGGCGCCGCCGCCGCAACCCGCGACATCGTCGGCCCGTCACGCGGCGCAGGACCATGGCGCATATCGGGTGAAAACGCGAGCGTGGACATCAGATCGCGGCCCGGCGCGCGCGGATCAACCAGCGCAAGTCGCGCACCCGAGGCACGGTACTGGCGCAGGCGTTCGTCTGCGCGCAGGCGGAAATCCAGCACCAGCGGGCTGGCCCCAAGATACCAATGCGCAAGGAACGCCAGAATCGTGTCGATGGGATCGCGCAGGCAGATCAGCCCGACATCGCCTTCTTGAACACCCGCATCACGCAGATGCTGCGCGATGGATGCCGCTTGCCGGGCGATCTGCTGGGCCGAAAGCGCGCGCGGGCCATTGGCCAGCATGGGCCGATCCTGCCAACCATCCAGCCGCGCAAAACACGCAACACCGTGCGGCACAATGCCGTCCCCGGTTGCCAATACCCCGCCTCCCCCGCAATCATTCCCCGACCCGCAGCAGACAGTGCTGCACAGGGCATGTCAATTCCGCATCAATCGCCGCTTCACTGGCCCAACCCGCCGCCCTTCACCACGGCCACCGTCACGGTCTTGCAGCAACCACAAAACGCCCGTAGAAGGCCCCCACCACAATCCGAGGCGAGTTGGCGGAGTGGTTACGCAGCGGATTGCAAATCCGTGTACACCGGTTCGATTCCGGTACTCGCCTCCAATAAAATCAATGACTTGCGTCATCCCACCTCTCCTTCACTGCCATTTTTGAAACAACCGTTGAAACTTTCACGTTTCGGTCTTGCTTCGTTCCATTTGATTTCTTGCCTCTTGAGCGCGCTTTGCGAGCTCTCTTTGCCGGATCGGCCCACCGTACTTTTTCAGCATCTCAACGCCTGAGTGCCCAGTGACAGCCTTGACCATCTCGTCATCACATCCAGCCAAATAAAGCTCGATCGTCGCGTTTTTCCTGAGCCCGTGCGTTTTGTAGTAGCTCGCCTTCTCATGCTTCATCTTCTTTTTGATGGTGCGCATTTCCTCCGCAACGATACGGTAGCTCACCGGTCGACCTTTGGGGTCAGTCACAACAGTACCATCCGTTCGCGCGAGTCCGTCGAGATGGGCCTTGAGGCGATCGGTGAGCGGGATCCACAGCGGCTTGTCGGTTTTGCCTTGAGTGAAATCGAATCCCTCATCCGAAAAGTGCGCCCACTTCATCTTCACGACATCGCCAATGCGCTGGCCCGTGCCAACGCA